>ERZ772918.198-NODE-198-length-47878-cov-6.40989_pt1 | contig 47878 bp, 29 predicted proteins | sample MGYA00512118_ERZ772918 | MGnify/ENA primary metagenome ERZ772918 (study PRJEB29015, sample SAMEA2737939) | human oral metagenome | biome: human oral; feature: human-associated habitat; material: dental | place: China | collected 2135 ... | reverse complement strand
CGCCTCAGCCGGGCAAACCGTGCGAAAAAGCCTTTAGCTCAAGCCAAAGTCAAAGAGGGCGCGTCCCGCACCAACGGCGGAACGCACCTTGCCCGCTAGCGGACGGCGGGGCGCGGTTGCCTCTCCGGGGAGAGCTTGTCCTTCACGGGAGCCTTCCGATCAAGGGCGCCTTGCTTTTGCGCTTCTTGTTTCTGTTCCACGGGGCAAACGAGGCCGTCCTTGGGAACCTCGCCGGTCAGCAAATACTTGTCGACCGGGCTCTGAATGCACGACCCGGCCCTCGAATAGGCCGTGTGGCCGTCGCCCTCCCACGTCAACAACACCGAGTTGCTCAGACTCTTGCGCAAAGCCTGCGCCCAAGGATACGGCGTCGCCGGATCGTACCTCGTGCCGATCACCACGATCGGAGCCGAGCCCTTCGCCCTGTACGGACCGGGATTCGACTTCGGGCGATACGGCAAAAGCTTGCAAACGTCAGTCTCCTCTCCGCCGCTGTCCACGCCGAAAACGGGAGCCTCCTTCTTCAGCCTCTCCGCATACTTCTTGTTCTCCGACGGCGAGGAAGACGGATAATCAGCACAATTGATCGCCGCTATAGCCTCATTGCCGTTGTTCTTGAATTTTCCGCCCTCACGTTCGCTCATCAGATCATACCATCTTAAAAGGAACGAACCGTCATTGTTCTTGACCAGCTGATCGAGTCCGGTGTCCAGATAGGGGCGATATGCGGTGTCGTACATCGCAGAAATGACGCCCGACATGAGCATGTTCCGATTGAGGGGTCTCTTGGGGTCGGCCGTCTTAAACGGCTTTTTGAAGGCCTGATCGAACAGGGCGCGCATCTTCTTCTTGGCCGCATCCACCGAGGCGCCCAACGGACAGTTCCCGCCCTTCACGCAGTACTCCGCGTAGTGTTCGAAGGCCTTTTCGAAGCCGAGCATCTGCTCGTATCTGAAACGCGCGCTTTCCAGCGTCGTGTCGACGGCGGCGTCGAGGACCATCCTGCCGACCTTCTTCGGGAAGAGGTCGGCGTACATCCCGCCCAGCGAGGTGCCGTAGGAGAAGCCAAGGTAGTTGAGCTTCTTGTCTCCCACAAGGCCGCGCAGAATGTCCATGTCGCGCGCCGCCGACTCCGTGCCGACATGCGCGAGCAACTCGCCCGACTTGTCCTTACAGCCCTTGGCAAACTTTTCTGCTTGAGCCCTCTCCGCCTTCCTCCCCTCCGGGGTGGACAGGTCAAACTCAGAGTCGAGGTACTTCCCCAGCTCGGCGTCGCTCAGACAATCGACCGCGGTCGAGGAACCGACCCCGCGCGGATCGAAACCCACGACGTCGTATTTGTCGCGAAGAGCCTTGCTGAAGACCCTGTCTGCGTTTGAAGCCAGATCGATCCCCGAGCCGCCGGGGCCGCCGGGATTGATGAACAGGCTCCCAATAGGCTTGCCGTTCGCTGCGGGAACCTTCGCCATGGCGATGGTGATCGTCTTGCCGCCGGGCTTCTTGTAATCAAGGGGGACTTTCACGTTCGCGCACTGCATCTTGGGCTTGTCCTTGCACGGCGCCCAGGTCAGCTTCTGCCTATAGAACTTTTCGAGCCCCTCCGGAACCTCCCCTTTGGGGGCGCCGATCGAACCGCCAGGCGAACTCGTCGGGCTGGCAGTCGACTTCGCCGCCGGAGCCTGCCCGGCGACGTGAGCCGACGCCGCCTGAGCCGCCACAGGCTGAATGACGGCCGTCAAGGCCAATGCCGAGAGCGCAGCCAAGGGCTGCAACAATCGCGTCATTTTCTTTTTCATTTTCCCTCCCACTCGGGTAGAAAACCGAAACCCACGCCAATTCTCGGGATATTCACGAATGTCGCGCTCACCGCCGATGCGCTCAGCGCGGGCCGAGAGACCGGTGCGCCGAACAGCCTTCGGTCCATGCACCGCCTTTGCCACTACATCTCTCTAGAGGTCGAGCCTACAGGATTGAACGGTTGCGAACTACGGGTTTTCCACGCCTTCCCTTGAGGTAGAAGGGGAGGCAGTGGCAATAAGAGACGGCAGTGGCGCTGAAAGACTAGAAAGGCGATAAGAGGCAGAGAGAACAGTAAAGGCACAGAAATAATCATTTAATACATGAGGGAAGACAAGGCAAAAGGATACGAAATGCGCCAGCGCAGGACGAGCACAAAAAGCGAACATGATATCGCACAGGACATGTTTTAAACGGGGCAAGCAGAGAAGGCAAACAAAATGTCACTCAGGACGCACGCATAAAGACGCATGCTTACAGCAGGGCGGGCGCTGCGTGGCCCAAGAGGCTGCACACGGCGCCCGCCCTGCTGTGCCCGTTGAGGGAAAGGTCAGTAGGCGAGAAAAGCCACTAGGCGAGAAAAGTCAGCAGGCGGGAAAGGCTGCTTGCTGCGTCTCGCTTATCCGACTTGCGCGCCTATTCGCCGGATTCTCGCTGCGGCCTCGCTTCCCCGAGCTGCGCCTCACTTCCCCGACTTCGAGGACGCAGGGCACACGAGGCCGTCCTGCGGAACCTTTCCGGTGAGGAGATAGTCGTCTACCGGATCGTTAAGGCAGGAACCCGCCTTTCCGTAGGCGGTGTGCCCGTCGCCCTCCCACGTCAGCAGCACCGAGTTGCTCAGCGTCTTGTGCAAAGTCTGCGCCCACTGATACGGCGTCGCCGGATCGTACTTCGTGCCTATCACGACGATCGGAGCCGAGCCTTTCGCCTTATACGGTCCGGGATTGGCCTTCGGATGGTAGGGCCAGAGCGAGCATACATCGACTCCTTCCATCATGAGCGAGCCGAAAACGGGCGCCTCCGCCCGCAGCTTTTCGGCGTACTGCTGATACTCTGCGCTCGGCGAAGGCAGGTAGTCGGCACAGTTGATCGCCCAGAAGGCTTCCTTGCTGTTGTTCTTGTACCTGTTGCCCTGGCGCTCCTCAAACAGGTCGTACAGCCTTAAGAAGACCGACCCGTCGTTCTGCTCGACCAGCTGGACAAGCGCCTGATCGAGGTAGGTCCAGAACGACTCGCGATACATCATGCTGATCACGGTCGAGTAGAGCATGGATCTATTGAGGGGCCTGTCGGAACTCGCCGTACGGAAAGGACTCTTCAGAGCCTGGTCGAAAAGCGCCTTCATCTTCGCCCTGGCCTCGTCCACAGAGCCTCCGAGCGGGCAGCGGCCGGTGTCCACGCAATGCTGCGCGTAATGTTGGAAGGCGGTTTCGAAGCCGACTATCTGCTCGTACCCCATGCGCGCGCTGCCGAGCTGCGGGTCGACGGCGCCGTCGAGCACCATCCTGCCCGCCTTCTTCGGGAAGAGGTCGGCGTACATGCCGCCCAGGGAGGTTCCGTAGGAGAAGCCGACGTAATTGAGTTTCTTGTCTCCCACAAGGCCGCGCAGAATGTCGAGGTCCCGCGCGGCCGACTCCGTGCCGAGGTACGGAAGCAAATCGCCCGACTTCTCCTGGCATCCCTTCGCCTTTTGCTCGGCGAAGGCTTTGTCTGTCTGCTGCCCTTCCGGGGTTGACAGGTCGACGTCGGTGTCGACGATCTTGGCCAGCTCGGCGTCGCTCACGCAATCGACCGCCGTCGAGGAACCGACCCCGCGGGGATCGAAGCCCACGATGTCGTACTTATTCCGAACGGCGGCGCTGAAAGCCTCGGAAGCGTTGGCCGCCAAATCGATTCCTGAGCCGCCGGGGCCGCCGGGGTTGACGAACAGGGTCCCGATCGGCTTGCCGCTTTTTGCGGGAACCTTCATCATGGCGATGGTGATCGTCTTGCCGCCGGGCTTTTTGTAATCGAGCGGAACCTTCACATCCGCGCATTCATTGGCCGGATGCTTTTTGCACTTCGACCATGCGACCTTCTGTTTGTAAAAGTCCTCCAGCTTGTCGAGCGCGGTTGCGCTCGGAGATTGGTTTCCGCTCGGGGATGCGCCGTCGGTGGGGCCGTTGTCATTCGAGGCGCCGAGGTCGAGCGAACAGCCAGCGAGCAGCATGGCCGCGGCGAAGAAGGACGCCATGGGCTTGCGAAGGTTCATTCTCCTAAACTACCTGATCGTCTTGGAAAACGCAGTCCGCTTGCAGGGGTACGGAGCCCCTGCCACGGCTGCGGGAGGCCTGCCGGAGAACCTGAAACTCGCGCCGTGGCGGGCATCGACCCCGCGTCCGACGGCAGGGTCGCCCCCGCAGATCGTGACAGGTGTCAGCCCGTCGGGCGGGCGCAGGAGCCGGGCCGTCAGCCCTGCGGAAAATCGGCAGGCGTCGCCCCTGCGGGCGAAGGTTGACCGCGAACGTGCGCCACGGCACGTGTGGGACGGCTCATGTCAGCCCTGCGGGCGGAGGCTGACCGTCATCGCCTCGAGCGCGAGCAGCGGCGCGACGTTTCCGGCCAGGCGCGTGCGAGCCTGCGAGATCGCGTCCATTCGGCGGATCGACTGCTCGGCCGAGGTGCTCGCGGCGACCTCGGCGATCCGGTCGGCAAAGTCGCGGTTGACGAGGGCGACGTCGGCCCCCAGCTGGACCGTGAGGACGTCCCTGTAGAGCGAGAGAAGGTCGACGAGGGCGCGGTCGAGCCTGTCGCGCTGGGCGCGGGTGGCACGGCGCTTTTGGTCCTCGCGCAGGGCGGTTATCTGCGCGGACACGGCGGGAGGAACGCGCCCCCCTTCTTCGACGCCGAGAGACCGCCGCAGCTCGGCCTCCTCCTCCGCGAACTGGGCGGCCAAGGCGTCGCTGACGGCTTTGGCCCCAGACTTCTTTTTCGCGGGCTTCTTTCCCGATTTCGCGGCCGACGCGGAGTTCCGGCCGCGCCCGCCCGAATCGACGCCGCCGCGCCCGCCCGATTCGCTGCCGTCGGAGTCGTTCTGCCCGGCCTTCCCGGCACGCGGACCCGCGTCAAAACTCGCGGCGGGGCCCAGGAGCGCCTCGGCGGCCTCGGGACTGTAGTTGAGAATGCGGTGGGCAGCCAGCACGGCGTCACCCGCGCCGCGGATCGAGAGCGTCTCGGTGAGAATGTAGGCCCGTTCGCGGGCGGCCTCCGCATCGGTGGCGAGGGCTCTCGCGCGGCCGACGTGCGATTGAGCCGCGAGCGCAGCGTCGAGCGCCCTTTCCGGGGCGACGCCGTCGCGGCGAACGAGCAGATCGGCGACGTCCTGCGGGCTCGGCACGGCCAGGCTGACTTCGCGGCAGCGCGAGCGGATCGTGGTCATGACGTCTTCGGGCGAGGGCGTGCACAGCATCCACACGGTGAACGGAGGCGGCTCCTCGATCGCTTTGAGCAGCACATTCGTGGTGCGCTCGAGCATTCTGTCGGCGTCTTCGATGACGACGACGCGCCACGGACCGCTGCCCGGGGAGACGTACGACCTGCCGACCAGCTCGCGCGTGCGCTCAACCGTGATGAAAACGCCGCGGGTGGCAACCGATTCGACGTCGGGGTGTTTGCCCTCCATGACCGTGTGGCAGGCGTGGCATTGACCGCACCCGGGTTCCGGCCCGGTGCATTCGAGGGCCGCGGCGAAGGCCTTTGCCGCGACCGACCTGCCCGAGCCCGGCGGCCCCGTGACGAGCCATGCCTGGGCCATGGCCGAATCGGCCCCTGCGGCTGCCTTCCCGGCGAGCTCGCGGGCGGCCGCGGCTGCCTTTTCAAGCTGGGCGCGCACGGCCCGCTGCCCCACCAGCTCGTCGAAGACGCTCACGGCTCGCCTCCCCCGTCCAAGCGGCCGTCGCCGCCCAGCGCCTGGGCCACGCGTGCGCGGATCTTTTCGGCGATCTGCTCGCGCGGCGCCGTGGCGTCCACGGTGAACCAGCGTTCGGGTTCGGCCGCGGCGAATCGGAGGTAGGCCCTGCGGACGTCCTCGTGGAACCGCGCGCCCGCCGCCTCGATCCTGTCGAAAGAGCCGCCGAGCCGGGAGGCCAGCGCCTCGGCGGGAAGGTCGAGGAAGACGGTCAGGTCGGGCATGAGCCCTTCCGTGCCCCACAGCGACAGGCCGCGCACCTCGTCCTCGCCGAGCGTCCTTCCCGCGCCCTGGTAGGCGGCGGACGAATCGATGTATCTGTCCGCCAGAACCACCGCGCCGCGCTCGAGCGCGGGACGAACGACGGTGGCGACGTTGTGCGCCCTGTCCGCCGCGTACAGCAAGGCCTCTGCCCGCGGCGAGACGTCGCCGCCGTGCAAGAGCAGCTTGCGGATATGGCGCCCGAGCTCGGTTCCGCCGGGGTCTCTGGTTGTGACGACGTCGAAGCCGCGCCCGCACAGCCATTCGGCAAGCATCTGCATCTGGGTGGTCTTGCCTGATCCGTCGCCGCCCTCGAAGGTGATGAACATCGGCTACTTCTTGCTCTTGGCGGCGGATTTCGTCGGGGCCTTGCCTGCGCCCGCCGTCTTGCCGGACGCGGTTGTGCCCGAGGCGGACTTGGAAGCAGCCTTGCTGCCCGAGGCGGCCTTCGACGCCGATTTGCCCGAAGACGCCTTGCCGGAGGAGGCCTTGGAAGCCGATTTGCCGCCCGGCGCAGTCTTCGACGCCGACTTTGACGCGGTCTTGGCCGAGGCCTTTTTCCTGGCAGGCTTCTTCGCAGGGCCCTTGGCTCGCCGGTCGGCGAGCAGCTCGTAGGCGCGCTCGGGCGTGATCGTCAGCGGGTCGTCCTCGCGCCGAAGGGAGGCGTTGGTCGTGCCGTCGGTGACGTACGGGCCGAAGCGGCCGTCCTTGAGAAGAACTGTGACGCCCGCTACGGGGTCGGTTCCCAGCTCGCGCAGGGGCTCCTTCGCCGTGGCGCCGCGCCGCTGCTTGGGCTGGGCAAAGAGCTCTTTGGCCTGGTCGAGGGTGACCGTGAAGATCTCGTCCTCGCTAGCCAGCGACCGCGAATCCTTGCCGCGGGTCAGGTACGGCCCGTAGCGGCCGTTGTGGGCAAAGATCGTCTCGTCGCCGTCGTCGCCCACGGCGCGCGGAAGCGAAAGCAGTTTGAGCGCGTCCTCGAGCGTGACCGATTCGAGCGCCATAGAGGAGAAAAGCGAGGCCGTGCGCGGCTTCGGCGGTTTCTTCGACGGGCGGCCGGTGGGCGTGAGCGCCACTTCGCCCTCTTTCGGCACGTCGGTGACGTACGGGCCGAAACGCCCCGCTTTGGCCAACACTTTGCGTCCGGTTTCGGGGTCCACTCCCAGCTCGCGCCCGTCGAAGCTGCTTTTGTCGAGCAGCTCGCGGGCCTTGGCCGGAGTCAGCTCGTCGGGGGCGATGGAATCGGGGACGGAGGCGTTGCGGGCTTCCGCGCCCTCGCGCTCCTCCTGGACGTACGGCCCGTAGCGGCCCACGCGCAGAACCACGCCCTCGCCGAGGTCGATTGAGTTGACGGCCTTCGCGTCGATGTCACCCAGGCTTTCGACCTGGCCTTCGAGGCCGAGCCGCCCCTCCTGGCCCTTCCAAAAGCGCGTGAGATACTCGATCCGCCGCTCTTCGCCGGCGGCGATGCGGTCGAGCTCGGTCTCCATGTCGGCAGTGAAGTCGTAATCGACCAGCTCGGGAAGATTCTCCTCCAGCAGGCGCACAACCGAAAAGGCCGTCCACGTGGGCACGAGCGCCTGGCCGCGGCGGTCGACGTACCCGCGGTCGGTGATAGTCGAGATCGTCGCGGCATACGTGGACGGGCGCCCGATCCCCAGCTCCTCCATGCGCTTGACGAGCGAGGCCTCGGTGTAGCGCGGCGGCGGCAGTGTCTCGTGGCCGTCCGCGGCCGCCTCGAGCGTGCGCAGGGCCTCCCCCTCCTTGACCTCAGGCAGGCGCGCATTCTCGCGGTCCTCGTACCGTTTCGCGTCGGCCGACTCCTGGTAGACAGCCATGAAGCCGGGGAAAGTGATGATCGTTCCCGACGCCGCAAACGTCGCCTCGCGCGCTCCGGCGGCCCCGGCGACGCCGACGTTGACGCGCACGGAGGCGGTCTGGCCGCGGGCGTCGGCCATCTGCGAGGCGACCGTGCGCTTCCAGATGAGCTCGTAGAGCGCGAACTGGCTGGCCGTCAGATCGCCCTTGACCTGGGCGGGCGTGCGGAAATGGTCGCCGGCGGGCCGGATCGCCTCGTGGGCCTCCTGCGCGCCCTTGGACTTCGTCGCGTACAGCCTGGGCTTGTCCGGCAGCGACTCCTGCCCGTACATCTCCCGAATCTGGCTTCTGGCAGCCGAAACCGCCTGCTCGGAAAGGTTGGTCGAGTCGGTTCGCATGTACGTGATGTAGCCGTTTTCGTAGAGCGACTGGGCCGTGCGCATCGCGTCGCCCGAGCTCATGCGGAGCTTGCGGGAGGCCTCCTGCTGGAGGGTCGACGTCGTGAACGGCGCGGCCGGCCGGCGGGTGTACGGCTTCGTCTCGACTGAGGCGACCGTCGCGTCCGCGCCTTCAAGGGCCGCGGCGAGCTGTTCGGCGTCGTCCTTGCCGAGGGCGCGCACGCCGTCCTTGGCGGCCTTGGCGGTGAGCTTTCCGGCGTCGTCGAAGTCCCTGCCCGCGGCGACGCGCACGGAGTCGAGGGCTGTGAGCTTGGCCGAAAAGTCCTGTTTCTCCTTGGCGAAAACCGCCGTCACGTCCCAGTAGGAGGCGGCGACGAAGGCCATGCGCTCGCGCTCGCGCGAGACGACCAGCCGCGTGGCCACCGACTGCACTCGCCCGGCCGAGAGCCCGGGCGAGACCTTGCGCCACAAGAGGGGCGAGACCTCGTAGCCCACGAGGCGGTCGAGGATGCGGCGCGATTCCTGGGCGTCCACCAGCTGCGCGTCAAGCTGGCGGGGATTGTCGAGCGCCCTGGCGATGGCCTCCGGCGTGATCTCGTGGAACACCATGCGCTTGACCGGGACCTTCGGCTTGAGCACCTCGTTCAGATGCCACGCGATGGCCTCGCCTTCGCGGTCCTCGTCGGTTGCGAGCAGGAGCTCGTCTGCCTCTTTGAGGAGCTTTTTCAGCTCGGCGACCTTCTTCTTCTTGTCGGGGTCGATCACGTAGTAGGGCTCGAAGCCCGCTTCGATGTCCACGGAGAACTTCGCGTAGGGGCCCTTTTTCATCGATGCCGGCAGCTCGGAGGGCTGGGGAAGGTCGCGAATATGGCCGACGGAGGCCTCTACGGAATAGTCCGATCCGAGATAGCCGCTGATGGTGCGAGCCTTCGCTGGAGACTCCACGATCACAAGTTTGCTCACGCTGTTTCCTTCAGGACGACGGAGGGGTTGCTGGCGCCACCATAACCCCATTTGCCGACACCCCGCCATTTGTGCCACGCCGTCAATGACGGGATACACTGTTGCAGCGGTTTGAGACACACACGAGGAGAAAACTCTTACATGCGCGAAAACTCGCCGAAATCAGGCGCGACACACGAAGGCGTGATCGTCGTCGCCCTGGGGACCCCCACAGAGGCGAGCACCCGCGCGATCGCCGAGTTCCTGGGCGAGTTCCTCTCCGACAAACGGGTTGTGGACCTGCCGGACTTCCTGTGGCAGCCGGTTCTGCGCGGCCCGATTCTCAAACGCCGCCCGGGCAAGGTGCTGGAACAGTACGAAGACATCTGGACGGACGGCTCTCCTCTGCGGCTGATCACGGAGGGGCAGGTCGCGAGGCTCGCCGAGCTTTTGCCCGAATGCGAGGTGCGCGTGGGATACCAGTACGGCAGCCCGAGCTTCGTCGAGACGTTCGCGGAGATGGCCTCGCGCCTGGACGAGATCACAGTGCTTCCCACGTATCCGCAGTTCGCGCCGGCCACGGTGGGGTCGGTGGCCGACAGGCTCGACGCCGCACTGGGCCTCGCCCGCGAGCGTTTCGGGCGCGTGCCGCGGGTCCGCGCGGCGAGGTCGTGGCCGGAGCTGCCCGGGTACGTCGATTGGCACGTCACGCGCATAGCGAACGCCCTGGAGGAGGACGACGCCGACATGCTCGTCTTCTCCTGGCACGGGCTGCCTGACAGGCGCCCCCACCAGCCCGCCCGATACGCCGCCGAATGCGAGGCCACGGCCCGCGCGATCGCGGCGCGCCTCGCGGACCTCGGCGTGAACGTCCCGTGGCGCTCGACGTTCCAGTCGAAGTTCGGGCCCGACCGCTGGCTGCGACCCGCGACTATCGACACGATGGCCCGCCTCCCGCGCGAGGGCGTGCGCCGCGTGCTCGTCGCCAATCCGGGCTTCATGGCCGACTGCCTTGAGACGAACTACGAGATGGACGTCCTCAACGCCGACGCCTTCTACAAGGCCGGAGGCCAGACTTTCCGCCGGATCGGATGCCCCGACGCCGACGCCGGCGCGGCCATCCTGGCCGAGCTGCGCGGGGCGCTGCGGCCCTTTGCATGAGCGTCGTGCGGTTTAGGCGGGGCCCTTCATGTGACGGCTGCGCGGCTTGGGCGAGGCCCCTGGGCCAGTTGGCCGGGCCCTGGTCGCCGTGCCTTTTGGTGCGAGATCGGCGGCGCGGCTAGCCGGTCCGCCGTCGCACCTCGGCATCCCGCTTAGAGCCACAGGAAAAGCGCCAAGGGCCGCTTAAGCGCCGGAAGACGGCGGAGATGTTTGACTGGCCCTCGGGAATCGCCGCAGCCGCGACGATTTAAAAGCCACGAAGTCGAGACCGCGATTCGGGGATTGCGACGTCGAGCTCTAGATCATGCGACCATCGAAGGCCTTCCGGAAATCAAGATCCCGTCAAACTCAGAATTCCGGGGCTGTCGAAGGCTCTATCCCAGCCCTGTCAAAGGCTCTATCCCAGCCCTGTCAAAGGCTCCATCCCAGCCCTGTCGAAGGCTCTCCGGAGACCAAGATTCCGAGGCCGACAAGCTCGCGGACGGCGGGGAGCGCCTCGGCACGCGCGTCTTCTGCTGACTTGTCTAGGAGCTGGGCGACGGCGTCGCACAGGGCGCCGAGGGTCAGTTCGCCGTCGCACGCGCCGACGACGCCGGCAACCGCGCTCGTCACTTGAACCTCGGCCGCGAATCCGGCCACTTGGGCGAGTTTGAGCATGAACGGCTCAGGCTGCCCCGGCGCGTGGAGGCGGTGTTCGATGCCGCGGCAGGCGAGGCGGGCGGCGAGGAGCGCGGAGTCGTCGGCGCGCAGCAGGTCACGGTGAGCCCAGACGCCCTCGACGTACCCGTGCAGGTCGATCGGCGCAGGGCCGGAGAGCTCTTCGAAGCGCCGCCACGGACGGCGCTTCGCCGAATCCGCCGCGTTCGAGCCGGCCGCGTCTCGATCTCCCGCGGCCCCCTCCGGCGCGCGCATGGAAATGTACCCCATGCCGACGCCGACCACGCCTCTGCGCGCGAAGTCCTCGAGCCAGGCGGCGTAGGCCTCTTCGTAGCCGCGGTCGCGCGGGGTCTGGCCGCCGTCGCGCAGCCACATTTCCGCATAGTCGGGCGGCGCGAGGACCTCGCGCTGGATCACCCAAGCGTCAAGGCCGTCGGGAATCCAGGCCGCGGGGCCGCGAGCCCAATCGGGAACGGCGTCAAACGGCCGATCCGGAGCTGCGTCGCGCAAGCCGTCCGAAGCAGAGCCACGCGGCCGATCCGGAGCTGCATCGGATGCCTTGATCTCCCAGTTGCCCAGCATCCACGCTCGGCCTCCGGGCGCCAGCACGCCGCCGAGCCCGCCGACGAGTTCGGCAAGCAGCGAATCGCCTTCGCGTCCGCCGTCGCGATACGTGCGAACGCCGTCCGCGCGGGCGGCTTCCGGCGTGATGACGAACGGCGGATTCGAGACGACGACGTCGTACCGCTCGCGAGCAGCGCTCGAGGAATCCTCGGAGCCCAGCACCGAGCCGCGCACGGGCTCCAGCAGCGAGCCGCGCCGGAAGTCGATCGCGACCCCCGCGAGGGCCGCGTTGAATCGCGCGTAGTCGAGCGCGCGGGCGGAAACGTCGGTGGCCGTCACTCGCGCGCCGCACAGTGCGGCGAGAACGGCGTGGTATCCGCAGCCGGTTCCGACGTCGAGCACCCGCTCGCCCGCGCCGTAGGCCGCCAGCGCCGCAAGGGTCCGCGTGGCTCCCCCGACGGGCGTGACGTGGTCCGGGCCCGGAATCGCGCCTGCCAGCTCGCCCCAGTCGGAGGCGATGAGGACGTCGTCGCGCCGGCGAGCGTCCGCGGGCGCAGCCGCACGATGAAGCGAAGGCGTCGAAGCACACTCAGACGCAGACGTGCGGCCGAGCGGAGGAGCCGAAACTGATCCAGGCGCAGACGGGGACTCCGACGCATGCCCCGATTCCCGCCCAAATCCAGAGACTTGCCGGTGCTTGGAAACTGCCAGATGCCCGGGAATCGGCGCAGGAACGATCTGAAAGAGCGCGCGCCCATTTTCGACGACGGCCCCCACGCGGCCCCGCGCCGAAGTCGCCGGAAGGGCCACCGCGATTTCTTCCTCACCGAGACAGTCGCCAAGCATGAAAAGCCTCGCGAGATTGGCGAGCCGGGCATCGTCCGCATTGTCGACGACCCCGTCTTCGGGGCCTGCCGGGCCGGCGGCTTTCCGATTTTCGGGGCCGACGACGTCGGCGGGCCTCCCGCACCCCGCAATCGCCCGCGCTCGTGTCAATGCCGGGACGCGCTGCTCGCGACGCACCGCGGCTAGAGCCTCCGGGCCGAGCAGCTGTTCGACGGCGACGAGGGTGTACGCGCGCAGGTCTTCCCGCAAAGTCGCTGCCGCATCAAGGGGCGCGGCGGCCCCGTCGAAGGGTGCGGCGGCCCCATCGAAGGGTGCGGCGGCTCCATCGAGGGGCGCGGCGGCCCCGTCGAAGGGCGCGGCGGCCCCATCGAAGGGTGCGGCGGCCCCGTCGAAGGCGGCGGCGCTGACGGCATCGGCATCCATGCATCAAGCGTATGCGAGCCCTCCGACAGTTGTGCGAGGGCGAACCGGACGCCCGCGAACGCGTGAAACGGCGCTACGACGACGAGGCCGCGGCAGTTAGCGGATTCGGCAGTTAAGGCGGGCGCGGCAGCGGCCCGCGCGCCGGTGACCAAGTTCCCACCGCAGACGGGCATGCACCGCCGTCGAACGGGCATATGCTTATACATCATGCCTTCAGAACCCCCTGTTTTACATGGGCGTGCCCGCGCGCGCCTTCTTTTCGTCCTCATCAGCGGATTGTTTCTCTCGCTCATCACGGTGAGCATCATCAACGTCGCCCTGCCGTCCATCAAAACGGCGCTGGACGCCTCGCCCAGCCAGATGCAGTGGGCACTTTCGGGGTACTCGCTGGCCATCGGCGTCGTCCTGGTCGCGGCGGGGCGCGCGGGCGACATTTTGGGACGCGGCCGCCTTTTCGCAGCGGGGGTGTTGATTTTCGCGCTCGCCTCGACGGCGGCGGCCTTGGCTGTGAACGCCCTCATGCTTGACGTCGCGCGCGCCGTCATGGGCTTCGGCGCGGGCATCTACACACCGCAGACGGGGGGCCTGATCCAGCAGCACTACCGCGGCAAGGAGAGGGCGAAGGCTTTCGGAATCTTCGGGGCGACGGTGGGCGTCGCCGTGGCGATCGGACCCACCGTGGGCGGAGTGTTCCTCGAACTGCTGCCGGAGTCGGTCGGCTGGCGGGCGACCCTCGGGTTCAACGTGCCGGTGGCCGCGGCCGTGTTCCTGCTGGCGCTCAAGTGGATTCCGCGCGAGCCGATCGACGCCGCGAGCCGCGGCCGCCTGTGGCGGAGGCTCGACCCCGTCGGCGCGGCTTTGCTCTCCGTCGCCATCGTGGGGATCATGCTGCCGTTCATGGCGGCGGCGACGATGCCGTGGACGTGGTGGCTTCTGCCGGCCGGCTTCGCCTTGGTGGGCCTGTGGTGGCTGTGGGAACACAGGCTGCATGCACGCGGCGGGGAGCCGATGGTGGACCCGCGTCTTCTGCGGATCCGCACGTTCACCTTGGGCACAGCCACTATTACGGCGTTTTTCGCGGGTTCGACGTCGATGGGCGTGATCCTCTCTGACTTTGTGCAGCGCGGGATGGGCGAAACCGCCCTGGTTTCGGGCATGCTGGCCCTTCCGACGGCGGCTGCCCAGGTGATTTCGGCGCCTCTGGCGGGGCGGCTCGTGTGGCGGTGGGGCCGCAGGATCGTGATCGTCGGCATCTTCCTCAACGTGGTGGGCCTTGTGGCGATCGCGACTGCCGCGGTGTTCGTGAGCCGCGGGGCGAGCGTGTGGTGGTTTGCGATCGGCGCGGCGATCGTCGGTTTCGGCATTGGCTGGGTGACCTCGCCCAATCAGGCGCTTTCCCTGCGCGACGTGCCGGTGGAGAGCGGCGGGACGGCGTCGGGGATCATGCAGACGGGCCAGCGCATCGCCACGGCGATCGGGACCGCGGCGTGCACCGGGCTCTTCTACAGCCTCGCCGGGGAAAGCTACGTCACGGCGATGGTGGCCGGGTGCTCCTTGCTCGCGGCGTTCATCAGCGTGGCCCTCGCAATTGCCTACTGGGACGCGCGGCACCCGAGCGTTCAGACCTCCGCCCGCCAAAAGGAGGCGGTGCGCGAAGCGCTGGAGTCCACGGAGTCGACGCGGGTATAGGTGGCCCTTCAACGGCAGGTATTCGGACAAAGCCGCTCCTGGGACAAGGCAGGCCTTCGGGCAGGCGGGCAGCCGCACACGCGCTGTCACAAACGCCCATCAAGGGGGCGTGCGCCTCGAGTTTTTGAGGCGCACGCCCCTTTTTCGCACGACGTCGGATAAATCCGCTCACGCTCCGGCGAGCGGACTTCGATACACCATCTGGTGCTCAGTGCTTTCCGACCGTCTTTTCTGACGGCTGTCCCGTATTGGGCGGCGGGTCTCAATGCACCTTTTGGTGCTCAGTGCTTTCCGACAGTCCGACTTTGAGACGGGGGGTTCCCCTTGGCTTGTGTCTCAATGCACCTTTTGGTGCTCAGTGCTTTCCGACTATGCCGACCGGGTCTACTGTCATCTTCTTGACCGGGTCTCAATGCACCTTTTGGTGCTCAGTGCTTTCCGACGCCGGGGTTTCTCGCAGCTGTGATTTTTCCTGCCGCCGCGTCTCAATGCACCTTTTGGTGCTCAGTGCTTTCCGACTGTCGAGCAGGTCAATCCGGAGCAGCTGCGCGAGCTGTCTCAATGCACCTTTTGGTGCTCAGTGCTTTCCGACGAGAAGGGTGTCACCGTGTGGAAGTCTCCGTCCGAGTCTCAATGCACCTTTTGGTGCTCAGTGCTTTCCGACCTTGAAGAGGCAAGCCTTATCGAGTTGGCGAGGGTAGGTCTCAATGCACCTTTTGGTGCTCAGTGCTTTCCGACATTGAAAGCTGCGAACTATGACCTGCTTATGCAGGTCTCAATGCACCTTTTGGCGCTCAGTGCTTTCCGACTTGTCGTTGGCAAACTCGCCCAGCACACGGGATCGGGTCTCAATGAACCTTTTGGCGCTCAGTGCTTTCCGACTGGATTACGCAGCCATGGAAGCCGTTGCCGACCTGTGTCTCAATGCACCTTTTGGTGCTCAGTGCTTTCCGACCAGGGAAGGCACGGGTTGACCATGGTACTCGCTAAGTCTCAATGCACCTTTTGGTGCTCAGTGCTTTCCGACTTCCCGGCGGATGCCCGTCAGGCCGAGTTCGTCATCGGGTCTCAATGCACCTTTTGGTGCTCAGTGCTTTCCGACGCCGGCATGAGGTCCTTCACCATCTGGATCAGCGGGTCTCAATGCACCTTTTGGTGCTCAGTGCTTTCCGACAGCTTATCGAGTGGATTCGCGAAGAGCTGCTGGACGGGTCTCAATGCACCTTTTGGTGCTCAGTGCTTTCCGACAGTAGGCAAACGTTTTGGAGGGGGAGGGTTCGCCCGTCTCAATGCACCTTTTGGTGCTCAGTGCTTTCCGACATCAAGCAGGTTGCGCGCGACGTCGAGAAGTCTTTCCGTCTCAATGCACCTTTTGGTGCTCAGTGCTTTCCGACGTAGGAAGGTGATTGTTTGCCCGCGTTGTTGGCGCGTCTCAATGCACCTTTTGGTGCTCAGTGCTTTCCGACGCTGCGACAGGTGACCCTCGGCTTGCCGGACATCGGTCTCAATGCACCTTTTGGTGCTCAGTGCTTTCCGACTCGGAGCGGAGCACGACGATTTTAGACGGGTTATTGGTCTCAATGCACCTTTTGGTGCTCAGTGCTTTCCGACCGTAGAAGCCCTTGCCGTCGTTGAAGCCGTTGAGTGTCTCAATGCACCTTTTGGTGCTCAGTGCTTTCCGACCTTCTATGAAGTCACGTCCGTACTCGCCGTCCCCGCGTCTCAATGCACCTTTTGGTGCTCAGTGCTTTCCGACCAGAAGCGGCGGGACATGGACTCAATACAGTCAATCGAGTCTCAATGCACCTTTTGGTGCTCAGTGCTTTCCGACTTGGCAGGATGCCGCCACCGGCGTCCCGTGCCGGGCGTCTCAATGCACCTTTTGGTGCTCAGTGCTTTCCGACTGGTGCGTGGTCGCGTGATGGTGGCGGGGACCGGCTGTCTCAATGCACCTTTTGGCGCTCAGTGCTTTCCGACTTGTCGTTGGCAAACTCGCCCAGCACACGGGATCGGGTCTCAATGAACCTTTTGGTGCTCAGTGCTTTCCGACTCAGAGTCAACCGACATCGGAACGTCTGACGTCGGCGTCTCAATGCACCTTTTGGTGCTCAGTGCTTTCCGACAAAAGGCGGCGTCCTGCAAGAGCCACCGCCCGTAGGTCTCAATGCACCTTTTGGTGCTCAGTGCTTTCCGACCCGGGCCGTGAATCGGATCCGCAAACCTGGTGAGTCTCAATGCACCTTTTGGTGCTCAGTGCTTTCCGACCGGGTATGCGATCTACGGGAGGGGGAGGGGGTGGTGCCCGTCTCAATGCACCTTTTGGTGCTCAGTGCTTTCCGACTTATTTTTGGAGTTGCATCGCCTTAAAAACGTCAGGTCTCAATGCACCTTTTGGTGCTCAGTGCTTTCCGACCTTGAGCTTTTGCAGCTGCCAGGCGATGGTGATCGGTCTCAATGCACCTTTTGGTGCTCAGTGCTTTCCGACACGGAAACGACACCCTCCGCATCAAAGGACTATTGTCTCAATGCACCTTTTGGTGCTCAGTGCTTTCCGACTCAATCTGCAAGGCCCGGAATACTATTCCGTATCTGAGTCTCAATGCACCTTTTGGTGCTCAGTGCTTTCCGACAAGTAAGGGTTGTGTCTCGGCTAGGATTGTTTATGACGTCTCAATGCACCTTTTGGTGCTCAGTGCTTTCCGACTTGAATCTTCAACTATGCTCAGCAATGACTTTGTAGTCTCAATGCACCTTTTGGTGCTCAGTGCTTTCCGACTTGAATCTTCAACTATGCTCAGCAATGACTTTGTAGTCTCAATGCACCTTTTGGTGCTCAGTGCTTTCCGACGAATCCTCATTGTTTTCTTGACTTCTGCAATAATTGGTCTCAATGCACCTTTTGGTGCTCAGTGCTTTCCGACACGGGACCGTGCGACCCGTCGTCCGCGAAAAAGACTGTCTCAATGCACCTTTTGGTGCTCAGTGCTTTCCGACGCGTGATTGGGCGCGGGAAGTCAAACATGGGTTCACCAAGTCTCAATGCACCTTTTGGTGCTCAGTGCTTTCCGACGGCTGAGTGTGGGCGATTGGGTCGCTGGAGCCATACAGTCTCAATGCACCTTTTGGTGCTCAGTGCTTTCCGACGCTGGGGATGGATCTATGAGCGAGGAGTGGCTCGAGCGGTCTCAATGCACCTTTTGGTGCTCAGTGCTTTCCGACGACGAGCGCGCCTCGGACGCTGACGTCGACGGCGGGGTCTCAATGCACCTTTTGGTGCTCAGTGCTTTCCGACTAGTAGACACAGGGGGAGGAAACAACTAAATAGGCCAGCGTCTCAATGCACCTTTTGGTGCTCAGTGCTTTCCGACCTGAGGATGAATGACTGACTGTCAAATGACACGGGCGGTCTCAATGCACCTTTTGGTGCTCAGTGCTTTCCGACCCGAAGTCGCCGCCACCTGCACAAGAGGCAACCGGTCTCAATGCACCTTTTGGTGCTCAGTGCTTTCCGACCCGAAGGGCTCATGATCGGTAAGAAACCTCCGTGTCTCAATGCACCTTTTGGTGCTCAGTGCTTTCCGACGAAAAAGATTGCCACTTCGGATTGGAAGTCTGCGAGTCTCAATGCACCTTTTGGTGCTCAGTGCTTTCCGACTGAGTTTCAGCGCCTTAAAGACTTCTTCTGAGCGTCTCAATGCACCTTTTGGTGCTCAGTGCTTTCCGACTCGTCTGTTGACAGGTTGCATTCAGCACTGCTAAATGAGTCTCAATGCACCTTTTGGTGCTCAGTGCTTTCCGACCTGATATCTCGGACATGCAGAGGTCGGGTAGGTCGTCCGTCTCAATGCACCTTTTGGTGCTCAGTGCTTTCCGACAGGACGGTCAGTGGTACTCCGCCTTCCTCCTTATGAGTCTCAATGCACCTTTTGGTGCTCAGTGCTTTCCGACGTGGGATCGCGACGATGTGGTGGTCGCCCACGACGTGTCTCAATGCACCTTTTGGTGCTCAGTGCTTTCCGACATACCGATTGGTATTGTCAATGCTCAGATTTTACCTGTCTCAATGCACCTTTTGGTGCTCAGTGCTTTCCGACTATCCCCAATCCCGCTGCTGGGGTTGCATATATCGTGTCTCAATGCACCTTTTGGTGCTCAGTGCTTTCCGACTTGGCTCGGAGGCGTACCTCGATGAAGCCTCTGGACGTCTCAATGCACCTTTTGGTGCTCAGTGCTTTCCGACGGGTCGTTAAGAATCTTGTCAAGCTCCCCCGGGTGTCTCAATGCACCTTTTGGTGCTCAGTGCTTTCCGACTTTTCCCACGAGGGCATGTAGCCGAATACGACCAACGAGTCTCAATGCACCTTTTGGTGCTCAGTGCTTTCCGACCCGACACGAACAAGGAACGCATGACACGCCTTCGCAAGTCTCAATGCACCTTTTGGTGCTCAGTGCTTTCCGACCGGCAGTCAGGGCGTGCATGTGTGCACGAACCTTGGTCTCAATGCACCTTTTGGTGCTCAGTGCTTTCCGACGCAAGAGGGGAGGAAGCAACGCACGTCTTGCTTTACGAGTCTCAATGCACCTTTTGGTGCTCAGTGCTTTCCGACTCCCATGGGAATTTGACTGGCGGTGGCGCGCCGCAGCGTGTCTCAATGCACCTTTTGGTGCTCAGTGCTTTCCGACCGATCAAGCAGATGCGTGTTCCGCTCAAGCGCGAGTGGGTCTCAATGCACCTTTTGGTGCTCAGTGCTTTCCGACTTGATGACATTCGACACCGATGAGCCGATGAGATTGAGTCTCAATGCACCTTTTGGTGCTCAGTGCTTTCCGACCTGGATGGCGATCCGGCTGGTCCAGGATATCAAGGGGTCTCAATGCACCTTTTGGTGCTCAGTGCTTTCCGACACTAAAGGCACAAGGTAAAGAAAGGCCTAAACCAGTCTCAATGCACCTTTTGGTGCTCAGTGCTTTCCGACCTTGAAGTAGACATTGATAGGGACTCCTTTCTCAAAATGTCTCAATGCACCTTTTGGTGCTCAGTGCTTTCCGACGTGAGCTTGAAGGTTCACTTGCCGCTGTTTTGGGTCTCAATGCACCTTTTGGTGCTCAGTGCTTTCCGACGCGCGCACACGGGAATCGAACCCGCGCTAGGACCATCTGTCTCAATGCACCTTTTGGTGCTCAGTGCTTTCCGACCCTCAGTACGCCCTCAGCGCAGACTCCCCGGAATCTGGTCTCAATGCACCTTTTGGTGCTCAGTGCTTTCCGACACGAAAGGGGATAGACTAAAAGCGTAATAAAGAAAGTCTCAATGCACCTTTTGGTGCTCAGTGCTTTCCGACCTTGCGGGGCGGGATGATGTAGTTGCTATTGGGGAGGTTTCGTCTCAATGCACCTTTTGGTGCTCAGTGCTTTCCGACGTGGGGAGGCGATTTTTGAGAATGATGAGGGTGCGGTCTCAATGCACCTTTTGGTGCTCAGTGCTTTCCGACCCCCGCCTCCAGAAAGCCGCGTCGCAACGCCGTTTCCCGGGACGAAAACGCCGCCGACCTGGAAAGCACCAAATCGAATCGGCTCGCACCGCTCCAATTAAACCACACAACCGCAGAAAACCGCCACAAATCGACCCAGCGCCGCCAACATCCCCTACCCATCGGTACGCCACCGGCTTTCAACGAACCTACGCCAAAAGATCGGAGCCTCGCGACTCCGCCACGGTAAACACCGCAACCAAAGCTTCTGTCGATTACCCCTCGCGCAGGTGCGACGGACCGTTTTCCGCCAACCGTCGCTTCGCCAACCGCCGCTTCCCAGTGCCCGTCGCACTTCCGCCAGCAGCCATATCCCGGTCAGCCGTCTTCCGCCAGCCACCGCATTCCGGGTCGGCAGCCGGCCGCCCCGGCGCAGCCACGGTGGACAGGGGGCAGAACAGAAGCCGGCAAAAACGGACAGGGTGGAACCGAAGCCAGCAGACCGGGTACAACAGAAGCATGCCGAGCACAGTGTTCATCCAGTTCGACTCCCCCGGGTCCGTCCGCGCCACGCCACGTCGCCTGCACGCCGCCGTCGGGCACATCTTCGACCTCCCGCCCGGGATTTCCCTCGAGCGCGCCCGCCGCATTCCCGCACTCGCCGCACGGCCGGCGCACGACGTCGGCGGCCCAAAGCCGTATTCGCTCGGCGAGATGACGCAGGCGCCGGGAAGGTTCGGCGTCGAACTGCGTTTGCTGGACGACAGGCTGCTCGACCCGCTTGACGCCTGGCTCGCCTGGGGCGGCGTGCTCTACGTGGGAAACGGAGGCGAGTCCACGGCCGCGCTTGCCGCGCTCGAAGCCCAGGTGCTCGAACGCGTCAGTTGGGAGGACGTCGCCGCAGACGCCACCGCCACGGCCTGGAACGTGCACATCCTCACGCCGGTCGTTTTCACGTCGCAGGGCCGGCACATCCCGGAGGTCACTGCGGCGTCGCTGGCCACCAGCCTTCAAAACCGCTGGTGGGCGTGGGACCGTGCGACGGCGCCCGGCCGCGTCGACCGATCCGCCGTCACCGAAGCCTTCGACGTCGACGACCGTACGCATATCGTCCCCGTCAGCCTCGGCATGCCTTCCGGCGGCGGACGCGGCCGCCTGTCCGCCAGACGCATCGAGGCCTCCGAGGGCAGCCTCCGGATTCGCGCGCGCGATGACGCCGAAGAATCCCAGGTGCAGCTGTTTTCGCGCCTCATGGCTCTGGCGCGGTTCACAAACGTGGGCTCTCACACCGGCTTCGGCATGGGCGTGCTCAGGGTTGAGCCGACGGCGTGACGCGGTGCCGCGAGCGCCTGCCCAGCCGCCGCACCGCAAGCAGCCCGAAAACGATCGAGCCGAGCATGCCCGCGATGAAAATCGCCCACCACGGCCAGAAAGGCCGCAACGCGACGCGCTTCTCCAAATCCCAATTGATCCAGAGTTCGAGCACCGCCGTCATCGGAATTCCAATGAATGCGAGGCATCCCACCGCCCATTCCATGACGCGCGCCGAGCGCTGCTGCTCCCGCTCGATCTCTTGGTTCTGCTTCTCGATCTGACGTTCCTGGCGGTCCAGCAGGGTTTGCACGCTGTCGCGCAGCATCCGGGACTGCTCCACCACGCGATCGACGGCGCTGTCGAGACGCCCGGCTTTCTGAGCCCATTCGAGCACTTTGTCCGTCTGGGTCCCGTATCCGACGTCGACGTTCGTCCACCATTCGGCGGCCAGAAAGGCGACCGCGTCACTGTCGAGCGCAAGGGCCTTTGCGATGAGACGTTCGAGCGCCTCCTCGGTTTCCGCCGAGTTTCTCAGCCCTTCGCCTTCCGAGCCGCGGGCGGCGCCGAACGACGGCGGACGATCAGCGCTTCCTTCTGCCGCATTCCCCCGGTCCGCAAAGAGGCCGTTGGCCGTCTCCTCCAGCTCTGCCGCGAGCGCCGCGAGCTTTTCGGAGAATGTCCGCACCCTGATGCGGTTGAAAAGCGTCAGGAGGTAGACGTCCACGTGCCGCGTGCACATGCGTTGGAGCGCATAAAGCGAGAAATCGTCTTCGCGCCGCTGCAGGTAGGCCGCGCCGTGCCGGTACACGCTGACCGCCCAGCTTCTCGAAAGCCTGTGCAGCGCGCGCTTGGCCTCGTCCCAGATTTCCTCCCCGAGCTCGAAGCCTTCCGGCGAGGGCAGATACCCCCATTTCCAGCCCGACGCCGCCACCGCCGCCCGGCCGAGCGACGCGTCGCTCGGCGCACCGTCTTCGTGAATCGCCCCTCGTTGCGCCTTCCCTCCGGGCAACGTCCGTCCGGACGCTGTCCCGCTAACCCCCGCCGGCATTCCGCGCGAGGCCGACGTCGCACCACGCGACACCGACGCTCCGCCGCGCGAGGCCCCTTCCTCTTGAGCTTCTTGCCGGATTTCCCCGAGAACCTCTTCCGCGACCGGCACGCACAAGCCGTGCTGCAGTTCCTCAAGAGCCTCAAGGAACGAGGCTTCCGCGTCGCCCGCATTGGATCCGCCGCGAACGTCATGGGCGCCGTCCCCACCGCTGACAAGCTGACCAGCACTCGCATCACGACCATAGCGAACGTCATGGGCGTCATCCCCATCGCCGACACGCTGACCAGCACTCTCGCTCCGGCCAACGCGGGCATCACGACCGCCCTGCCCAGCGACTCCGGCGGGTCCGTCAGCGGGAAAGCCCAGGGCGACAGCCGCGCCGGCGGGGTCGCCCAGCAGCTCGGAAGCCGCAGCCGGAACGGTGGGAGCCGCGGCGGGCAGTACGGCGTCGTCCTCGCTTTCAACGTCCGAATCGACGATCCACCCCGCCGTTTCCGCCCACGGCACCCACGTTATCGTGAAGATTGGGAAAACACCAGAAGGGTGTTCGGCGTCCGCGCTGGGAAACACGACGCTGCCCGCCGGGCATCCGCCGTGGGTTTCGAGGATTCGGGTGAGGGTGTCCGCGAGCTCTGAGAACTTATCGCGCCACCGCAATGTTCGATAGAGACTCGGATAGTCTGGCGAACAGCCGCCCGGCCTTCCGACGACGGCGTGAACGGCCAGAAGGAACCTGCACCCGCCTCGCTCGTTTTGAACCCACAACGCTTCGAGCGCGCCTATCCGCAGAGCTGTGCGGCCCGTTTCGCCGCAGATGTGATCGACGAGCTCCGGCAGCCGAAGCGATCGGCGCACGCCCTCCCCCAGGATCTGTTTCGCAGCCTCGGGGCGGAACCCCCTCTTTCGGCTGCGTGTATACAAATTGTGGTTCGACCCCTTGACCTTGACGGAGAAAGGCCCCGCCTCCCAGGCGCTTACAGCCTCCGTTCTTTCGCCAGGCGGGTTTTCGCTGGCCTCGCGTCGGATCAGACGGCTTCTCGCTCGGCCGCTGCGCGTCGGATCAAGGTCGCTGCCCTCGCCTGCGCTTTCGCTCTGGGCGACGCCGAAAGTCGCTTCCCAGCCAGAACACGCAACAGCTTCGACGATCAGCACCATCCGCATCTGACTGGGGTCTTTCAAGCGAGTGAAGCCGGTGCCCTGCTGCGGAGCGACGGCGTCGGAAGGCTGAAAGACAGAAGGCACCGCGCCTTCGCCGTTTGCATTGCCTTCACAGGCGTTCATTGCGACTCCGTCTTTCGCAGTTCCTCGCAAATCTCTTGGAACAGATCCTTGTACCGCTTCTCCCAATCCGAGTTCCCCAGAGCAGGATATTCACCTGTTCCAGCGACTGCCTCGACGCTCTTGCACACCTCGTCGATGAGGCAGGGATAGGAGAAACCGGCAGGAACCACTATGTTGAGCTTTCCGCCGCTTCCATCGTTAGAAGGGTACGCAAGCTCTTCGAGGACCTCATCAAGTGCTTCGTCAGGCGCCGTTTCACCATGAAGAACAACAAGGCCACTGCGTACACGGTAAAGAAGCTCAAGCAAATCTTTATGATTGGCTTGTCTAGGTTTCTTGTTTGTCTTCCTGTTCCCCGATTCACGAGCATCCCCTGTTGCAGGTGAATCAACAATGCTCAGCAAATCGCCGGCCTCGAGGCTTGTGTTGCGAACCATGAGCTTGCGTTTTCCACGCCTGAAGCTTGTAATTTCGGCCGTGACAACTGCAAGCCTGGATCGAGTCTCCCAGTCCTCCGACATCTCTTGCATATATGCACCGTTGCAGTCGCTTTCGAGCGGATCGTTCCACAGCCATCGCACCACTCTCAGCACGTCGAGGATCGTCGCCGCATCCGCATCGGGGTCCTTCGAATTGACCGTCTTTACGTACTCGCACCTCAAGTCGTCGCACCTGTCGGCGAATTCATTCATCTCGCTGTCACCCGCACCGAGAACCCTCATCGCGCTCAAGAGATTCATATTGCGCAGGCTCGTCAAGGCCGCCTTGAGCAAAGCTTTCTTGGCGCTGCGGTGAAGAGCGATGCGGTGGAACTGCGGTTCCGGTTCCTTGTTGTCTCTCTTGTCGACAAACGTTTGAAGGAACAACGGAACGGCATTCTCACCACACCACTTTTGCGCGGCTTCCAAGGCTCCGATGACGGCGCCTTTTTGCCCTGTTCCAACCACGACGACCGTCGCAGGCCTCTTGTTGTCGAGCGTCATTTTCACTTGGGCGGCCACGGCCTCGGAAACTAGCGACGTAGCAATCAAGTCGTTGGCGTCTCCAGGGCCATATTCGGCGATGTCCACGGGCGGGCGTCGTCCGTTTTCCCAGGCGTTCGTTGCAGCGGAGGTCAAGACCGACGTCGCGGCTTCCATGGCAGCTTGTTTTGAACCGGGATCAGAGGAGTGCAGGATAAGGAATTCAACAGGCAAACCTGGGGAATCAGGCAATAACGCTCCCGGATAGGCACGACGCAGCCTCGCCAGCATCTGCTCACCAGGAGACTGCTTTTCCCCGGCCGGCCCCGTCTTCAATGGCTCTTGCAAAACTCTTTCAGGAACCGTCGGACTCTGACACGACGTTCCTATCGCGAATATATAGAGGATCGGTCTTTGGAACGGCCACGGCATCCATTCCGGAACTACGTCGTCCAGTTCTGGCGTCTCTCTCATAGAATCAATTTGTTGAAGAGTGGGGGCGGCGGCATCGTGGACAGCTGTCTTTCCCGCATCGTTCACCCACTCATGCTCAATCAACCACTTGTCCGCCTCTAACTCGACTCCCGCGGCCACCCGTTCTTTTGCTTCGCCGAGAATCGGCCCTAGCTCACGTCCTCCCTGAAAAATCGATACATACTTGTGCTCGCTTAGAAGCTTACCGTTCTTTTCTTCCAACTTTTCTTCGTATGTTTTCTCGAGCCAAGCTCTCAGCAACAAGCCCGCGCCGTTGTCGCCTCTGAGCATACTGACAGCCGCACCGGCGGCCAACTCCCGGGAAGTCACTTCCTTTTGCCTGCATTTCAAGACTTCTAGGCGGGCAAGAAGTTCGTTGTGTTTAGAGCCTTCTCCACACTCAACGTCGATCAGTTTTTCCGAACCTTCCGTCTCCGCCCATTCCTTCGCCTGTTCCAGGTAACCGAGCGACCGCAGCCAGTAGAAGACACCGGATTCATCCAGCTGGAGCTTCCGAAGGCTGGCGTCGAACTCCCCGGATTCCGATAAGGAAGGAATAGCAATCTCCCAATCGAAGCCTATTTGATAAACCAAACCCATCAAAGCGGAAGCCACCATCGTAGACCCCGAAAAAGCATTTACCAACACCCGCTTCGACGAATTGCCAGTTTTGAACTCGGATTCAAGACGGCCCCTGAGTCTTTTGAAACTTTCCTGTTCTAGAAGATCCCCAATTTCTACAGTCACCTTGTCAATAATTATCCCATATTCTTTTTCGACATAATCCTTAACTTCTTTGATCCCCAATGCCTTTTCAAGTAAACAGGCAGTCTTTGCGGTATCAGTGTTTTCGTCACCGGTTTCCGTGCCCACCAGGATGAACTTAACGTTCTTTGTCTTCCGCTCTCTGTGGAGGGTCTCGAGTTCTAAGGCTATAGGCGAGCGAGTGAATCTCTTAGATTTTTCACGAAGTTTTGGGTACTCGTTCTTAAAGAGGGCCCCGATAAGCCTGTCGACTTCGCCGGACTCCGCCCTCTCAATGAGAGAATCTAGTTTTTCTCGACGTTCTTTCCTTTTGGCGTTTTTTTGAGCTTTTTCGAGTCCAAGGATGTCACTCCCCAGATCGCCGTCGCCTGCTGCGTGAATGATGAGCGTCACCGCTGCCTCCTCTTTGAGTGAACGGGGCCACAACCAGCCCCCAGAGCGAGTCTAGTCTTACCGCCCTGGAAGCGTCCATACTATTCCAAAATTTTCCGAAAGAAAAGTCGTGAAAACTCGGCAGAAAAGTACTAGGATTCTCTTGTACACCTCAGTAGCCCAAAGGAGGGCTTGAATGAAACTCATCATGCTGGAGACCAACGGAAATCAGCGGTTTGTCTTCTCTTCCCCGCGTTTGCGCGAAAATGTGGGGGCCTCCTACCTCATCACACAGCTTGCCGAGTGGACCGAGCAAGCCGCCAGCAGCGCCCGCCCGAAGATCGACTTCGGCTGGGTCTCGAAGTCGTCCGGCAAGGTCATCCTGACCGTCGCGACCGAAGACAATGCGCGCAAGCTGATCGGCAAAGTCACCCGCAAGGCCTTTTCTGCCGCGCCCGGCTTGGACGTTTCCGGGGTCTTCGTCGATCTCCGGAATCCCGGCGACGACGTCGAACATCCCCACGTCAGCGATTCCGATCTCAAGAAAGTGCACAGGACAGCCGCCGAGTACGCGCTCAATCGGCCTCCCGCGCAAGCGAGATTCTCGCAGATGCCCTTCCTTCAGCGCGGACGAGACTCGGCGCTTCCGGCGTCGTCGCGATTGGGCGTCTGCGACGAGGCGAGGGACGACAAGGCGACCGCTCTCTCGCTTTCAAGCAGGGTTTGCAGACACCACGCCATCGCTGCGCGCCTCAGTTTCATCGAGCTAGCCGTCGAACAGAAAGATCTAGAAGAGCTAGGAAGGCATCACGATCTGTTGGGGCGCGAAGATCTTCTGACCCGCGACCCGACTATGCTCGAGGAAAAGCTGGCAAGGTCGATCAGCTCCGAGACGGTCGACGGCAGGGATCGCACGGAGGACGAGCGCCTCTCCAAGGTGGCGGTCATTCACATTGACGGCAACGGCGTCGGCGAGATCATGCGCAACCTTCAGAAGTCGCTTGAGACTATCCCCGGCGGCGTCTTCCGTTCAGAAGTTCTTGCTGAGCAGAGCAGATCCGGCGTTGCGGAAGAATCCGCCAGTGCGGGCCCAACGGACGACCCGCATAAGTCCCCGGACGCCCTCCGCCGGTTCCTCCTCGAAATCAACAGACGCCTTGAAAAGGCGATGCAGAAGTCCTTCCTCGCCGCCTGGGCGGAAGTCGCCTTTCTCGCCGAGAAAGACGTCAAAGACATCGCGGCGATCCCCGTCGTGCCGGTGATCCTCGGCGGAGACGATGCCACCGTCATCACCGATGCGACTTACGCGTTGCCTTTCACGGAAAAGTTCCTCACCGCGTTCGAAGAAGAGACCGGCAAAGATACACTGCTCAAGTATCTGGGCCCCAAAAGCAGGCAGGGCACAGGCGAATGCGCCAAAAGCACCGGTGAGGATGAAAACGCCGAAGGCGCGGGCGAAAACGCGGAAAGAGAAAGCAAGAATGCGGAAAGCGCGAGCGAAAAGCAAGGAGGTCCAATGACGGCCGCGGCGGGCGTCGCGATCGTCCCCAGGAAGTTCCCTTTCCACATCGCCTACGACCTTGCGGAAAGGCTCATCAAGAGCGCGAAGGCCCTCGGCAAGGTCGAAGGAGAAGAATGCTCCACTCTGAACTTTCACGTGCTGTTCGATTCAACCGTTTTGGACCCCGATGAGCTGTTGCGCTCCTATAAGTCCTTCACGCGGCGGCCGCTCAAGGTGACGTCCGACGTCGATCTTGAAGCCAAGGCGAAGAAGGGCCAATCCGCCGCACCCGAAGGAGCAGCGGAAGACCCGCATGAACACCCCGCTCTGCGCGGACACCCCGCCTGGAAAGAGATGTGCGAGCGCACCGCGCTTTTCAAAGGATTGAAGCCGGCCGGCGGAAACGAAGAGCCCTTGGCCTTCCCGAAAACCAGGGCGGCGCGGATCAGGAAGCTTCAGTCTGACACGGCCAGGGAGGAGATCGCTTCGAGTGCCGAGCAGGCACAAGCCAAGAAGCAGGATTCGGACAAGAAGATCGACGCCGAGTGGCAAGCCGCCAAGGACTCCAACGGCGAGCTAAGCAATCTGCTGGACGCGATCGGCGGGCCAGATCTCGTCTTCGACCTGATCGAGTTGGCCGACCTGCTGCCGCAGAGCTATCTGGAGGAACTGGAAAGAAAAGAAACGGGCCAAGAAGGCGCAGCAGACCAGCAGAACGACGAGGGCCAAGAAGGCGCCGTCGGCAAAACGGACAAGGCAAGCAAAGGAAACAGGGATTCGACAAACGGAAACGGCCCGTCAGTCGCTTCCCAGGAGGCAAGGAAATGAACAGCATCCCCGTGACGATCAGATTCACATCCGACTGGGGCGTCGGCACCGGCGTCGGCTACGCAGGCGGCGTCGACTCCGTCGTCGAAGTCGACGAAAACAATCAGCCCGTGGTGCGCGGAACCGTCATAACCGGAGTGATTCGCGAGCAGGCGCTCACTGTGGCTCGGGCTCTCGACGGCGGGCAATCGGGAAGATGGCACGCTTTCATCGGCTCGCTTTTCGGGGGCGCGCCGAACCTTGGAGACGCCGACGAGGATGAAACCGTCCCGCGGGCGGTCATCTTCTCCGATGCGCGCATCTGCGAAGAAGCGAAGGCTGCCGACGATGCCGGCACCGCCAAAGTGACCGAGGCCGTGAGCGTCTCAATCGACGAGAAGACAGGCGCCGCAAAGCCCGACCATTTCCGAATCATCGAACGGGCTCCGGCCTGCGTGCTCAAGGGCCGCGTGGACTTCGTCGATTCGGACACCTGGAACGAGGATCAAGTCGAGAGTGCAAAGTTCGTGCTGGCCCTTGCCGGGACGCTCGTGCCGGCGATCGGGTCCGAGAAGACAAACGGCGACGGGCGATGCGAGATCACCGTCGGCTTCCCGGACGACGTCGGCGGTGGCTGCTCCGCAAACTCTGACGAGGGCGAAACCGCCGGGTCCGGCGAGGATGGCTCCTCGGACTCCGGCGCAGACCAATCCCCCAGTTCCGTCGATGGACAAGCCGAAGCCGCCCACGCCGCATGTAAAGAGTGGCTGCAGGAGAAACTCGGTAGCCTCACCAAGGCGCCCGCCTCGGTCCATGTCGGCGCACCGGGCGAACCTCCTTGCGTCGCGAGCGCGGAGGATACGGATCCGTCGAAGCAAACCGATCAGCACAAGCAAGCCGAGTCGAAAAGGAAACCGGATCGCCAGCGAGCGGACGGCCGGGCCGATTCGCCGTCATACCGCTCGTTCGACTTGAACATCAAGTTGAAAACGCCGGTGGTCTCCTACGAGGCGCCGATGTCCAACGAGGTGCGCTCTCTCGATTTCCTGCGTGGAACCGTGATGCTGGCGTGGGCGCATTCGCGCCTGTGTGCCGAGTTCCCCAAAGACACGCGGATTCGCAATGCCGTGGTCAACGGCGACCTGTTCGTTTCGGACGCGACGGCGTGCGTCGCAGGGGTTCGCGGGCGGCCTGTTCCCATGGTCTTCTCCTATCCGAAGGTCCCCGGCGAGCGGCCGGACGGCAGCAGTGCCGACGACGAGCCTTCGACCGGCCAATCAACCAACTCGGCAGACGAGCCTTGCAGGGTGAAGGGCGAACCCGGCAGTCCCGGCGACGGCCCCGATATGCAAGCCAGCGAAACCGCCCCGTCGACGCGAGAGCTGTGGAACCGCCTCATCTCGAAGGAACCGGAGAAAGTGCACGTTCCGGTCCGGTCGGGCTACATCTTCGACTTCGGGGACGGCGAACCCGGCAAGCCGAGGTATGGCACGGGCGCGCCTCTGGTGACCGGACGCCAGTCCACCGCGCACGACGCCGTTCGGGGAACCGCGAAAGACGGCCAGCTCTTCCTGGTGCGGGCGCTCGCGGCGGGTCTCACATTGCAATCCGAGGTCACGATCACCGAGAGCCTGTATAAGCACCGGCCGACGGTCACCAAGAATCTGTGCGAGCACCTGCCAGGAGAGGCGCAAAACGAGACACAGCAGGTCAGCCAGCGCACTCTCGGCGAGATGCTGCCCGAGATCCTGCACGGGCAGGCCCGCCTCGGGTCGCGCAGGCTCACCGGAACGTTCGGCCTCGCCGAGTGCGAGACGACCGAGAAACCCACATCCGACCGCGCAGCCGCAGGCGGTGACGCAGATGCAGGCGGCAACGGCGCAGATGCAGGCGGCAACGCGGCTTCGGGGAACGGTTCAGTCGCAGATGTCCGCGCAAACTTGGACGACAATGCAAACACGGGCAACGCCGATGCATGGGACAGCGAAGGTGCCACGACCATCTGGTTCACCTCCGACCTTCTTCTGCGCTCACGGTCGCTCGGCGCGGCAGGCAGTTCAAAAGACATCATCGATGCTTTCAATCGCTCCAAGGCCTTTAGCGACACGGAGGCTTGCATCAAGCTCTTCTTACCCGAAAACTCGGGCAAGAAGGACACGACGGCGTCCAAGCAAGACGCCAACAACGGCATGACGCCGCCCAAGCAAAACGGCGGCGAAAACGACCATCGGTACCGAGCGGGATTGAGATACCGCCGGGTCGATTCTTGGTCGGCCGCCGAGGGCCAGCCTCGCGCGACCCGCCTCGCCGTCCAGGCCGGTTCGGTCCTCAAGGTTCGCCTCGGGGACAACGCCGAGCAGCGGCGAAAAGCCCTCGCCGCCTTGCGCGAGCTGGAAACCGTGGGCATCGGCGAACTGCGAGCTCAGGGATTCGGCAGGTTCGTCGTCGGCGATCCCCTGCTGAGCATCGGGGACAACGACGGCAAGAAGCTCCACGTGCAACTCCTGCACAGCAACGACTTTCTTTCGGACGAAAAATGAAACCTATAGCCTTAACTCACCAACAATCCAATGCGAATCTGGCGACGTCACACGTCGCCAACTCAACAGCACGGCTCAACGCCAGCGTAGTGACGCTGCTTAACGCGAATCCGACGTCGCCGTCCAAAGAGACCGCCAAGGAGGAGAACCGATGAGTCTCACGCGATACAGGCTCGACGTCGTTCTAGTGACGACGTCGCCCATCCACTCCGGCGGGCCGGAGGAGGAAGTCGACAGAACGCCAAAAGCGATCGGCAACGACGAGCGAAAGGCCGTCCCGCAACGATTCGCGCGCAATGCCAGCGGAACGCCCGTGTTGACGGGCCGTTCGGTCAAGGGCGCGCTGCGGGCCGCGTTCTTCGAGGCGCTCGACCTCAATCTTGTCGAAGGCCAGGAAATCCCAAACCGCCAAAGGCTGAAGGACCTGTGGGGGCGGGAAGAGGCCAAGGGCGGAGACGACGCGCCTTCCGGCTGGGCGTCGGCGTTGACCTTCGAAACGGTGTCTCTCGGAGGCGTCATGAAGGCGGATTCGTTTGTGCGCCGCCCGGGCATCGCCATCGATCGCTACTGGGGATCGGCGGGCGACGGAGCGCTCTTCTTCCACGAAGTGGCGCCCGCCGGGCAGGAACTCCGTCTGGCGATCACCGCCGAAGTCGACCCGCGCCGGTTCTCGAAGGGAGATACGCCTGCGATCGAAGAGCTCGAGGCGGACGTCGAACGGCTCTTCTCCGTCATTCTGGGCCTCCTCGATTCGGACCGCGTCGCCTTCGGAAAGCGCAAGGGTGCAGGCTGGGGGCGCGTGAGGATCGCCGAGCCGAGCGAGATCAAGGACGGCAAACCCCCTTACTCGCTCACGAAGGCACGTCTCGACGACGTCGAAGGCCTCAAGGCCTGGCTGAAAGGGAAGCCCATTAGTGGGGCTGGCGGCGTCGGACCGGCAAAGCTCGGCGCCGACAACCGAATCACTATCGACATCCACTGGGAAAGCCCAACCGGAATTCTCGTCGCCGAAACTGACGAAAAGAAGCAAGAAGAGAAGCAACAGGACGCCGCGAAACCAGGGGCGTCCGAAGGGCCCCAAGGCGAGGTCGATAATCTCGATGGGCAAAAGGGCGCCAAGGAGAAACTGAATGTGGCGCGCCCGTTGCGTGCATACAAGACGGACGACGACGAGCAGAAGGCCTCTCTGGTGCTTCCCGGAAGCTCGGTCCGAGGCGCGCTTCGCACGCGCGCTTCAAGAATCGCTCGGACGATTCTTTACCGGAAGCGCGAAAACGAGGCGCCAGATTGGTCCAATACGCCTGTGCACGACCAGCTCGCCAACGATCCGACACTCGTCCGCGCGCTGTTTGGAGCGACGGAGCAACGCGGGGCGGTGACCGTCCTCGACACGCTTTCCATTCCGAGCGAAGACAACAAAGCTGAAAAGCTGCGCACAGTCACCCACAATGCCGGCGACCGATGGACAGGAGGAGTGATCGACGGCGGACTCTACGAGGAAAAATACCCGGTCCCTAAGTGGAATGTGCTTCGCATCGAGGTCGACCCCGAACGAATCGTCGGGCCTTCGCAAAGTGACGATGGGCCTCAAGCCGACGCCGGGCCGAAGGCCAACGCCGGGCCGAAGGCCAACGCCGGATCGAAAGGCGACGGCGGGCCTCGACACGACAGCGGATCGCAGGGCGCTCACGGCGCAGACAACCGACGCGACAAAACCGCGCTCCGCCGCCAACAGGCCGCAATCTGCCTGCTGGGCTTGACCCTCGCGGAACTCGCAACCGGGACGCTTCCGTTGGGCAGCCGCGGAACCCGAGGAATGGGCGAAGTGAAGGTCAACCGCTTAACTATAAAGGGGCCTGAAGACATCCTGCCTCTGCAAGAGTGGGACATTCACGGTGACGACGGCGAATCAGTGGCGGAGAAACTCCTCGCCCAGCTCCGAGGCGTCAACGAGAAGCTCCAAGAAGGCGCGGCTGACGGTTTGGACCTCAATTGGACGGACTTTCTTAACGAGAAGGACAAGAAGGCACAACGATGAGTCAGAATACCCCCGCAACACAACAGAACAGCGGCAGGTCGCGCAAAAGCGCGGAATCCGCTGGCACGAAAGACCTTTCCACCCCGCTCTGTAAAGCAAAGTGGAGTCGCGTCTTCATCCCGAACGCAACGCTCAGCGACGCATTGGAGCGCGTCCGAGCAGCCGCAGCGGAACTGACACAGCAGCTCGCATCCGCACAGGAGGCCCCCGGACAGGGAGACGAATCTGGAAGCCCGTCCCAAGCTTCCAAATTTCACGTTCTCCAAGGGATCGCCTATACGACGTCGGGCGCGAAGGCGATCGTCAGGGTCGACGCCGCCGCCTCGCCGCTCGTCGATTCATCGCATGAACGCGTCCCCCTCAACACCGTGTACGAGCTGCGCCTGTGGCAGGTGATTGCCCCAGAGAGCTCCTCGGAAAGCCCCCAACCGGGTAGATCCGCGAGCAATCGCGAATCAGGTGAAACAGCGAACAATTCCGAATCGAGCAAGGCGGCGAACGATTCCGATTCGAACGGCGGCGTCCTCGCCCGCGAGATTCGCTGGCTCAACGGGAACGGCCGCGCGGAGATCGTCGTCGAACGGCTTCGAGAAGGCGAAGAGCACAACGCAACCGCGCATGAAAAAGCGGAAGACAACGGGACGAACAAAGACAACGAGGCGAAAACGCTCTGCCAAAGGTGCTGGTACCGAGTGAACGAGTACCTTCAACACGGCGCGGACATCTCCGGCAAGAAAGAGCTCGACGAAACCGACATCATGCGCAGCATAGAGGTCTTTGTCGAGGAGCCGGAGTTCAGCAAAGAGGAGCCGGAGTTCAGCAAAGAGGAGCCGAAGTTCGGCAACACGGTGTTCGCCGACGAGCTCATGACCGGAAGGTGGGCGTAAGAAAGTGCGCAGAAAAATGATCGGAAGACCGACCAGAGCACGGCGGCTCACGGCAACAGGGAAGGAAAACTGACATGGGCACATTCCATTCAGCGGTCAATCGGATTCCGGTTCTTCGCCGGAGTGCGCAATACTTCGTCGCCGAAGGAGCGCTGCCAAAAGACGTCTTCGACGATGGCAAAGCCCCCGGCCACGACCGGCTTGCGGACGAGGGATGGTCGGGCACGATCGACCTTGAGATGAAGGTCCGCACTCCGCTCGTTTTCGGGAATCAATATAAGGAGGACGCCGAAGGCAATCGAATAAAGGAATCCGACGCAACCAAGAGGATTCCTGGCTCGAGGAACGTCATCGAAGTGCCGATGGACGGTTCCGGGCGGCCGTTCATCAGCCCGACGATGGTCAAGGGAATGGTTTCGCGCGCCTACGAAACCCTGACAGCATCCCGCTTCCGAGTGTTCGGCGAGCATCGTGACCCGCTCACCTATCGGGTGGACCCGTCACAGGCGAATCAGCTTTTTCCCGCGAGGGTCTGCCGCGACGAGGCCGGCAACCTCGCCGTCAAAATCCTCAACGGGAAGGGCGAGAAGAACGAGATGGCGCTTCTGGTCGACTCCCTGAACATCAAAGGCATCGAAGTCGTTCGCGAAGGCCACACGCAGCCAGCCCCAAACGCGAAAGCGCCTCAGCGTCCGCGAGTGCCCGGAGCCGGACTTCTTCCGCCTGCAGAGCAGGTGCTCAAGAGGTTTCGCTCGCTAACTCCCCACGGGGATCCGGTTCGTGTCGGTTTGACTCGCCTCAAAGACGGCAAGCCCGTAGTTACGCATGTATGGCGCGAGGACACCGGCAAACTTGAAGAGTTCTTCCGTGTTACGCGAAAGGGCGATCGGAGTGCCAGACCCATTGAGGTTGAGGGGTACGCCTGCCGCACAGCACCCGAAGGCAAGTTTGCAAGCGACCTGTTCGAGAACAAGAAGTACGAAAGGTTCTTCTTCAAGATCGACTCTTCGGAGAAAGACATCTCGGGAACGATTCTGCGGCTCACTGAAACGAACATTCGCGACTACAGGCTGATTATCGAGAGCTATCGCAAAGCGTCGGACGAGTACAAGGGACCCGAACCCCACCTGCTCAATCGCGCGTCGCAGAAGCGCGAGAATCGAGCCGCAAACGGCGCTTCCGCACAGCCCAACGACGAGCCCGACGACGCACCGGCGCCAGCCGGCGGCACATCCGAGCCAACCAGCAGCGCTCCGGCGCCGGTCCTCGCAGAGGGCGACCTCGTCTTCGTCCGCCTTGACGCTGACAAGGTGCCCGACTGCTACGGCAAAATGCTCAAGAGCATCACCGTATGCGAAGTTCTGCCCACAATGGTCGGACGGCGAGCGTATCAAAAGAGCCCGCGGGAACTCGCTGAGAATCAGCTGGTTGCGCCCCTGAAGAATCGCGACGAGGCCTCTCCGGCCGACAGGCTCTTCGGCTACGTCGTGCAGGAAACAATGGGGAACGCAAAGGGCGGCGACGTCGCCTATCGCGGGCGCGTCTCCTTCGGGCCGGTCGACTCGTCCGGCGCGAAAGTGTGCTGCAAGGAGAAGAAGCTGGCGCCGCTGCTCGAGCCGAAGGTCTCTTCCGCCCGGCGCTTCCTGACGGGCTCCGACGGCGCCACTCTTCGCGTCAAAAGAGACGATGAGAGCGCCGGCAACGCTCCAAATGAGAGAAAACAAGAAGCCAGCGCCAAAGAAGAAAAAGAGGAACGGCGTCTCCTTGCCCGGAGAGAGTATTTCGGGCCGGGGCAGCTCCTCGGCGCGGCGGCCTACCCCGTTCACCGCGAACCGCAAGTCGACGAAACCGGCTTCCTCAGAAGCGCAACCGAGCTTCCCCAGCTCGACCTCGAGCAGGGCAACGACGACGTCCGGATCACCGCCAAAACGTGGATCAAAGCCGGAAGCTCGCTCAAGTGCACCTTGCGCTTCGAAAATCTCAGCAAATTCGAGCTGGCGGCCCTCGTGTGGGTGCTCACTCCGGAAAACCTCGTCCCGTTGGAGGTGCGAAATCGGACTGAGAACGCTGAAGAGAAGGCCAAAAGCGAAGCCGACAAAGGGGACGGCGAGGAACCCGCCAAACCCGTCGGATTCCTGCGCATGGGCTTGGGCAAACCGCTCGGTTTGGGCGCCGTGGAAGTGCGGATCGCCGAAGACGGCTTGAAAGCCTGGCGCGGGCGCAGCCTCGCAAAATCCTACGAATCGCTGGAGGCATGTCTCGGGTTCGGGGCGAAAACGCGCAAGCCGTCGAAGTTCTCCTTGAAGAAGCTCATGCGCGAGGTCGATCCCGATCGTCGCTTGGACCTCGACCGCCTGCCATGGATCCAGGCAATGCAGCGTGCGGCCTACGGCTATGACGACGGCATCGAAGTGCGCTATATGTCCCTGGCCGAAAACAAGGCGAACAACCAGACGAACAGCAAAACCGGCGAACCGCAGGAAGGCCGCGGCTTGTCGCCCACTGACCTCTGCGGCTCTTCGCCGAGCACCAAAACATACCGTCCGTCCCCAATGCGAATTTCGACGGAATGAAACGTCTGGAAACCCATTATGAGTGAGAAAAACACTGACGAGTCTCGCGCTACCGGCCATGCGCCGAAAGATTTCCAACCGTTCCATTCGGCCGTCAATCGGATACCGCTGCTTCGAGCGCGGGCGCAAGCTCACGCAGCGGAAGTGCAAGCTCACGCGAAAGAAGCGCAAGCTCACACGGCGGAGGCACAAGCTCGTGCAAAGGAGGCACAAACTCACGCGACGGACGTTCGCAACGCCGTCGGCGCATTCCCCAAGACGCTCTTCGACGACGGCGTCGCCAGCGGTCACGACCGCCTGAAGCCCGATAGGTGGTCGGGCTCGATCGACGTGGAGATGACGGTTCACACCCCTCTGGTCTTCGGGAAGCATGACGACGCCCAAAAGCATGACGGCGCCCAAAAACATGATGACGCCCAAAAGCACGACGGTGACCAAAGCGGCACGGAGGAGGACAGCGAGGCCCCCACCAGCGAGGTCTCGGGAAGCCTCCGAAGCGAAGAATGCGAGGACGGCACGCCCGAAGAGCCTTTCGTCAGCCCGACGATGGTCAAGGGAATGGTCTCGCGCGCCTACGAAACCCTGACAGCCTCGCGTTTTCGGGTGTTCGGCGCGCATCCGTCCTCTTCAAACAAGCTGCGGCGCACCGACTCGTTCCATCGCGCCCAGCTCACATATAGGGGCGATCCGGCCAGCGCTCTCATGCTTGTTCCGGTGCGAGTGGAGGAGGCACGCGGCGACGGCTCCCTAAAGCTCGAGCTGTTGCGGGGAACGACGCCGCACGAATCGGTGCGCAGCTCCGACGACGGCACGAAGGAGTACTCGATCCTAAGGGCGGCGGCGCTCCCCGACCGCGAAAGCAAGCACATCAAACCCGTCAACAAGAAGTCTTTCAAGGAAGCCCGCCGCCTCGCCCCGCACGGCGAGCGGGTTCGTTGCACGATGACCCTGTGCATTCAAGGTCAGCGCAAGGCCCCGCTCTACGCTTATTGGGTAGTCACAGACATTTTCGACGACGCCGGAAAGAAGCACCACTTCGACGACAACACCGAAAAGCCGCACCACCTTTTCGACGTTGACGAAGAGATCGTCTTTTGTGCCGATTCGGCGGCGGAGGGGTCGGCACGCGATGCCCAAGACGACTCGACCAAGCGGCAGGGCGGATCGGAAATGTGTCGGGACAGATCAGGAAGACGGCGCGATTCGGAAAGACGGCCGGGCGAATCGGAGAAGAACGGCGTCCGCAACCGGGACGCGCACTGCGGAAAGCCTGAGACAAGAACCGCCTGGGGCTACGCCTACCGCACAGCCCCCGACGGCAAATCCGCGGGTCAATTGTTCGAGAAGAAACACGATGAGCGCTTCTTCTTCAAGATGGACCCGAACCAAAACGAGTACGCCGTCGCATCTTCGGCCGTCCACCAATCCTACAAGGACACCATCACCAGCTATCTGTCCCTCAGAAGACAAGAGAAAGAGAAGGGCGGAAGGGAGGAAGCGCCTCTGCCCAATCGTTTCACCCGCATGGCGGACAAGAGCGAGTCCAACGCCCTCAAACCCGGCGATCCAGACTTTGCGGCGCTCAAGAAAGACAACCTTGCATACGCGGTGCTCGACGCAGACCAGACCACGGTCCGCGAACTCGTTCCCGTCATGGTCGGACGGCACGCCTACTCGAAGAGCCCGTGGGAGCTCGCGAAGGATCAGAAGGCTCTTCCGCTTTCTGAGGCCGGGGAGGCTTCGGCGGCCGATCGGCTTTTCGGATACGTCGTGCAGAAAACCGGAGGCGACGAGGCTCAGAGCGGCTTTCCCGGCGACGTCGCCCTTCGCGGACGAATCGAGTTCGGCCCGATCGACGCCTCTGGGCCGAACGCGTTCGACCCCTCGCTGAAAACCGTGTGCAAGCTGAAGGAGCCACGTTTTCTGCCGCCGTTGCTGGAGCCCAAACCGTCTTCAGCCCGAAGGTTCATTACGGATGAAGAGGGCAAGACGCCAAGCCCAGCGGCTGCGGGCGCCCCGGCACTGGACAGCGCGGCAGCGTCGGAAAGCGCGGCGGCCCGGGCGAATGCTCAAGATTCGAGCCGTCAGGCGATTGCGCGCAGCGAGTGTTTCTCACGCGGGCAATTCTTGGGAATCGCCGCATACCCCGTGCACCGTTGCCGTTTGGGGCGGAACGAGCTTCCCTCGGCGGGCGGGCAAGTCCTTGCCAATGGAAAGGAGACCGAGGAGAACGTCAAGGTTTCCCTTGCCGTTGCCTCTTTCATACAGGCAGGTTCGGTATTGCGTTGCCGGATCCGTTTCACAGACCTCGCCCAAGAGGAACTCGCAGCCCTCCTGTGGGTTCTCACGCCGGAGAACCTCGTGCCGCGAAGCGTGCGAGACAGGCGCACCCATGCCGAAAGGGAGGGAAGCCGGGCGGAGTCCTCTGCGACCAAGCCGCCGATCGGATACTTGCGCATGGGCTTGGGCAAACCGCTCGGACTAGGCGTCGTCGAGGCGAGAGCCACGAGCATGACGGCGCACAAAGGCGAGGACCTCGCGGAAAGATATGAGTCACTGGACGGATGCCTCGGCCACATGCCGACAGGGCCCGAAAGCCCGTCGCCCGGCATCGCGGACTTCTCTTCCGTTCTCGGAAGGTTCAAGCTCGACGAACAGCCCTGGGTCGAGGCGATGCAGCGAGCGGCATACGGGTACGACGACGTTCGGCAAGGCGAGCAGGGCAAGGCCCGCGAGGTCGAAGTTCGCTATATGACACTCGAAGAAAACAGAGCCAACAATCAGACGGTGACTCTCCCAAGAAAGAAAGGAGAAAGGAAAGCCGTCCAACCGCCCGCCGGGTCCCCGGCGAAAGGCAGGGGGCTTTCCCCCATCGACCTTTTCGGCTCAATGGCGGAACAACCGCTGACCGTCCAGCCCAGAAAACAGAAGAAAAAGAGAAAGTCATCGGGCGGCAAACCGAGGAAGAAAGGCAAGAATGACGGAAAGAGAGCGAGATCAAAGAAGTAGCCCGACGCCGGGAGCGCTGTGTGTGGCTGTTGCACGCTCGTCTTGCGGTGATGCGACTTTCAGGGCTGCGACTTTGAGCGATGGGCCATGGCGTCCGCAACTGCTGTCGCGCGTGCGCCCCGCGAGTCTCCGGCTCCGGACACCCTGACTCTGCTGTGGGATGTGGGAGTCTTGAGGGTTCGCATTTGCTTGGGTTTTGCAGTGAGTCTGCTGTGCACGCGCGGACACTGGGAAAGTTCTGACAATGGGGGACTTTTCGGCTTGAGCCCATCGAAAGTCGGCGCGAGCGACGGGGTTGGGGCGATCGGTGGCGCATGGCCGTTTAGTGGCAGAATCACGCAAGAGTGTGGTCTAATAGAGGCAGTGTTTACTGGCGAGTCGGGGTGCGTGAATCGCCGGTGGCGACTACCGTAGAGTAAGCGGCGTTGTGGTGCGGCTTGTAAAGGTGGCGTCGATAAGCACCCAGCACCACACGGTGTATTGAGACTTGAGTGTAAGCTTTCTGATGTGAGATGTCCGAGTCGATAAGCACCCAGCACCACACGGTGTATTGAGACCAATACTCGCCAATCATTTCCACCGCTTGTGGCGAGTCGATAAGCACCCAGCACCACACGGTGTATTGAGACTTGACATTTAAAACCCCCTAAGAATGATTATGCTTGGTCGATAAGCACCCAGCACCACACGGTGTATTGAGACCAATTACGGGTATCGCATGCGACGCATCGCGCTTCGGGTCGATAAGCACCCAGCACCACACGGTGTATTGAGACCAAAACGACGGCGAATTTGCGGAGGTTCATTTTAAGTCGATAAGCACCCAGCACCACACGGTGTATTGAGACACCCGCCCCGCAAGGACATCCTTGTTCAGGTCACCGTCGATAAGCACCCAGCACCACACGGTGTATTGAGACCGTCAGCCCACGTCCGCAGCTTCCCGACCTCGCCTGTCGATAAGCACCCAGCACCACACGGTGTATTGAGACAGGACCGCCAGCACGACGGCAAAAAGGAACGCCGGTCGATAAGCACCCAGCACCACACGGTGTATTGAGACCTCGGGACGCGGCTAAGTCGGTGGAAGACTACCGAGTCGATAAGCACCCAGCACCACACGGTGTATTGAGACTTGAGCTTCCCAGACTTGGCGGTGACCCGTACCGGCGTGTCGATAAGCACCCAGCACCACACGGTGTATTGAGACGCGATCTCCGTCGCCGTCTGCCCGCCCTGCCACGCACGTCGATAAGCACCCAGCACCACACGGTGTATTGAGACTTGTTAACAGTGGATAATCTGGGTCCCGCGCGCCCCAACCGTCGATAAGCACCCAGCACCACACGGTGTATTGAGACTCATTGCGACCTCGAATGTCTTCTCCGGCTGCCCTTGGTCGATAAGCACCCAGCACCACACGGTGTATTGAGACTGCCTCGGGCCCGGCGAGGGCTCGCCCGGCATGGGTCGATAAGCACCCGGCATCAGAAGGTGCATTGAGACGCGAGGGAGACGGTGCCTGAGGCGTAGTCGGGGGGTTGGTAAGCACCCGGCATCAGAAGGTGCATTGAGACCGCTTCTTGTCCGTTGCGGGGTCCCACGGGCCCTCTGTTGGTAAGCACCCGGCACCAGAAGGTGCATTGAGACTCATTTCAGCAGTGTGCTCACTATTCCGATAGCCGAGTCGGTAAGCGCCCGGCACCAGAAGGTGCATTGAGACGCTTGGGCGAGGGATCCGGTGTCGGAGTCGGCGAAGTTGGTAAGCACCCGGCACCAGAAGGTGCATTGAGACGCCGCTTCGGCCAGCTTCTGGAGTTGCCACTGAGTGGGTCGGTAAGCACCCGGCACCAGAAGGTGCATTGAGACCTCCCGGCGAGGCATCCGGCGGAGCTGCTCCACCGTGTCGGTAAGCACCCGGCACCAGAAGGTGCATTGAGGAAGAAAAGTGGACGTGGACCCCGCGCGAACCAGCTTCGAGTGACATCGATGGTTGGAACGCATGGAGTCCACTACCAGATGCCGCGGTAGAGCCCCACTTCATCGAGAGTCACGGCGGTTCCCAAGAGTTCAGCGCGGCCAACGCACGCTCCGCATAAGGGGTAAACGTGAACCACGTCGTCGGTTTCACTGATGATCCCTTCGATATGCGCGCAAACTGCGCTGAGGACGTCAGCTTCCAAACGCAGCTGAAAAACCGATTCCTGTATCCGGTACCCCCACCCTTGGAGGTAGGCGGCCAGGCGCGTGCGCCGCCTGTCGGAAGAGACGTCGTAAGCGACAATCGCGGTCATCGCCATGACACGCCCATCCATTCGTAGCCCCGCTCCATGATCGCGCGGCCAAGCAACTGCGCGCTGTGGTGGATGTGTCTGCGCCACGTGCCGGAGAGCCCTGGGAGAGCGCCCTTGACGCGGCGCTGAAGCGTCGCTTCATACCCGTCCACCAACGCCTTCTTGCCCTCGCGGTTAAGCCACACCCCCTTGCCATCGTCGGAAGGCGATGCGTGCTCCGGTCTCAGCCGATGCGAGCGAAGCAAACTGACCACCGTGCGGTCCACAAGCAGGGGACGAAACTCCTCCATGAGGTCAAGCGAAAGGCTGGGGCGTTTGTCGGTCGAAGCGTGCAGCACTCCGAGCGACGGCTCAAGCCCCGCGGCGAACAACGCGGCCGTGCACTCCCCCAGCAGGATCGCGTACCCATAGGAAAAGGCGGCGTTTGCCATATCCTTCGGCGGACGCCTGCTGCGGCACGGAAACGACACTCCCTCCGGCACCAGCCCGGCAAGACAGGCGAAGTAGGCGGAAGACGCCGCCCCTTCAATCCCGAAAATCTCATCAATCGACGCCGCGTCGAAGAGGTCCTCCATCGACGAACGGACCTCCTGGCACGTTTTCCCAACGTTGACGTTCCTGTCCCGACGCCCGATGCGGTGGAGAACATGAACCTGGTTGCGCATCTTGGCCCGAATTAGACTCCGAGCAAGAGGCATGCGCGCCTCGACATCGGCGGCAAACTCCGCCTGCCTCAAAAGACGCTGGGCGTTCGCCGTCGAACGCGGCCCGGCAAGCTGGCCCAGATATGTGCCGCGCCGGGAAAGGCAGAGCACGTCGACGTCATTGTACAGCGCCCACGAACGCGCCCCGGCCGAAAGCCCCACGCTCCCGGTCAGCACGATGCGATTGACGGCTCGGCGAGGAATCGAGACGTGAGGCAGCAGATCAACGCCTTCAACGATCAAACGCTCCTTCGACACCCGCACGCACGCGCCGTCGCGGCCTATGTACAGGACGTGATCAGGGTTCACGTCAGGCTTGACGTGATGATGAGGGTCGCAGTTAGGACGACTTCTCGAGAAATCCACACCTAGGTAGCAGAATTCTTCATCGAAACTGGTGAGCATGGTCTTCTCCTCATTGACTGTCAGCCCGCGAGAGCGGACAAGTTCGGTGAATAGGTCGAGAGCGTCGAGGAGCTCGTCCTCGCGCGGCGTACAAACCACGACGTCGTCGGCGTAGCGGACGTACGCAAATCCCGCGTCGCTCATGGCGATGTCCACATCGGTGAGAGCGAGATTCGCCAGAAGCGGCGAAAGGCAAGAACCTTGGGCGATCCCGCGGCTGCGGCATCTGACGCGCCTCCTTCTAGGGGACGCAATCAAATAGATCAAATCGATGGTTCGCTCGCATGTCATTGCCCGGTAGAGCGTCGCAAGCGAATCGTCGATGGAGATGTTTGAAAAGCAATCGTGGATGTCGGCTCGAAGCACGAACCTGTACCCCTCCTCCCGGAGGGCTGCGATGCGCTGAACGGCGTCGGGCACGCCAATGCCCTGCCTGTAGGCGAACGAGCAAGAAGATTGAACCCGGTCCGCAGCGGGCCCTATGGACTCGATGACTGCACGTTCAACGATCTTGTCTCTGACCGTGGGCACCTGGAGCTCCCTGCTCTCGCCCACGATTTTCTTGGGGATCGTGAAACGATGGACGGGCTCCGGCATGTACGAGCCTTCTCGCAGGTCCTTTGACAGATCGGCGATGAACTCGTCGAGACGCCCGATAACGTCGATCGTTTGCCTGCGCAGCTCGCCGTCGGCGGCGTCCTTTGCCAGCACCGTTCCCCACGCAGCTTTTAACCCTTCGATCGACGTGATTCGATCGAAGGCGCTTCCCGGAACAACCCGCCCTTGGGTGGCCCGGAACGCCTCAGTCACCTGAAGCGGATAGACGGTAGCTCCGAGATGGCGGAGCACAGCAAGAATAGGCTGCCGCCTTCTGAAACCGCGTCCTTGCGATTTTTCTCCGTTATTCATGACAACCCCGTCTCTGGAGTTACATCCGAACGGATAGCCGGACGCTTTCATTATTGCCCGCCGGACGGCGGCACGCAGCCGACTTTGTGCAGAAAACCGGGGTTCAGCCTTCAGCGTATTCGATCACCGCACCCGTATCATCTTCCATTGCTAACAATAGAGAAATTCGGCCCGCACCCAACCAGCAAGGGTCGGGCCGGGCCGAACGATTGCCTTGAGAATACAGCTCACCACACCCCGCTGTACAGGCCGACGTCGTCCAGGGCAGGTGCCGTTCCGAACACCTCGGCGCGCCCGCAGCAGGCCGCGCACAGCGGATAAACGTGGACGACGTCGTCGGTCTCGCTGATGAGCTTGTCGATGCGCGCGCATACCTCCGAGAGCTCCTCGTTGCTCAACCGCAGCTGGAACACGGACTCCTGCATCCGGTAGCCCCACCCTTGCAGATAATTGGCCAGGCGCGTGCGGCGGCGGTTGTTTGCGACGTCGTAGGCCACGATCACAGTCAGCGCCATGACACGCCCACCCAGTCGTAGCCGGGCTCCAAGATAGCGCGGCCGAGCAGCTGCGCGCTGTGGTGGATGTGCCTGCGCCACGGGCCGGCGAACCCCGGCAGAGCGCCCTTGACGCTGCGCTGAAGAGTGGCCTCGTACCCGTCGACCACCGCTTTCTTCCCATCTTTGGTGAGCCAGACGCCCTCGCCGCCATCAGACGGGCCCGCGTGCTCCGGGCGCAAACGCCGGGACCGAAGGAGCCCGAAAACCATGCGGTCCACGAGCAGGGGACGGAACTCCTCCATGAGGTCGAGGGAAAGGCTGGGGCGTTTGTCGGTCGAAGCGTGCAGCACTCCGAGCGACGGCTCAAGCCCCGCGGCGAACAACGCGGCGGTGCATTCGCCCAAAAGCAGCGAATAGGCATAGGAAAGGGCGGCGTTCGCCATGTCCTTCGGCGGGCGCCTGCTGCGGCAGGGAAAAGAGACCTCCGGCGGAAGCAAGCCCGCCACGCACGCGAAGTAGACGTTCGAGGCTGCGCCCTCCAGGCCCATGATCTCCTCGATGCTCGCGGCGTCGGGCAAGTCCGCCATGATGCAGCGGATGTCGCGGCACGCCGCTTCCAGTCCGACGACGCCGGCAGCCGCAGCCGCGCTTGCAACGAAGCCGGCGGCGGCCTCCCTAGCGCCGCCGCCGGAGGCCACGCCCGCATTCCCGCACATCTCCGTCCCGTCGCCCATGGCCGCGCCCGCGCTTTCGACGTCGCCCGCGCTCCCTTCTCTTTCCCTGCGCGCGAGCCTGTGCAGGACGTGGAGCTGGTTGCGGAGTTTGGCCCGCACGATGCTCCGGGCGAGCGGGAGCCGCGCCTCTTCGTCGGCCGCGAACTCCGCCTGCCTCAGGAGGCGCTGGGCGTTTGCCGTCGATCGCGGCCCGGCGAGCTGGCCCAAGTAGGTGCCGCGGCGGGAAAGGCAGAGCACGTCGATGTCGTTGTACAGCGCCCACGAGCGCGCCCCGGCCGAAAGGCCGACGTTTCCCGTGAGCACTATGCGGCTCACCATTCGCCGCGGAATCGACATTTGGGGCAGACCGTCGGGCGCGTCCACGATCAGCCGCTCCTTGGCCACGTGCACGCGGGAGCCGTCCCGTCCGACGTACACGACGTGAACGGGGGCGTCGGCCTCGGCGGACGGCTCGAGCGGCCGGTCCTGCGAATAGTCGATGCCGAGATGGCAGAATCCTTCGTCAAAGCTGGTCATGGCAGTTGCATCCTCGTTGATCGTCAGGCCGCGAGAGCGGACAAGTTCGGTTATAAGGGCGAGCCCGTCCACGAGCTCGGAGCGCCTCGGCGCGCACATTGCGATCTTGGAGCCGTGGCGGAGATAGGCGAATCCGGCGTCGCACATCGCGTCGTCGACGTCGGTCAAAGCGAGATTCTCCAAAAGAGGGCGTAGCGACGAGCCTTCGAGCACCCCTCGGAGCCTGTCCTCGGCGCCCGGCCGAACGCCTTCGAAGCGCGGCAGGCCGAGCAGGCAGAGGAGGTCCAGCGTGCGCTCGCAAGGCATGCCTCGGCGGAGCGTTTCTAAAGCGTCATCAAGGTCGACGCCGAATTCGCACCCTTCGATCTCCAGGAGAAGGACGTTCGCGCGCCCCTCGCTTCGCAGGCGGACGAGGCGGCTGACGACGGCGTCGATCCCGAGCCCGGTGCGCGCCCCGAAAGAGCTCGACGATTGGAGGGCCTCGGCGGCTGGGCCGACGGCGGCCGCAACCGCACGTTCGACTGTCCTGTCCCGCAGCGCGGGAACCCACAGAACCGACGACGGCGCAGATCGACTTGGCGCGGCGGCCCCCAGGCCCCGGCGCAACGGGCCGAGCCTTTCGCGTTTGAGCGGATAGAGCGGGCCGGGCTTGTACAGCCCGGTTCGAAGGTCGGCGGAAATCTTGCCGAGGAAGGCGTCGAGACCGGCCGCCGTCTCTCTCGCTTGGCGGCGAAGCTGCTGGTCAAGAAGGTCCTCGGCCAGCACCGCGTTCCACGCGGAAGCCAGTTCTTCGAGCGAAGTCAAGCGCTCAAAGACGTCCCCGGGCCCGGGTGCGGGTGCAGGTGCTCCCTGGAAGGCGGATCCGGTTGGCGTTGGCGGGCCGCCTTCGCTGTCAGGGCCCGAAACGCTCAAGCGGGGTTCCGGCGCTTTTTCGGCTCGTTCGGCAGTTCTCGCGGATTCAAGGATGCGAAGCGGGTAGCAGTCTTTTCCGAAGCCTTCCGATCTCGCAAGGATCGGACGACGCCGGAAGAACCCGCGCACTGGCAATTGTAGTGAAGCGTCCATTGCTTTCTGGCCTTTAATAAGTCTGGTATGTGTTTCTGCGCCGTTGACGCAGAGGCGCACCTAATCTCCGATCCTGTGTTATTGACTTTCGATGCGGTGCTTTCGCGTGATTTTGATTTCAGTGTAGACCTGTATTGGTTTTTCCGCTCGTAAAACGGGCACTACTTTTCAGCAAGTGATTCTGGACGGTAGGCAAGTGACTCTGGACGTTCAGCAAGTCGAAGTTCACTCTGGTGCATTCGCAAGGCGCCGATTTTTCGGCTCAGGTTCGTCGCAGGCAGGTTGGATTCGTTGTACACAGGTGGATTCGTTGTACACAGGTGGATTCGTTGTACACAGGTGGTGTACCGGCTGGTAGGGGATGTCGACGGCGCCTTGCGGTCGGTGAGCGCCGCGGTCGGATCGCCGCCTATCCGCGTTCAGCCGCTCATCCACATCCGGTCGCTCATTTGCGCCTGGCCGCCGGCTTGTAAGGCGAAACGGTCGGATCGCCGTCGATCCAGAAACGCCACGGGAAGGCCTCGCCGTCGCCGCCGGGTCCGGCAACGCCGACCCGCGGCCCGCTTCGCACCCGTTCCGCCGGAACAGCGCTGGCAGGCTCGGCCAGCTCAAGGCAGATCCGCGAACCCGCGCCGCCCAGCAGTTCGCCGTCGTCCTCGCGCGTCAACCCCAGCGCCTGCGTCAACCTGGCCGGCCCACGCGCCAAATCCCTGTCCCTCCGAGCGGCCGGCCGCCGCGCGCGTGCGATGCCGACGCCCTCTACAACCTCGCCGGCGCGCAGAAGCACCGCGCGCGAAACGCCCTCCGCCCCGCACACGACGTTCACGCAGTGGTGCATCCCGTACGTAAAGTAGACGTACACCCGGCCCGCCGCCTCGAACATCGAGGAGTTGCGGGCCGTCCTGCCGCGGAAGGCGTGCGACCCGGGGTCGATCTCGCCGGCGTACGCCTCCACTTCCGTCAGCCGCACGGACACGGCCCCTTCCGACGACGCCACCGCCAGCCTCGCTCCGAGCAGCGCGGGGGCGATCGCGACGACGTCGTCGCCCGAAAGCAGCTTGATGAGCTCGGGTGCGATTGCGGCCGGCCCTGGGCCGGCGGATTCGTTTGGAGTCATGTCTCCAGGCTATCGGCCGACTCGCTGTAGGGCTCTCATGTTCGCTTTTCTGCGTTGGCGTCTGGGCGGAATGCGCTAGGCTGTATACGATAG
>ERZ772918.196-NODE-196-length-48270-cov-6.80548_pt1 | contig 48270 bp, 39 predicted proteins | sample MGYA00512118_ERZ772918 | MGnify/ENA primary metagenome ERZ772918 (study PRJEB29015, sample SAMEA2737939) | human oral metagenome | biome: human oral; feature: human-associated habitat; material: dental | place: China | collected 2135 ... | reverse complement strand
TCGCCGATGCCGTTGCGCGGGCCGGAGGCGTACCAGCGCACGTCGTTGGCGATCTTCATGAGCGCGTCGGCCAGAACGCGCAGCGAGCCCGAAACCTGCACAAGGGCGTCGTGGGCGCCGAGGGCCGCGAAGAGGTTGGAGGCCTGGGTGAATTCGATTCCCGTCTCCCCGCTGATCTTCTCGGCGGTCAGCTCGCCGAATCGGGGATGGGCGTTGAGCCCCGTGCCGACGGCGGTCCCTCCGATCGCCAGCTCGCGGGCGCGGGAATCCGAATACCGGATGCAGTCCAAAGCGAAGTCGATCTGCGCGACCCACCCGGAGAACACCTGGCCGAGGCGAATCGGGGTGGCGTCCTGCAAATGGGTGCGGCCCACCATGACGACGTCGTCGTACTCCTTGGCCTTCGCATCGAGGGTGTCGCGAAGGCGGCGGACCTTGGGGTACATGGCCGCCAGCTCGCAGACCACCGCGATGTGCATCGCGGTGGGGAACGTGTCGTTCGAGGACTGGCCGCGGTTCACGTGGTCGTTGGGGTGGACGGGCGCCTTCGACCCCATCTCGCCTCCGGCGATTTCGATGGCGCGGTTGGAGATGACCTCGTTGGAGTTCATATTCGACTGCGTTCCGGACCCCGTTTGGAAGACGACGAGGGGAAACTCGGCGTCGAGCTTGCCGGCGATGACTTCGTCGGCCGCCTGAGCGACGAGGTCGGCGATGTCCGCCGGCAATTCGCCGAGTTCTTTGTTCGCGAGCGCCGCGGATTTCTTCAAGACGCCCAGCGCGCGGATCATGGGCCTGCCCCACACGAAGGTTTCCCTGCCGATGTCGAAGTTGTGGAGGCTGCGTTCGGTTTGCGCCCCCCAGTAATGGTCGGCGGGAACCTCGATGGCTCCCATGGAATCGGTTTCCGTGCGCGTCGTCGCTGTGTTATCTGCCATGTCACTAGGGTAACGGCGGAGCCGCACGGCCGTCAGGTCGCACGTCCCACCGGGGCGTGACCGCACGCTGCCAAGCCCGTTCGACTCGTTGGCGTTCCGTTTGACGCATTCCCATCTCAAGGGCGAACAAGTCCCATGAAATCAGACGATATTGAACTCTGTGAGGCCTTTGCGAGCAAGTTCCCTCCAACGTGAGAATCTCAGACCACCGGACGACTCCGCCACACATTCACACCGCTATAATGAAGGAGCGGCTCATGGGCCGCAGGGCTGCTCGCACAGCCCGTTGCACGCATCTAAATCTCGTTTCCGGGGCCGTCCCGGGCGAGGAACACCGTATCCGGCCGGACTGGGCACGCCGTTTCCGGATCGCACACCTGGGAGGTCCGTCGTGATTGAGCTGCGCCCCGTCATTGAGGCAGACCTCTACTTCCTTTGGCACTGGATACACGAGGTTCCCAATCCGGAGTGGGCCCTTTGGGACGCCCCTTATTTCAAGAGGCCCGGAAGAAAGAGCATCCAAGATTTCATGGCCGAGGACGCCGAGTGGTTTCGCGACACCGATCGGCGCATGATCTTCGTCGACGGCAGGCCCGCCGGGATCGTCACGAGGTACGAGGAGCTTCCCGCGGGAAGCCGCTGGTGGGAGGTAGGCATCATCCTCTACGACCCCGATCGGTGGGGCCGGGGAATCGGCCGCCAAGCCTTGGAATTGTGGGTCTCAATGATTTTCGAGAAGACGGACGCCCACCTCGTGACTCTGACAACCTGGAGCGGAAACGAGCGGATGGTGCGCGCCGCCTCCAGGGCGGGGTTCTCCGAGTGCGCGAGGATTCCCGAGGCGCGCGAATGGAACGGAAGGCGCTGGGACTCGATTCGAATGGTCTTTCTGCGCAAAGCCTGGGAAAGGCAGCTCCGCCCAGCTCCAGCGCGCCTTTCGCGGGGAAGGGTCGCCTCCCACAGAGCGACCGGGCGCTGATTGAGACGAGTTCCAAGCCGGTGCGGGCATTTACTCAGCTGACATACAGCTTTAGGATATAGTTTCTCTTCATGGCTTTCTTCGCTCTCACCTCGGCAAGCCTGCTGTGGACCGTCATCACGCTCACCGTTGCGTGCTTTGTCTGGACCGTCTTCGGCGTTCCGAGAAAACGCTGGAGCGGCGCACGCGCCTACGTCCAGCAGGCCCTCGGCGTCACCCTGAGCGCGCTCCTGTTCTTTTCGAGCGCTTTCCTGGCTTTCAACCGTTTTTCAATCTGGTACTCCGACTGGAGCGACCTCTTCGGCTATGCTTCAGACCGCGGAACGACGACGCAGTATGGCGGCGGAGCGGCTCTGGCCACGCCGCAGGCGAAGGCGACGAGGACGCCTTCCAGCGGCGCCTCGAATTCCCGCAAGTTCACCGATCTTCAGCGCAAGCCCCTGACCAATTCCGCGCTGTCGGGCGTTTCCGCGAAAGCTCCGAACGGCCAGTGGGTCACCGCGAAGATCCCCGGGCAGGGATCCGACGCCGATGCGTGGGCGCAAGTGTGGCTGCCTCCCAGCTACATGGACAATCCGAACAAGGCCTACACGGTGATCATGGCCTTCCCCGGGGTTCCCGGCTCGCCCAAGGGATACGAACGGCCGATGCACACCGACGCCGACCTCGCCGCAGCCGTCAAATCGGGCAAGATCCGCGATTCGATCATCGTCTCCCCGAACGTCTTCCCGCATGACGCCGACACCGAGTGCATGGACGTACAGGGCAAGGGAATCGAAACCTGGGTCACGAAGAACGTCGTGCCGTGGGTGAAGGCCAACCTTCGGACCGAAGAGGGCCCTGACGCTTGGGCGACTTACGGCTACTCCGCGGGGGCGTGGTGCGCCAACATGTTCGCCGTGCGGCACCCGGATCTTTTCAGAACGTCGATTTCGATGTCCGGTTACTACGCCCCTCTCTTCCCGTCGGGCGAAAGCAACCAGGAAGGCTACGTCTTGGCGGACGAAGTTGCGCGCAACCGTCCGCCCGTGAGGATCTGGAATCTCTCGGGCGCAGGGGACGGGAAGTTCCGCAAGTCCTTCGACGCCTTCGCCCCGAAGGTGGCGTCGCCGACGTCGCTCACATCGGTCGAGGTGAAGGGAAGCTCGCACAAGTGGGACGCGTGGACCTCCGCTCAACCGAAGGCGCTCGAATGGCTTGGATCCAACGCTCCCGCTTTCAGCCCTCAAGCCGGATCGACCAGCCCCCAATCTGGATCGACGACGAAGGCCCCGCCAGTCAACGCAGCCACTCCGACGCCCGCGCCCTCGGCCAAAACCCGCGCACCGGCGCTCGGGCCGGAGGCGGCTAAACCGCAGTGGGAGCCGCGGGTTCGCGAGCCCAGGGCCGAGAAGAGCCCCCGTTAAGGGCCTGGGCCTGCTACGCCGGGCCCCGTCTTGCACGGCCCCGCATCGTCGCCCGCGCCCGATCGCGCCCGCGGCACAATTACGCCCTCTCGGCGGGGGCGCCGTCTGAAGGATTCCAAGCGGCGGGAACGCCGGCCGGATCGCTCAACCGCAGGACGTTCGGCGGCGTCGAGTACGTCCGGCCGGGGTAGCGCCCGAATTGCTCCTCGTCGGTCAGCGGTTTGACGGTTCGAAGGCGCTCCGCGGCCCAAGCGGGAGGCGGCCAACCGTCGCGGCGATCCGACCCGGCGGGCAGCGGCGAGCCATAGAGGGCGCTGCGCAAGGGAGGCTTGACCATGAGGCGGCCGGGCCTGCTGCGGTCTCGAAGGGCATGCGCACGCCACGTGAGAATCGGATGGGTCGTGAACCACGCGACGAGATGGAGCCAAAAGCCCCGCTCGGTGGCCGCCCTGTCGGCCATGTCGTTGAAGTTCACCTGGGCGCCGAGGTACTTGCCCGCGCTCAGCACCCCGATCATTCCCGGGGCGCCTGCGGGCGCGCCCTCGTATCCGTAGTTGTCCGCGGTGTATTCTTGGGCGCGCGAAAGGGCCGTGCCAAGGAACGGGACCAGGCTGCCCACCGACATGGCCAGCAGCCGAAAGTAACTCACGTGCCCGGCAGCGAGATGGCCGACCTCGTGATTGATGACGAACCGCAGGGCCTCCGGGTCGCGCGCGGCGCCTCCGATCTCGAAAAGGTCCGAGTAGACGGCGACGAAACGTCGATGACCGTGCCCGGAGGCGTAGGCATTGATCGTGCCATTTCCCAGGAGGACATAGGCGTCGGGCACTTTTCGCAACCCCGTCCGCTCGGCCGCTTCTACGACCATCCGATACCCCTCGGGAAACTGCGTCGGACTCATGCGCACGCCACGCGAGCGCAGATTGGCGTAGATGAAGGCCCTGACTCCCCAGATTCCGACGGCGACGCAGATCAGCACGAACAGGACGACGCCGAAGATGTCCGCCGACGTTCTAAAGCGCCCACAGCCCTTGGGAAGAAATCTGAGGTAGCCCTGCGACAGCAAAACCTCGAACCCGCTCTCGCACACGGGGTCCGGAGCGGTGAGCAGCCACCAGTAAAAGGCAATGGCTCCGAGGGTTGCGAGGGCGGCCGCGGCCAGAAGACGCAGCTCCCACGGATGGCGCAACGCTGCGCGTCCGAAGAGTCCGTGAACCGTGGGGCCGTTCCAGATCGACGGCTGCGAGGTGCTCATGCGCTTTATGTTACCAACGGAGAATCCCGGCTCAGACGAGGACGGCCGCCCGTCGCTTCGTCTCGCAAAGGGCTGCCCGACGATTTGGGAGGCCCCGGCTTCGACTCCCCGGAGCATAGCCCTCGATTCAAAAAGCCCAAGCCCCGCCTTGCAGCACGGCCCTCAGTCCAAGCGGCGCTGCCTCTGATTCAAACAGCCTCCGATTCAAAAGGACTGGCCCCGGGCAAACATGTTGGGGCCCGGGCGTCACGCTCGCCCGGGCCCCAAGGTGCGCTGCGGGTGTCACGCATCACCCTGAGCGCAATGGCGGCATCGAGACTTAATCAATCGACTGCCACCGGCAAGGACGAAAATAACTCTCGGCTTCCCGCACCAAGGTGCGATCGGCCAAGGACTCGGGCATGAAGCTCCGAATCGATTACCTGGTCTATTCAGCTATTCTCGTCGCTAAGATCGTTGTTTCGCGGTGCTAGAACCACGAGCGCCATACTCGTCGGTACTCGGTCCCGCACAGGATTCTCCAGCTCCTAGTCCATGGCATGGAGCAGAAGAACTCAGGTTGCGAAGCGCCGCCTTTTGCGAGCGGTGCGCTCTGAGCGGCCTCGACGTGTGTGTTCGTTGCCGCGTAGGATTCGCCCCCGAATGGCAGGAGCGACGCCGTGAAAGCGATTGACGCCGCGGCGGCGATGCCCAAATTCTTCATCCGTATTACCTCCTATACGTGATGTCTATAAGCTTACTCAGCCGGAGAGCTTTCGGCTTCCCCCAAAAGTAGGAAAAATCGAAAAGCTTGCCAAAGCCCGGCTTTCGCCCGTCCTTTCAATGCCGGACAAGCCCCAGCTCGTAGGCGCGGACAACCACCTTGAGCCTGCTGTTGACCTCGAGTTTGGCCATAATCGAGGAAATGTGCGTCTTGACCGTCGATTCTTGGACGTACAGCTGCGCGGCTATCTCCGAGTTCGAATGCGCCTGGCACAAGAGCCGGAGAACGTCCATCTCCCGCTTGGAGAACTGGACGTTGACCCCGGAGTCGGGAGGCATGGGCACCAGGTAGTTCTTCACCAAGCGCGACGTCGGCCCGGGAGAGACGACTGTGCCGCCGGAGGAGACTTCTCTGATGCTCTTGACGATGTCCTCCGGAGACGTGTTCTTCAACAGGAAGGCGCCGGCTCCGGCGTTCAGGCCGGAGAGCATCGCTTCGTCGTCGTCGAAAGTGGTGAGCAGAAGGATCTTCGTGTCGGGATAGAGGGCCTTGACCTGTTCGCTCGCAGTAATGCCGTCCATGAGAGGCATGCGGACGTCCGTCACGAGGATGTCGGGATTGAGCCTGCCGACCAGCCGAACGGCCTCCATGCCGTTCTCCCCCATACCCACGATCTGTATGTCCTCGGCGGCTTCCAGAAAGGTCGCGACGTTCTTGCGAACCTCTTCGTCGTCGTCGACGACGACCACTCTGATGATTTTCTTGCGATCTGCGCCGGACCCGCCTTTGCGGGCGCCGCACGCCGATCGTTCGGATTCTTTCATGTTCGTCTCTCCTGGCTTTCAGCCGTGCAGGGGGATGGATACGCGAACGATCCACCGGTCGGAAACTTGTGAGACTCGAATCACCCCGCCAAGAGCCTCTACGCGCTCTTGCTGGCCGGCCAATCCGAAATGCTTGACTTTCACATCCGAACGATCGGTGGGAAAGCCGCTTAGCGCCTCCAGCCCGTCGCCGGGCGAAGGCACGATGTTGATGAATATGGCGTCGACGGCGTAAGCGCCGACTTCCACCATGATCGTCACGGGGCCGCGGCGGTCGGCGTGCTTGACGATGTTCGAGCACGCTTCCGTGACTATGCGCGAAAAGGTCGCCGCCACGACCTCGGGAAGCCTTGAGACGTCTCCGTCGACGGCAGCCTGGACCTTCAGACCGGCCGCCCTCACCTTCCCTATCTGTTCGTCGATCGCCTCCGCCGGGGGCTTGTCGCGAATCGTGAAGCGGGTGGCCACATCGGCCTCGAGCGACGTGTCAAGGCTGTCCGTGGCGCGCAAAAGCTCGAGCATATGCCTCAGATCGGCCGTTGCGGCGCGTCCGGTCCGCGCGATGAACTCGAGGTCCTCCGCAAGCTGGGGGTCCACTTCCTTGCGAAGTTTGGCCGCTTCGGCCCTCATGACGACCATCGTGGCCGAATAGACGGCGGTGTCGTGAAGCTCCCGCGCGATGGCTCGGCGCTGGGCGGCCAGCTCGGCCCGCCGCCTCTCTTCGAGTTTGACGTTCGCCAGACGCTGGCGCAGCAGGAGCTCGCCGATGAGCACGAAGATCATCTCGAACGCCAGCCACACGAGGGTCCCTTTGACGAGTTCCTCTTGATCCGCCGCACTCGTCGCGTTCACGGCGACGACGGACGCCAGGTACCAGGGCGTGGCGACAAAGACGACTGCGCGCCGCCCGGACCAGATGACCATCGATGTGACGAGGAACATGGACAACGACGACAGCGAGATCGTCATGTCGGGCGTCAGCCAGACCATCGCGAACGCGACGGCTTCGACGCAGGCCCCGGCGACCGGATACCTGCCGGACAAGGCGACGGCGACGCACGCCGTCACCGCGACGACGGCATTCGGCCAGGATCCCAAAGTCCGGGGAGCCAAAAAGAAGGTGAGAGTGAGCAGTGTCACCCCGAGGGAGAGCCCCACAAAAGCGCGAAGCCGATCGCGCGAACGTTGAGCTCGTTCGGCGACGTCGTCGGCCGCCCCAGCCGCGCCGTCGCCCGCGATTCGCCCGGCTGAACCGGAGTGAGAGCGTTTCGGTGAGATACGCTCGACCACTTCCGCGGCCCGTTTCATATGCACTCCTCCACAGCGCCACTACCGTGCACGTCACGCTTGCCCCAACGCGACGCGTTCTACGGAATAACCAGTTTACCGGCATAGTAACCGTTTGAATACCCCGCAAACCTATGAATATCTGTGTGTATACACGGTATTCCAAAAGTTCTGTAGACAACGATGCAACCACAGTGGTACATTAGTAGGGCTCGACGCACCCGAGTACATGCAAAAGCATTCCAAACATCAAGCGGAAACACATATGCGTTCCAACATTGATCAAAATCCATCTTCGAGAGATTTACTGGCAAAAATCGATCCTCGGGACGCCCTTCGCACACTCTTTGTCACGCTTTGCGCGGTCCTGCTGGCCCTGGGCGTGACCCAACCTACGAAAGACTTCCCTGCGGCGGCCGTCGCGGGCCTTATCGCAGGCTGTTTTCCGATCGCAGTCGAATCCTGGGGCGACATCCGACACGCCAAGATGAGCATGGAGCTGTCGATGCTCATTGCGATCGTCGCCGCGGCGGCCATCGGCGAGTGGCTCACGGCCTTGGTCGTCACCTCTTTCGTTCTGGCCGCCGAAATTCTCGAAGACCTGTCCGTCGAGCGGGGGCACGACGCTTTGACCGATCTCATGGCCTTCCTCCCGCAGACGGTGCGCATACGCGAAGGCGAGAGCGCCGTTTCCGTCCCTCTGACCGACGTCGAGCCCGGGAACGTCGTCATCGTCAGCCCCGGCGGGCGCATCCCCGTGGACGGCGTCGTGACGGCCGGCGAATCCTCCGTCGACCAATCGCGCATTACGGGCGAGCCGCTCCCGGCGGACGTGGGAAGCGGGGACGCCGTTTTCGCCGGATCGATCAATCTGGTCGGCGCGCTGGAGGTTCGCGCCGAGCGGGTGGGAGGGGAATCCTCGTATGGCAAAATCGTCGAAGCGATCAGGCAGGCGCAGTCTTCGCGGGCCCCGGTCGTCAGGCTCGCCGACCGATTCGCCGCCTACCTCGTCTACATCGCGCTCGCCGCTGCGGCAGCGACCTATGTAGCGACCTCGAACTGGACGACGACTATCTCCGTGGTCGTTGTGGCGGGGGCGTGCGGAATCGCCGCCGGAACTCCCCTCGCCGTTCTCGCCGCGATCGCAAGGGCGGCACACAGCGGGGCGTTCGTCAAAGACGGCGCGCACCTCGAGGCGCTCTCCGAAGTCGAAACCGTGGTCTTCGACAAGACGGGGACGCTGACGTCGGGAGCCCCCGTCGTTCAGCGCATCGACGTCGTCCCCGGAATCGACGAAGAGGAACTGCTGTTTCTGCTGGCGACGGCGGAATCCTATTCGGAGCACCCGCTGGCCAAGGCCGTGGTCGAGCATCTCCGCGAGCGCGGGACGGCCGCAGGGGCGCCCGACTCCTTCGAGTACCGCCCGGGCATGGGAGTCGTCGCGCAGATCGGCGGGCGCACCGTCGTCGCAGGCAACTCGTCGCTTGTGGCGGACGCCCCCGATTCCGGCGACGTCGAGGGCTCCCCCATTCACGTGAGCGTGGACGGCGCGTACCGCGCAACCGCAATCTTGGCCGACGCCGTTCGGCCCGGCGCGGCAGGCGCGGTCGCCGAACTGAAACGCATGGGGCTGCAGGTCGCCATGGTGACCGGCGACGGGGAGGGCGCCGCGCGGGCCGTCGGCGCCGGGCTCGGCATCGACGACTGCCGAGCGGAGCTTCTTCCCGAGCAGAAAACGGCCTTCGTCGATTCGTTGAGGGCCGCGGGGCGCAAGGTGGCGATGGTCGGCGACGGCGTCAACGACGCGCCGTCGCTCGCCCGGGCCGACGTCGGCATCGCCATGGGCAGCGGGACCGACGTCGCCCGAGACAGCGCGGACGTCGTGCTCGTCGCCTCCGATCCGGCGGACCTTGTCTCGACCGTGCGCGTCGCCCGGCGTGCGCGGGCGATCGTGACGTTCAACTTCGTCGGCACCGTCGCGGTCGATCTCGTCGGAATGGCGCTGGCTGCGGCGGGCATCCTCACGCCGGTGCTCGCCGCGATCGTGCACGTGGGAAGCGAGACGGCCTTCATCCTCAACTCCGCACGGCTCATTCCCCGAAAAACGGTGCGAAGGCGCAAGCGCCGCAGAAAACTATCGGGAGGCGCCGAGGCTTAGGAGGCTTAGAAGGATTCGAACGGCGCTCGCGCCGAGGGATTCAAGCGGCGCTGGCTCGAAGGCCTGCGCCGCAGACAAGGCTCGCCTCGGCGCCGAACCCCGGACGGGCCGGCGCCGAGACAGGCGCTACGCCGGAGTGACCTCGCGGATGCGTCTGTGCGAGGATGCGCCGGCAAACTGGGATGCAGGGATCCGATCGGCGACCTTCTCGCCGATGAGCCCGAAGAGGTCCTTGGGATCCTCGGGATCGGCTATGAGGTCGATCTCCTCGTAGAATCCCGTGTCTTCAACGGCCTTCTCCAGGTAGCACAGCGCGGTGAAGTCCTCGATGGCAAAGCCGACGGAGTCGAAGATCGTCACTTGGTCGGCGCCGGTGCGGCCCTCCTTGAGGCCGGCGACGACCTGCCAGATCTCGGTGACGGGGTAATCCTCAGGCTTGGCCTGAATCTCGCCCTCGATGCGCGTCTGCTCGGGATATTCCACAAACACCGGCCCAAGGTCGAGGATGCGGTGGTCCAGCTCCGTCTTGCCCGGGCAATCGCCTCCGATCCCGTTGATGTGCACGCCGGGCCGCACGTCTTCGAGGGAAAGGACCGTGGCGTTGCGCTTGTCCGCGGTGCACGTCGTGATGACGTCGGCGTCGGCCGCCGCCTCGGCGGCCGAGTCGGCGATGTGCACGTCAATGCCTAGAGGAGCGAGGTTGCGGGCGAGCTTTTCGCTCGCTGCGCGATCGACGTCGAACACGGAGACCTTGCCCAGGCCGCGGACGATCTTCACCGCGAGCGTCTGAAACTCGGACTGCGAGCCGGCGCCGATAAGCCCGAGGTTGCAGGGCCCCTCAGGAGCGAGGAACTTGGTGGCCAGGCCGGACATCGCGGCGGTGCGCAGCGCCGTGAGGATCGTCATCTCGGACTGGAAGCGGGGGTAGCCGTTGTGAACGTCGGCCAGCACGCCGAAAGCCGTGACGGTCTGGTAGCCGCGCGCGGGATTGGAGGGGTGCCCGTTGACGAACTTGAATCCGTAGGTTGCGCCGTCGGCGGTGGGCATGAGCTCAATGACGCCGTCCCGGGAGTGGGAGGCGACGCGCGGCCTCAGCTCGAACTCCGGCCACCGGCGAAAATCCGCTTCGAGTGCATCGATCATTCCGGCAATTGCCGCCTCAGGCCCGACCGAAGCCAGCCACCGACGGATGTTGTTGACGCTTACAAACCGCATGCGTTCCCCCTTTTTCTGCAAAATGTCCAGTTCTGCTAACTGTATGAGAAAGCGATATGGCGCGGCAACAACGTAAATGCGCAATTTTGGGGCATTTGCGCAACACATTGACCACAGCGGTTTAGCATTCTGCTATGGCCAACTTGGATTCCCTCGATCGCGCCCTCCTTTCCGCTCTTCGCGTGGACGGGCGCGCCCCCATCGCCGAGCTTGCGCGCACCCTCGGCGTCACCCGCACAACGATCACCCGCCGCATCGACGCGCTGACAGACGCGGGCGTCATACTCGGCTTCACAGTTCGGGTGGCCGAACGCGCCGACGCGGCCATCCGGGCCATCTCCCACCTCGCGATCGAGGGCCCGTACGTCGGGGAGACGATTAAGATGCTGCGAGGGCTTCCCGAGGTGACAGCGCTGCACGCGACAAACGGCGAATGGGACCTCATAGCCGAGATCACGGTGACAAAGCTCGCCGACGTCGACGTCGTCCTCTCCGCCATTCGCAACTCCCCGGGCGTTCACCGCTCCGAGACGAGCATCCTCCTCAGGTCGGTGCTCCTGTGACGGGCCGAGCACGAGCGGGGGCCAAACGGCGGGCCAAACGCGCATAAAGATAAGCAGCGGACCAAACGCGCATGAAAAGTACCTTCATGCATGATAAATTCCAAAATTTGGTCATTATCTTGCAGGAAGGAACTTTTCACACCCAGGTACTTTTTACCCTGTCGTCCTGCATCCGCAACGGGCATATCCGCCTCGGGCGACGTCCACATCAAAATGGACAGCAAACCTACCGCAGAGCATGCATCAAACCCTTCGCAGTGCGAGGCGGCGCAAGGCGGGTCAAGCCGCACGTCTACAAAAGAACAAGCCGCATTGACAGCAGATCGGTGCACGCCTAGGTCAGAACGAAACAGCAAGCTCACGTCAGTGCGAGGCAGCAAACAAAGCGGACGCAGTCTGCGAGCCGCGATCCGCCTCTAGGACAGGTCGGAGAACTCCGCCGGCACGCTCTCGACGGCTTGCGCGATCGGCGTCGATCCGTCCCCGAAGGGGATGACCTTGCAGACGCTCGCCGGCTCGGCGAGCACGGCCGCAATCACCGCGGCGACGTTTCCGCGGGAGGTGTACAGGCTGTCGCCTTGGCCATTCCGACGTCGCACGTCGATCTTGCCGCTCGGATCCTCCAGCGTGAAGGTCCCCGGGCCCACAACGGTCCACTCCAGGTCGGTTCCGACCAGGCGCCGATCGGCCGCGAGCTTGGCGAGCGCATAGTTTCACAAGGGGTGATCCGCGGGCACCGGATCGTCACCGTGGGATCCGACCCACGAAACCATGACGTAACGGCGCACACCGGCCCGCGAGGCCGCGTCCATTGAGCGAATCGCGGCAGCCCGGTCGATCGCGTCGGTGCGTTCGGGTCCGCCCCTGCCTCCCGCGCCGGCCGACCACACGATCGCGTCCGCGCCGGCGAAGGCGCTCGCCAGCTCCTCGGTCGAGGCTTCCTCGACCGAAAGCGCCTTGGGGACGGCGCCAGCAGCGGCGACGTCGGCCGACTGGGCCGGGTCGCGGATGAGGGAGACGACGTCGTCGCCGCGCGCGGCGAGAATGGGGGCGAGCAGCAAGGCGACCCTGCCGTGCCCTCCGACGATGACGATTCGAGACATGTGGTGATCCTTTTCTGTGGCGGACCGCCGATCCTGTGGCGGACCGCCGATCGACGGCGCGTCGGCGGCGCACGAACGCGCCTGTTCTAGGAGCACTCCGCCGTCGCCGCGCACGAACGCGCCTGCTGCAGCCTGGGCCGACGCGGTCAAGCATGCCCCTGGCCGGCCGACGCCTTCAGCCGCGTTCGTTCAGCGCGGACGCTTCAGCCATCGGGGGAACGCTCGCGCTGTCGAGTCCGACAGCCGGACGCTACGGACGCCCCAGCCATCGGGGAACGCTCTTCGCGTAATCCTCATACTCCTGTGGAAAAGCGCGTCGCAAAGCCGCTTCTTCCGCGGGAACCTGCACCAGGCCGACGAGCAGCGCGAAACATGCTGCGGGCAACCAGGCCCACGGGCCGCGCAGAACGGCGTGGGCAACGAGGATCGCCGCCATTCCAACGTACATGGGATTGCGCGTGAGACGGTACACGCCGTCGCGCACAAGAGCGCGAGGCCGTTCGACGACGACCGGGTCAGCCGAAACCCCCGCCCGGTAGAAGCGCATAGACGAACCGAACAGAAACGCCAGCCCTGCAAGCGAAATCGGCAGCGACAAGCCCCACTGCCACCATTGCGGACCGCCGGGGGACGCAGGCAGCAACGCCTGCGCGACCAAGCCGCCGGACATGAGGAACATCGGGGGAATTCTGAGCATTGCGGCGCCCTTTCAATGGCCGCGCCGGCTATCCGAGCAGGGGCGCAAGCGCGTCCAGCAGCGAGACGAAATCCTCCTCGCCCGTCTCGGACTCGAACTCACCGATTTCCAAACCCACCACCTCGCCCTCGGCGAGCGCTTCGGCGGCCTCCCGCAGTTCGGCGAGCGTCAGGCCTCCCGAAACCCGATACTCCGTCGGCACGGCGCCCGGCTCCAGCACGTCGCAGTCGATGTGGACGTAGACCGGGCGGCCTTTCACCGCCGAAACGACTCGCCGCGCAAGGTCGGGCCCCGGCGCCACCTCGGTCAGCCCGCTCGATTCGATCGTCCCGCGTTCGGGCGGATCGACGTCGCGCACGCCCACGAGTATCGCCTTGTCCGCTGCAAGGCCGGACCCCAGGCCCGAGTCCCACATGCCGAGCGGCCCGGAAAGCGCGAGCCCTCCCAAGTAGTCGCTCGTCGTGCTCTCAGGCGTGTTGATATCGGCGTGGGCGTCGAACCAGACGACGACGGCGTCGGGCCTGTGGGCGGCGACGACCGGAAGTGTCGCGAGCGCCACCGCGCAGCGTCCCATGACGCTGACGGGCCGCGCTCCCTGCCCGAAGACGCTTTCATAGCGGCGGCTCATGGCTATCAGGTCGGCTCGCGCCAGCTCCAGCTCGACGTCCCACGGCTGAGCCGCGGCGGGGCGGCGGGAGCCGATCGCATAGGCGAAGGCCCCCAGGCGCACGCTCAGCGCGCCGGCCAGCAAATGGGAGGCTATCATCGCCCGGTCGTTGCGGTCCCCGGCTCGGCCCGCGTAATGCGTCAGCGCAATGTTGTGCGTGCCCATGGCGACTCCTCTTGACGAAGAAAACTCACCTACAAGCCTACTTACGCCGTCCCCGTTGGAAAAGGCCCAAGGCCCCGCGGATCTAACCTTTCTCATCCGGGCAAGGAAGGCCGAGGACGCTTTCGCCCCCGAGTATTTTTCGGAGCATGCCCGCCTCCGAGCGGATTGAGCCGTTGTGGCCTTCGTCGCGAATGCGCACGCGGCTTGCGCGTTTCATTCCTATGCCGCGGTATGTGCGCGGCGCCGCGGCAGACTCGCCGACGGCGTCGAACGCGCCGCCTGTCTAAAAGCCTCGAGGACGCACACGCTGTCCTTGCGCGCGAATTCGGGAAGCCGTCTCCGTGGAGGCGGAAGAGGACGCCCTTCGGCCTCTTTCCGGCCAGATGGTCGGCGTAGACGGCGTACTGGCTCGTCATCCCTTGGAACGTGAACGTCCGCTTCGGCAATGTAGTTTTGACGGCTGGCCGCCCGACGGCGGGCGAAGCGGACGCGGCCGGGGCGACGGACGGAGGACGGCGAGCGTCCGACGCAGAGGGGACGGACGACGCCGAGGAAACGGAGACGGACGAAGGCGAGGAAGCAGAGACGGACGAAGGCGCCGGAGCGGAGGGAAAGCACCCGCTCAAGCCCAAGGCCAAGGCGGCTGTTGTGGAAAAGGCTGTCGTGGAGAGAAGGCAGCGCATGGTCGTCGCTCCCGGCGGTCTCGCTCATGTGCATGACACATCGCAAATTACCGGCCGCGAACACGATCGCGACAGGTGAGACGTCATCAAGCTCACGCTCCGCCTTTGACCGGCTCATTCCTACGTGAATGCGCCGTCCTCTGGGCCCTCCGTGTAGGCGGCGATCGCCGGTTTGCACTCCAAGATGTGCGGGACCGGCACGCCGCAGCGCCCGGCCGCTTCCACCACGTCCCAGTACCCTGCTATCCATTCCTCGATCCCGTGGCGCATATGGCGTTCGACCATCATGCGCACGTCCGCCTGGCCCAGGACGCGCCGCAGCAACGCGGCGGACAACGGCGTCGGCATGGCCGTAAGACGCCCGAGCATTGAACCTCGCGGATTCGCACCGTCGGCTCTGGCCGTCGAAAGGCCCTCCCGCAAGGCGAGCACCGCCCTTTTCATCTCCGCCCGGTCCTCCAGCAGGCCGTCGAGCCCTCCCGCGCGAAGGATCGGACCGACCGTCATGGCCTGCTGGAGCCCGTGAAGCTTGAGCCATCCCGCCATGTCCTTCTGGGCCTTGACATGCAGTCCGGCGGCCTCGAACATCTCGCGCAGACGGCGAGCCCAGCCGCCGTCGCCGGCCTCGAGCACGGTGCCCCGCGGGAAAACCGTCGCCTCGATCATGCGGCCGTCTCGGCCCCCGCCGACCTGGCCCGGGAACCCTAAAGAATACTGCTCGGGCCTCAAGACGCCGTCGGCCTGCGAGGGCAGGTCCCAATGGTTGAGCATGAAGACGACGTGGCCGGACCTCGCCAGCGCGCGCACGGTTTCCAAGGATCCTGCGAGCCGAAGCCGATCGGTCATCACCAGAACGACGTCGCACTTGACCTCCTCAGGGTCTGAAGCAATCCGCGGAAGATAGGCGAACTCGCCCCCGGCTTCAAACTTCCCTGCCTCGGCTTCAAGCTTCCCGGCTCTGACGCCCTTGGGCTCGCGGCGGCCGATGACTTTGCGACGGACGGCAGCCTTGCGGCGGTCGGCGACGCGGAGGGCGAAAGGCTCGCGATACCACTCGCTGCGCTCGGGGCGCACAACGTGGGTCACGCCGTGGCGCTTGGACAGCAGCCAGCCGTATGTCAGGCCGATCGTTCCCGACCCGACGATCGCTATGTCCAATCCGACCTCCTGCGATTCGAATCAGCCCCTCTGCGGTTCCCCGCGATTTCCATCCGGACAAGAAGCCCGGCGATCGTACAGGCCCGGCGCGACCGCTGGAACACACGCCGCATGGCCGCCTGCACCGCGCCGAGGGGCGCCGGATCAATCCGCGTGCAGCTCGACCCCTTCGCCGTCCATCTTCTCGTTCAGCGCGGCCAAGCGCTTTTCGGGGTCGAGCAGCGGGTCGAGGATGTGCCTGGCCAGCCTCTCCGCCGAGTCTTCGACGTCGGCGGGCGTCGCTTCTACCGCGCCGTTGAAGATGAAGGCGGGCAGGAACTTCAGATGGACGAGGTTCGCCGTCTGCTGCAGCGGCTTCATGAGCTCGCTCATCGAGAAGTTGTTGTATCCGCCGGCGCGATACGACTCCGCCGGGCCGCCCGTCGAAATGGCCGAGACCCACTCGCGCCCTTCGAGCGCCCTTCCTTTCGGCCCGTAGGCCCAGTTGTAGGTGAGCACCTGGTCGAGCCACTGCTTCATGAGCGGCGGGGTCGAGTACCAGTAGAAGGGATGCTGGAACACGATCCTTTCGTGCGCAAGCAGGGCCTCCTGCTCCGCGGCGACGTCGATCTTGCCGTCGGGATACAGCTCATAAACTTTGCGGACGGTTGCCTCGGGCTCGCCCTCGAGGCGCTCGACCCACGCCTTGTTGACGGTGGAAGCCGAGAGATTGGGATGGAAGACGTTGACCAGAACTTTCACTTTTTCTCCTCAATTCCGCTGCGGCCGGCGGCCAAAGCGCAATCCGACCGCTTGCGTGCAGAACGGTTTCGACGCGGCGGCGAGCCTTGTTTGCGCGTCGCGGCTGCGCCGCCTCCTCACTCTACCCCACGTGGAAATAGCGTTTGACCAAGTCTTCGACCCGCACCCGCTTCTCCGCGATGTCCTCGCGCAGGGTCTCGTCTCCCAGGCCGATGAGCTTCTGGGCCCAAGCGTCGATGAGCCCCGCGGGGAAAACGCCGCGCTCCTCGTAAGCCGAGCGTTGGGCGAGCAGACGCCGGGCGGCCTCGGCGCACGACGTCGGAAGCCGTTCGAGCTCGGCCATCTGCGAAGCGTCCCCGCTGACGCGTCTCGAATTCGCGTAGTCGAGCATGGCCGGGTCGGTCAGGCCGACCCGGGCGGCCACCGTCACGCCGGCAAGCAGCAGGTGGACGTTCGCCGAGCCGTCGGGCGAGCGAAGCTCCACGGTCTGCGAGTCGTTAGGAAGCGCGCCCACCGGCCCCTCCTGCGGGTTGGCGTCGCGAAACATGCGGTCGTCGAGGTTCTGCCATCCCAGCGGCACCCGCACGAGCGCCGACCGGTTGCGGTCGCCCCAGCAGATGGCCGTGGGGGCCTCCTGGCGGGGGACGAGCCGGAGGAACGACGTCGGCGCCGTGTTGCCGAAGGCCGTGAGCGACGCCGCATGGAGAAGGTAGCCGCCGATGACCCTGCGGGCGGCGTCGGTGAGCCCCGCGCCCTCCGAAAACTGGTTGACGCCGTCCTTCATGAGCCGCGTGTGGAAGTGCATCCCCGAGCCGGCCTGCCCCACCGCGATCTTGGGCGAAAAGGACACTTCGATTCCGTGGGAATGGGCCACTTCCCGCACCACCCACTTGGCCAGCGCCATCTGGTCTGCGGCGCGCACGACGTCGACGGGCAAGAACTCAATTTCCTGCTGAACCGCCTGAACGCCGTCGGCTACGAAGTTGCCGACCTCCGCGTGGGCGTACTTGACCGAGCATCCCATCTGCACGAGGTGATAGAGCGCCTCAGTGCGCACCTCCTCCCATTTCGAGAAGGGCGAGGTCTCGTGGTATCCGCGCTGCGGCTCGACCGGGAACAGGCTTTCCTCCGGGGAGAACAGGTAGTACTCAAGCTCGCCGAGGGCTTCGAGCCGGCAGCCCGTCGCGTCCTCCAGGGCCTCCTGCGCCTTGCGCAAAACCTGCTGAGGCGCGCTGGCCAGCGGATTTCCGTCGACGTCGTAGAACCCGCACACGATGTCGAGGCTTGGGATCGGATTGAAGGGATTGAGGAATGCGGTGCGCAGCTGCGGCACAACGTAAAGGTCCGAACTGGCGGCGTCGACGAAATCGAAGAGCGAGGATCCGTCCACGCGCTCCCCCATCGTCAGCACCCTGTCAAGATGGGCGGCGGACTGAATCGCAAAGTTGAGGGTTTTGAGCCTGCCGTCGCCGCCGACGTAGCGGAGGTTGAGCATCGGTATGTCGCGCTCGCGGACGAATCGAAGGATGTCGGCCCGCGTGAACCCGTCCGCGGGCTTCCCGATTTCTTGGACGAGCGGGTTTGGGTTCAAAGCCAGAGAGTCGGCCTCGAGCATGTGTTTCTCCTAGCGGCAGGGTGACGTTGGACAGACGCGGTTTACGGCGAATTTGCAAGATAAGCGAGATTATCGCAGATGCTCCGAAACCGACCAATCGACAGTCGCCTTCGGCTGGCGCGCAATCCAAGGAGGAGCCGTCGCGGACGCGGCGCCGGCGAACGCATCGCCCTGAACGGCAAGCGCAGGTCCGGGCCTGCGGGAACGCACTCCGCCGGCCGCCGTCCACAGCATTCCAGTCCCCAGGCTTTCTTCTTTTTCCGCGCGTTTTCGCGACGGCTTCGACTCAAGCACTTCGCCTTTGACTCACGCGCTTCGGCCGGCGCCCCCTCCGCAAGAGCCCGGCAGCCCCTCCGCGAGAACGCGGTCGAGCTCTTGGCGCATGCGGCCCTCCTCGTCGCTGCCGTTCGTTCGAAACGACAGAACCTTGACCCCGTACAGGCTGAGTATGGACTCCTTGAGCCCGTCGCGTCTAAGCTGCACGGTTTTGTCTTCGTGGAAAGCGGTTCCGTCCACCTCGATGGCCAGCAGGGCGCGGCGGGTCACGGCGTGGTAGACGACGAAGTCGACGGCCGACGTCGAACGGACGAACTTCCGCTGGCGCTCGCTCAAAAGCGCCAGGTCGGGAACGAGGTCGCGAAGCCGCACCTGAAAGGCCACGTCCAGCCAGCCTTCATACTTGGACTCGCCGAGCAGGCCTTTGAGCAGGGTGTACATGATGTTCTCTGACTTGTACTTGCTTTTGCCCCGCAGGCCGGAGGCGAACTTCGCCAACCGCTCGGAATGTTTGCGGTACAGGAGGTCGAAAACGGACACGATGCGGCTTTCAACCACCTGATCCGGGCACTGATAGCGAATGTAGTCGGCGAGGGCGGAGATGTTGACGCTCCCCCTCATTTCACCGTCGTCGGTCACGAGGACGAACCGCTCTTTGGCCCGAGAGACCGCGACATTGATGAGACGGGGGTCGTCCGCGAAACTGAGAGCCCCGCGTCCGTCGCGAGACTCGTCGAGGACCGTGCTGAAGACCATCGTGCGAGCGCCTCTTCCTTGGAACTTGTGAACGGTTTCTGAGAGCCACCCGCCGTCGGCCTCGTCTTCCACGCACCCGCCAAAGGCGTCCTCGAGCGCCTGATCGAGGCGGTCGGCGTGGAGCCGGAAGGGCGCTGCGAAGCCGACTTCGAGGTCGCTTCCCCGCCGCACATTGAGATCGGCCGGAGAAATGCCGCATTCGGCGAGGGTTTCCCGCATGACGACGTCGATCTCCCGCTGGTTGTATCTGCCTTTGACCGGGCCCCGGGCAATGTGGCGACAATGGTTTCCCGGCGCCGTCTTGAACATGGCCAGGGACGGCCCGGCAGCCTCGCCCGGCCCGTCGGCCAGGGGAATGAGCTGGCCGCCGTAGAACATTCCGTTGCAAAAGCCGATGATCTCCGGCGCACACCTGAAGTGCTCGCGCAGCATCGTCTGCGGCAGTCTCTCGCCGTAGAGCTTCTTGACCGATTCCAGGATCGAGAGCTCTCCGACGTCGTACGCCGGGTCCGGAGGGGCGGGAAGGGCCTTGGCCCACTTCTTGTCGAGCACGGGCGCGAGCTGTTTGAGGTCGCCGACCACAACCACGTTGCGGGCGCGGCTGAGCGCCAGCGCGGCGCTGAGAACGTCGGTCAGCGTCGCTTCGTCGATGATCAGCCAGTCGAGCAGGGTTCCCTCCGCGAGGTTACTGCGAATCGAATGGCAGGTGGTTAGCACAACCGGGTATTCGCTCAGGAGGTCCTTCGTTCGCCGGCGAAGGCCTTCATCGTCGAAGCTCTTTCTTGCCGCGCCGCGATACCGGCGGCGCAATGCGTCGTCGAGAGCCTGCCGAGACAGCGCCTTGTGCCGCTTTCGAACGGATTCCTCGTCGGCCCGGGCAAGGGTTTCCTCGAGGTTCCTCTTGCGCTCCTCCAACTCCTCAAGGCTCCGGGTGTAGAAGGCCCTTTGCAGGCGAAGGACGACGTCGGCGTCCCTCGGGTCGAGGCCTTTGAGCGATCCGTACTCGAAGTGCCTGCGGATGCGGCCGACGATGCCCGAGAGGCCGCCCGGAATCTCCGCCCGGACGGCCGTTTCCGCGAGGCACTTGACGATCTTGTCGGAGGATTTGCGCAGCAGAGGCAACCCGTCGAGGTCGGCGAAGCGCTCGCCGCGCATGCGGCGCTCGAAATGCGAGAACTCCAGCGCGCATTCCTCGATGGAACGCCGCACCTCGGCGAGCTCGCGGCTGGCCCGCCATATGCCGACAAGCCTGCTTTCCGCTTCGGCGATCTCGGAATCGGCGCTTCGCCCGCCGACGTTCGGCTCAACGGCGTTCGGCTCGGCGCGCTGCAGACCGTCGTCCCGGCCGTCGGCCTTCGAGCCGTCGATTTGAAGGCCGCCCGTCTGACGAGCGCCGTCCGAAGCCTCCGATTCCACGCGGGCCGCTCCGTCGCCGCTGCGCGCCGTCCGCCCTGCCTTCCAGTTCGCCAGCGCGCGCATCCTCGACTCTTGCCCCCGAAGAAACTCCGCGACCATTCGTCTGTTTCCGAGCCGGGCGGCCACGAATCCAAGCCCCGCCTCGTCAAGCTTGTCTCGAACGTTGTCGACTGCGGCGTTGCTGAAGGAGACGATCCCCGCCGTCAGTTTCGGATGCCGAAGCAGATTGGCGACGATGTTGAGGATCGTTTCGGTTTTCCCGGTTCCCGGCGGCCCGTCGATCACGCTGACCCTGTTCCTGAGGGCCTTGGCGACGGCGTCGCGCTGGTCCTCGTTGCCGTTGAAGGGCAAAATGACGGGGCGATCGGGATACTGCGTTTCCCCGTTCGCCCCGTCGAGATAGGCGGCGAGGGCGCTGTCGGGGTCGATGAAGTCCAGCCTCTCGTGCCCCTTTCTCGTCCGGTTCTCAGGGCCGAGAAGCTTGACGACGTCCTTCCAATAGCGGCGGACTTCGGCCGCGCGGCCGTCCGCGGCCGCGGAGGAGACGATTTCCACCGCCTCGGCGGGGTATGTGTACGCACGGTCGTGCGAGACGATTCGGACCCATGAGTACTCCCGGTCCCAGACGTCCGTGAAAAGCGCGGCCGTCAGGCTCCCTCCCCAGCCGCGGCCGCGCACCCGCAGCTGCTCCTCCGGCTCAATCCTTATCTCGTGCGAATATTCGAGAAGCCGGGCATTCGGGTGGTTGTACGGATAGGCCGTCCCGCAGCCCGCATACTCGATCCGCACCTTTCCGTCCGCAAGGTTGCAACGTCTGACTTTCTTTGTTTGATCCCTGATTTCGCGCCCGCTGCGCGGCGGGGCCAGGATGAGATATCGATCTGGATCGACCATTGCCACACCTCGTCAATAGTGCTGCGTGCCACTTTTTACTTTAACGTAAGCATCAAGCGAATGCCAGGCCCAATCTCTGGGAATTTACGGAAGGAGCGGTCGAAGTTTCCCCAGACATGGGTGTCAGTACCCGTGTCGTCATACGTGAGAATCGCCTTGGAAGCGGCAGGAAACGGGTATCGTCAATCAAGCACGCGGAAAGAATCAGTCGTCTGAAGCCGATCAGCCCGGAAGAACCGGCTGTCAGCAACAAGTCACGCAATCGTACTAACATGCAGAATCGAGGGACACCATGGCAGTGCTCGCAGCAGGCCGACGGCATTCCGTCGCTTGCACGGCGGACGGAAGGGCCGTGGCCGCAGGATATCGCCGTGGAGGCGAATGCGCCGTGGACGAGTGGGCGGACATCGTCGCCGTAACGGCTGGAAACGTTCACACCGCAACCAACACAGGCCGCTCGCACACCGTCGGCCTTCGGGCCGACGGCGCCGTCGCGGCAACGGGATGGAACGAGCACGGCCAGTGCGACGTCGAAGGCTGGAGCAACGTCGTCGCGGTCTCCGCAGGATGGCGCAGAACCCTCGGAGTGCGCGGGGACGGGGCCGTTCTGGCGCTGGGCAGCAACGAAGAAGGCCAGTGCGACGTCGAAGGCTGGAGCAACGTGTCCGCGGCCGCCTGCGGCGATTGGCATTCCGTGGGTCTGAGGCGCGACGGCGCAGTCCTCGCCGCGGGGAACAACCGCTACGGCCAGTGCGACGTCGAAGGCTGGAGCGACGTCGTCGCGGTCAGCGCGGGCTGCCTCCACACGGTCGGGTTGCGCGAAGACGGCATGGTTGTGGCGACCGGATGGAACCGTCTGGGCCAGTGCGACGTCGAGGATTGGTCGAGGGTCACGGCCGTGGCGGCGGGAAGCCGCCACACGGTCGCGCTTTTGGCGGACGGCACCGTGCGGGCGATCGGCGACAACAGAGACAAACAGTGCAACGTCCAGTCCTGGCGCAGGATCGTCGCGATCGCGGCGGGCTCGGGCCACACGCTCGGGCTCCGGGACGACGGCAGGGTGCTCGCGGCAGGCCGCAACGAGTACGGCCAGTGCGACGTCGGCGCTTGGCGGGAAATCCGCATGCCTTAGGGAGAGCGTGCCCGCCTGCTTCAACCCGCGCGGCGGGCCGCGGGCGATCCGCATGCCCGATCCGCATGCTCTAGAGGAGGAAGCGCCCTCCCCCGTATCATTGCCCTATGTCACGGCCTTCTCGTCATCGCCCTAAAGCACAGCCGCCTCAGTCGGCTCGCAACATGGGACGCCCGCTGCCTTCGCGCGCGCATGTGGCGCTTCAGCCCGAGGAACCGCCGGCGCCTCGGTGGCGGGCCAGCGACATGCGCACGTTCTTCGACGTCGTCTTCTCGCTTTGCGGAAGGCATTCTGACCGCCCGGGGATAATCGCGGCGGACGGGCGCGGCGGCTCGGGAAAGACGACCCTTGCGTCGAAGCTCGCCGCGGCGGCCCCCGGCGCAGAAACGCTGCACATCGACGACCTCGACTGGAACGAGCCCCTTTTCCGCTGGGACCATCTGCTTGTGGCGGCGCTCGGCGAGCTCCGCCGAAACGGCTCGCTCGATTTCACCCCTCCCGCATGGCGCCGGCACGGGCGCGAGGGCTCCATCGCCGTTGCCGCGGGCGCGCCGTTCGTCGTCGTGGAAGGAACGGGCGCGGGAATGCGGGCGGTCGCCGATCTCATCGACGTTCACATATGGATTCAGACCGACGACGACGCGGCCGAGGAACGCGGCATTCAGCGCGACACCGCGGAGGGAACCAATGGCGACGCCGAAGAGTCGGTCCGATTCTGGCATTGGTGGATGGCCGGCGAGCGCGCGTTCTTCGCAGCCGACCGCCCCTGGGAGCGCGCGCATCTCATCGTCTCAGGCGAGCGGCTGCCCGGGCTGGCCGACAACGAGATCGCGTGGGCCGAGGGCCCGATCTGACCGACTGGACGACGGGCCGGACGCCCTCGGCGATCCAGAGCACGATGCAATCGAGCCGATAGAGGCCCGCGCCCGATGGGGCAAGTCCTAGCCAATCAGTCCGTCTCGCGAACGCTTCTCCGCCTGCCCTTGCCGCGGGCGGAAGAAAACGCCGAGGGCGGCGGCAAACGCCACAGCGCCCGCGCCAAACAGAACGTAAAACGCCGCCTGGGCGCCCGCCGTCGTCCCCGCAACCAGGTCTCCGGAGCTGTCCGCCTGAGCTGAGTTGACGATCGCGGCCGCCACGGCCGTGCCGATCGCGCCGCCTAGCTGCTGGAGGGTGTTGAAGGCGGCGTTGCCGTCGGCTTGGAGTTCCTCGGGCAGCGAGCGCAAGCCGTTCGTCATCGAGTTCGAGAGGGACAGTGCCTGGCAGATCGGGAAGAAAGGGTAGATGAAGGCCAAACGGACCGCCGAGCCTTCAATCCCGAACGCGGCAAAGCAAGCCAAAGTCGCCACGCCGACGGCGGCGCCTATAAGGATCGGCCGCTTCGCCCCCAACCGGTCGAGGAGCCTTCCGCCGAACGGGGTGAGGATCGCTCCGATGACGCATCCGGGCAGCAGCAGGCAACCGGCGGCGAAGGAGCCCATCGATTTGGCCGCCTGCGCGAAATACGGGATGAGGTAGCCCAAGGCCAGCACCGCGGCTTGGATCAGCACCGCATAAACGAGGCTCAGCGAATACGTGCGGTCGGCGAAAATCCGCACTCTCAGCAGCGGCATGTCAGAGCGTAGCGAGATCCATGTGAATCCCGTGAGCAAAGCGAAGGCAAGCGCGAGCAGCCCGAGCGTCTTCGGGCTTGTCCACGCGCTTTCGGAGGCCGCATTGGCTGCGACGACCAGCGCCGTGAAGCCCGCGGCGACAAGCACGAACTGTACCGGGCTGAAACTCGTCTTCTCAACGTCGCGCGCCTGACGCACAGTCAGCGCTCCGAGAACAAGTGAAAGGCCGAGGAAGGGCAACAACACAAGGAAAATCGAGCGCCAGCCAAAGGCCTCCACGAGGAATCCCCCAAACGAGGGCCCAACCGCGGGGGCTATGGCGATGATGAGCGTCGCAAAGCCCATCATGACGCCGAGCTTTCCGACGGGCGCCTGCTGCAGCACGATGTTGAACATGAGCGGCAGGGCGATCCCTGCGCCGATTCCCTGAAGGATTCGCCCGGCGACGAGGAGAATGAAGTTCGGCGCTGCCGCACACACCGCCGTCCCGGCGAGGAAGACGGCCATGGCCGCCAGAAACAGCGCCTTGTTGCGGAATCTGCGATTGAGTAACGATGAGATCGGCATGATCGCGGCGAGGACCAGCAGATAGGCTGTCGTCACCCACTGCACGGACGCCGTCGTCACGCCGAACTCCTCCATAAGCGCCGGAAACGCAATGTTCAGCGCGGTCTCGACGACGACGCCGGCAAAGGACATGATGCCGACCGCCGCCACGGAGACGACGAGCCGCGCGTCCAAGCGCCTTTCGAAATTCGGCATGCTCCCGCTTTCGTCTTGCCTGCCGAGCAAACCGTGCGGCAGACGCGGCCTTAAGCCGCAACCAGTCTAGACCTTGCTCCGCGCGCTCGCGTTTCCTTCGCCTCCGATCAAAGCGTTTCCCCGTCTCCGACGGCGACATTCGGCTCCCGCGAGTTTAACCGCGACGCGGGCGCCGCCAAGCGCGCCGCGGCAAACGGTCCCGTTCTAATGACCGATCGCGGCACTCCTGCATTCGTTTTGCTTTCGATCGAGGATTGCAGACGGAATTTCGAACCCGACCTGACGCGAACCGAACGTGAGGGCTTGGGCCGCTTCGACAGCGGCCTCAATCTATCTGAGCGTCATAACCGTCTTCGAGCTCGAAGTCGGCGTGCGGCCCTCGACTGCAAACCCCAGATCCTCGGCCCGATCACGGCTGCTTCATCGCCGCTTCCGCATTCGCCCGCAACATGACGGTCGCCATCCGCAACGTCAAGGATTTCAAGAGCGTGCCGCGATTGCCGTCGGTGAATCCTCTGGGCGCGCAAGCCGGTTGGGAAACGCCTGAGGGTTCAAGCCCCTTCCCATTGAAAGCTTCGAATCAGATCTCGCACGATTGAGGGTAAAGAACCCCGCTCCTCGGGACGAACGGGCCTCGGGACGAACGGGCCTGGTCCAGGATCGCAGGGGTCGGTTAGCCTTTCCTAAGCAATACGTGATTGTCGAGCCGACGCGCGTCAGCCCAGCCGGAGAGCCCGGAACGGCCTCCGCGGCCGCGGCCTTGCGACGTCGGCGCCGCCCCTGCGAAAGGACCGCCATGAGCATGAACGACGTGCAACAAACCCTCTTCTTCCCGCTGATGGGGCGGTCCGACGCCGCCCGCCGCTGGCCCGATCTGTTTCCGGACCCCTGGGCGGAGCACGCAATGAGCATCCGAGAGTCGGAGGGAAGCGCCGCCCAGCAGCTCGGCACTTTTCCAGCCGTCGTCTACGGGCTGCGCCACCTGCTCACAATCCGCGAGATCAACGCCTATCTCAAGGGCCACCCGGGCGCCGCGGTCGTGAACATAGGATGCGGGCTTGACCGGATCGTCCACGAGATCGCCGACGCGGACTCCCTCGTCTACAACGTCGACTTCCCAGAAGTGATCGAGACTCGCGAACGCTGGATCGAGCCTCACGAACGCGAGGTCGCCCTCCCCTATTCGGCGACCGACCATCGGTGGATGGACCAGGTCGACGCCGGCAAGGGGCTCGTGGCGATAGCGGCCGGGGTGTTCTACTACTTCGAGGTCGACGAGGTCAAAGCGCTCGTGCGGGAAATGGGCGCCCGCTTCCCCGGCAGCAGGCTGTGCTACGACGCCGAATCCCCGAGGATGACGGCGGGCAGCGAGAAGAACATCCGCCGCAACGGCACCCCCGACGCCCGCATGCCCTTCCGCGTCAAAGACCCCTACAGCGCGCGAACCTGGAGCGACCGGATAGACGACGTGCGCGTCGAGTTCGACTTCTCCTCCTACCTTCCCGCGCCTAAGCGGGCGAAGCTGCCCAGAGGCATTCGCTTCGCGTTCCGGTCATTCCGCATGTTCAAGGGAATGTACGAGGTGGTCATCACCTTCAAGTGACGCCGCCGACGTCGGCGGACAGGCAGACGAACCCGGCCGGCCGGTCCCGCACTCCGCCAAAGGAACGGCCTCACTCCGCCAAAGGAACGGCCTCACTCCGCCAAAGGAAAAGGCCGAACCGTCGGCAAACGGCGAAGCCAACTGCGAGCGTTTAGAAGCTCGAGGAGGAGCCGGAGCCGCTGCCGCTGGAGCCGGAGCCGCTGGAGCCGCCGCCTGAACCGCTGTACGACGAATCGCCGTCGTCATCGCCGTCGAAAATGGACTTTACGACGCCTACCACGGCTATCCAGATTGCCCCCAAAAGCAAGGCGAACGTCAATGGGGTTTTGCCGACGTTCGAAGGCCTCGGAGGTGGAAAGTCGAAGGCGGGTCGAATTGTCGTGTACGGATTGTAGCTGCCTGAGACGCCGTTGACCTTCCAGGAGCCGCTGTAGGATTCTTCATTGCTCGGAGACGACTCCTGCTCATAGCTTTCGAGGATTCGATCGCCGCGCCTGGAGAGGCCAATCCTGGACGCTGCACGAATAAGCCTCTCGGCCCTGTCGTGGATTTCGTCCGACATCCTGTCCAGTTCTTCGAGCGCGTCGGAGGGCCCGGTCTCGCCCGTTTCAAGCTCTAAAACCAGAGCTTCGAGTCGCGCCAGCCGAACAGAAACCCATGCGTCCAGCTCCTGGGCATCCTCGAAGAAAGGAGCTCGCACAGACTGCGGTTTAGAGGAGGAGAGCTTCCTGATGGATTCTCGCAACCGGAGGATCCGCTCCACATCCTCCATCACGCGCCCGACTTCGTTCGCCCAAACGTCTTTCCAACCGGGAGACATGGTTAGCAATTCGGCCGCCTTGACAACGGCTCTGCCCTGTGAGTCCAAGGCGAATGCGCGCTTCCGAAACGCTTTCGCCGACGTCGCCGCACACTTCCTAAACCAGTCTGGGCCGGAGAAATCGCCTACGAAATCCTCCGCGATGCGTGGGAACCCCGCGTACTCTTTGCAAAATGCGCGATAACGGGCAATCGTTTCGGCGCCGTAAAAGCTGTCTTCTGGAATCAACTCGGCGTACCGTCCAATGGCATCGTAGTCGCGCACGACGCGCGAGTAATGGTCACGGGCGGCCCGAACGTTCTTAAAAGCCCTCAAGCCAGACCGGAAGTACAGAAACAGCCACACTGCGCCGCCGACGCTCGCCGCACCCGCCAGGGCAAACTTCCCTGCAGTTTCCCAGGCGCCAGAATTCGCGGCGTCGGCGTACTCCCTCGCCATGGACAAGACGCCGCCTGGCCAATCGGACCTTCGGAACTGGTCTTTCGCCGCATCCTGAATGTCTTTCTGGGCGTCCAAGGAAAGCTGGACATCCTTGCCAAAGTAACAGCCCACTTCCCTCCCCCGGGGAGAAACCGCGAGAATCACGAGGCCGTCCCGAAACCTCTCGGGATACGGCACCGGGTTTTCAAGCAGAGCAGTCGGATCGGGCTGTCGATGGGCGTAGTCAAGTACGGCATGGTCAAGCGAACCGGACAATCGTCCAGGCATGGTGAGCACCACGATGCGGACCCGCTTGTCAAAGGTCAGACCCTCGATTTCCGCCCCCACCCGCGTGCCGCGAAGAACGCCCGCCTCGTCGCGAACCTCCACGGTGGGATGGAAACTGCCGCCGGCAGCAGACCAATAAACGCAAAAAACTGGGAACGCAAGAACGAGAGCGAGTCCCGCTGTCACTTTGACGGCAAATAGAAGAAACGATAAGAACCTGTCCGCAAACAAGGCGAGAAGGCGTCGCATTTATTTCTCTTTCGTTTCACAGGAACTTTTCACAAAGACGAGTGTAGGCCAGCGTTCGCGGGCGAAGAAGCCAAATCCGCACTTCGGCGAAAGCTGGGGAGAATCGCCCGAGAAACAGACGCACGGACCTGCAATTTGCCCTGCCAAACCGGACCAGAACTTAGAAAAGACGCTCTAAATGCGCAAAAGTTCAAACCGATAAAGCTACGCAGCCAGCCCGTTCCGCCGTCACACATCTCCGAGGATCTCGCCGTGGACGACGGCGAACCACCCGTCGCCGCTCGCGCCCCACTGCCGCCACCCCTCAGCCATCGCCTGGAGGTCAGCGGCCGTAGCCAGGCCCAGCTCGCAGGCTCTGGGGCCGAACGAGCTGAAGCAACGCTCCGCCCACGTCGCCGACCACCACGAGCGGTCGCGCTCGGCGGCGAAACACCAGCTCGAAGCCGAGGCCGTCACATGAGCCAATCCCGCTCGGCGCGCCCAAGAAAGAAGCCTGCTCCCGGCGTCGGGGTCGCCTCCGTTGGCCCGCGCGGTCGCCATGTACGCGGAAAGCCACAGGTCCATGCCTTCCGGCCTCGGGAACCAGCTCATGGCGGAGTACACGGCGTCGCGCACCGCAACCGTCCCTCCGGGGCGGACGACTCGGCGCATTTCCTTGAGCGCCGCCACGGGATCGTGCACGTGCTGAAGCACCTGATGGGCGTGGACCACGTCGAACGCGCCGTCTTCGAAGGGCAGCGCGAACGCGTCGCCGACGGCCAACTCGACCCCGCCCAATAAGCCTCGGGCCGCCAGGGTCGCACGGGCGGCTTCAATCGCCGAGGGCGAGGCGTCAAGCGCAACGACCCGCCCGGGCGCCACAAGCTCGGCCAAATCGGCGGTGATGGAAGCCGGCCCGCATCCGACGTCGAGCAGATCCATGCCTGGACGCAAGCGAGGAAGGAGGTAGGCGGCAGAATCCAGGGCGCCGCGACGCGAGTGCCCTTCGAGCACAGCCGGGCTGTGCCCGTGGGTGTACCGATGCTCCGAGGCCTCGCTCGGGCGGCCTGAAGGGTCCCGGCCTGCTAAATCGTCCGACGGACCCCGGCCTGCCGGACAGCCCGACGGAGCTCGGTCTGCCGGACGATCCGAAGGAAGGCGATCCGAAGGGTCAGAAGCGCTGTCGGCGTTTCGGCAGCCCCTGCGACCGGGGGCGTCTGCCGAGGCGCCGCCCTCAAGAGAATCTGCGTGCATGCCACAAGTATCTTCTCGGGAAGGCGTCGAATGCTCAGACGTCCAAAACTCGGACCAAGATGTTGCCCCAAAAGAGGCAAGTTATATATATATAATCATATATTTGCACAGTCTTATATATGCATGAAAGAATAGGGTTATGGAGCTCAAACACGCAATCCTTGGAATGCTCTCGATCACGCCGCTGAGCGGCTACGACCTCAACCGGGCATTCGTCGGCAGCGTCGCGCATTTCTGGCATGCAGACCAATCCCAGATCTACCGGACGCTCGACCGGCTCGCGGCCGACGGCGCAATCAAAACGAAGGTGATTCGCCAAAGCGGCAAACCCGATCGCAAAGTCCACTCCCTCACTCCGGCGGGGCGCGGCGAATTGCATCGTTGGCTGACGTCCCCCCTCGAAGAGGAGAAGATCAAAGAGCCGTTCGTCGCGCGCGTCTTTTTCGCGGGCGCCCTCAGCCGCGCCGAGATCGAACGCATCCTCGACGAACGCGAGGGGCAGGCGAAAGAAAAACTGCAATCGCTCAAAGCCCTCGGGCGGCCCGTGGACGACTTGCCGTCGGCCCTCCGGGACGCAACGCTGCGCAAAGGAGTCCTCGACGCCGAAGCGGAGCTGACGTGGATTCAAGAGACCCGCGGCATCCTAGAGCGCCACTCGCCGCAATCGCCGCCGGAGGATTCGACATCCCCTCCGGAGCCCGCAGAAGGCGCTTAGGACGACGGCGCCCCTCTGCCACATGAGGGAACCCTCGCCGTCGAACCAAACCTAACAAAAACACTACGCCAAAGGAAGGAAAGATGAACATGTCAGAGAAAAACATGTCGGGCAAACCAGCGAATCCGGCAAACGCCATAAACGCGAAAGGCCTTGAGAACGGCAAGAAACCGATAAATCCCGAAATCCCCGGGAACATGGACGGACTCGATTCTGCAACGATCCTGGAAACCTTCGACGCGGCGACAATTCTGGCGACGTATCCGCTGGAGCACGGCCCGCGCGAAGGCGAGACTATCGTCATGCTGCACGGCGGAAACATGGCGGGATGGACGTGGGACCTTCTGGTGAAGGCGATGCCCGAACGCCACATCCTCACCCCCGACTTCCCCGGATACGGAAGAAGGACGAACGAAGCCTGGCCGGGAATGGCCGGGGCCGCCGCCGACATCGCGGAGCTGATCCGCACGCACGCCATTGGCGGCAAGGCACACGTGGTCGGCCTTTCACTCGGAGGCTTTGTGTCCGTGGAACTGCTCAGGCACTATCCCCAGCTCGTGCGCTCGTGCACGATCAGCGGCTCCGCCGTTTCCGGCTACGCGCGGTGGGAGCGCGCTCTGATCTGCGGCCAAGCGCCGTTGTGGACCACGCGTTGGTACTGGGCGGCCCATGCCCGCGCATTCGGAATCGCCAAGGAAGAGAAGGAACTGTTCGTTCTCACCACAAGCAGCCCTAGCCGCGAGACGAACATGCGCCTGGTCAGAGAAGCAGGCTTTGGGACCATACCCAAGAGGCCCACGAAAGCATTCGCCTATGACGGGCCCGTCTTGGCGGTGTGCGCAGAGCACGATTCAGCCTCGATACGCCGAGCCTTCGGCCCGCTGCGGGCATGCCTTCCCCAGCTGCGCACGTGGACTGCCCCCGGAGTGCACCACGCATGGAGCGGGGAGAATCCGGAGCTGTTCGCTCGAATGGTCGCCACGCACATCGACACGGGCGAATGGCCCGCGTCGAATGGGTGACGGGCCGGGCTAGAGATAGGAGCGCAGATCGGATCGCCGCTGCCCACAAGCGAGTAGCCGGGCGCCATCATCCTGCCCGTCGTGTTGGCGTACCGCGCCAGACTCGCGAAAGTGCCGATCACCCACCAGCGGTCGTCGGTGTACGGCTCGGCCGCTTTCGCCGTCATTTCATACCCCCAGCCGCTGTACTCGCCGCCGAAGGACCCGATGTCAGGCTCGAGGGCGCTCATCCCGTAGGCGACGATGTGGGCGTACCCCTTGGGGGATCGGAACAGCGCAGCGCTGTCGAGGCACTCTTCGCCACCGCCGAATCGCGCCCTGTCGATGACGGGCGACGCCGCGCGCTCCGGCCTCTCATCCGGGTACAGCCGAGCAAACTCTGCGTCGATCGCATCCCAGCCCGGAGCCCAGTCGAATTCCCGGGCACGGCGGTACAAAAACTCCCTGCGAGTCATCCGCGGCCCTTGGGGCGAGGGCGAATCAGCGCGCATCGATTCCGCCTACGGCCGCACATGCCGCGGCCTCGCTTGCCGACTTTCCGGTGTACGGGGCGGGGCGAAACAGTTTCGACCCTCAATTCAAAGCCCCAGGGCCGTCGGCTCTGACGTCGCAAGCTTACAAGACAACTCGGCTCTGACGTCGCAAGCTTATAAGACAACGCAGACTGCGCGCATCGCCTGTTCGCAAACGGCCGGACGGCCGATTCCACCGTCAAAGCGCCTCAGGCTCGCCAGCGAGAAAACGTCGGCGCGGCCCCCTGTGTCCAAACCCTGTCTCTCGTTGTGGACACGGTGGCGATCAGGCCTGCGCCTCGGGGATAATCCTGTTTATGATACGGAAGGACAAAAATAACGCATGGGCGTCACAACAGAGTAAAAACATCGAAAAGCGCAAAAGAGGCACTCGGCGGCCTCTTATCGCTCGAATGGGAGGTCTGCCTGCAGTTTTAGCTTTCATCTTCAACATACTGACAGTTCCGGCGCTGATTATCGCGCTTCCGCTCATTGCCATGCGGCCTTCGCACGGAGAATATCATCCTACCGTAGAAGTTCGCGACGAGGCGGACGTCCTTCAGGCCGATCCCTTGATAAGGGAGATCCGCAAACTGACTTTTCACGAGAAGGTCCATATCGCAGTCCTCACGGTGTCGGGCACGAACATTGACAATCTCAACGACGAGGTGCTCAAGTACGCCCAAAGTCACAGCGACACGGACGTCCCCTGGATCTCTCGCTCCAGCCCGAACTATTGGAGCGACGGCCTGGTGATCCTCGCCGTCGCCCCCGACGGGCGGGAAGTCGGCTGCTACTTCGGCGAGGACGTCAAAGTCCCCTTGGAGTCTCAGGCGGATATACAGAACGCGGCAAAAGACCAGTATCGCGACGCCGATTGGCAGGGAGGCACGGTGTCCATGGCGAAGGAAGCCGCCGACATCATCGGCAACCCCAATCACGAAAACAAGACTCTTTCACAAGTCGTTCGGGGAATATTCGTCGTCCTGGGCGTCGCGTGGCTCTGCTACGGCCTCTGGCGCGGATTCGCCGCCCGGCGTCGGGCGCGCGAGGCCCTGGGGCACTTCTCGCAGGTCACGCACGACTATGCCACAACCGAACTCTATGCGAGCGCGATCCCCGAAGACGAGCCCCACGGCGCCCAAGTGATGGAACGCTACCGGTGGTTCCGCAACGAGTATGAGAAAGCCGCGCGAGATTGGAAAGCGTTCGAAGGGGTGTCCGGCGCCAAATGGTTTGCGATGAAGACGCTCAGGCGGGCGAATAGCCTGAAAGAACGGTCTGCTGCGCTGGATTCTCTCGACAACGTCATCGCCAACACTGCCACATTTCTCAGTATGTCGCCCGGGTGGGAGCAGGTTTGGGCCAACGAGCAAGGCCCCGTCTTGGAAGACTTGGGTTCGCTCAATGCGCTCTGCTCGAAGATCGACGGCGCAGACGTGGCCCTCGCGACCGAGGAAACGAAGGAATGGGTCCGCGCCCAATACGAAAAGCTGAGCGCGATCTCCTCCGAGCTCGAGACCGGGCAAACCAAGCCGTCGGCAGCCCTGGACGAACTGGATCGGATCGCCGAACGGACCAGGGCCCGAGCTGTGCAACTCGCACGCCAAGCCATCGACGCAGACACTTCCAGCTACGCCGCCCAACGCCGCCGGCGCTTCAACGATTCGCTGTCTTCCACCAAGAGGGCGAGCTATAGCGGCAGCTGGTTCTACAGCGGCAGACGCGGGAGCTACAGCCCGCGTTCGACCATTCGCCTCAATCCCAGCTCGCCGGCGCTTTTCACCACCGATTCGAGCGAAGGCTCGTTCGACGGAAGCGGCTCTTCCAGCTCTTTCAACTCGATCTCCGACTTGGTGGTAGGCTACTCGTCCGCCGCGTCCTACGTCCCTTCCTCCTCAGGCAGCGGTTCGTACAGCGGAAGCAGCTTCTCAAGCGGCGGAGGCGGCGGTTTCTCCGGAGCCGGCTCCTCTTCAAGCTTCTGATCCGCGTTTTGACGCAGGAACCCACGCCGCGAGAGGGTTCCTGCGTCAACCGCGTTCAGCGCCTCGCTCCCCCAAGAATCACGTTGGAAATGAGGAAGCCGAGGCGTTTGTCCGTCAGCCAGGCAGCCCCAGAAGGCGATGCGTGTAGACGGCTTGGCCGGAGTGCTGGGCGGCGTCGTCGGCGATCGAAACCAGCCGCGCGGCAAGTGTCACGGGAGGATCCCAGGATTCGTCGATGACTTTGGTGAAATCGTCTTCATTCAAGCCCCGAAGGTAGTCATTCGCCCAGGCGTAGGCATCGTCGAGATAGGAGGTAAGCACCGATATGTCGCTCACTGCAACCTTGGCCGCCAGTTCGGGGGTGTGGTGCCAATCCTCGGTGTCGTCGGGAAGGTCGAGGGCGAAACGCTCCTTGTGGCCCGCGGTGATCCACACCGGCTGAACGCCGGCGAGAAGCGCGATCTGGAAGTCGATCTCCCTAGCCGTGTGCCAGGCGAGCCAACTCAATGAGTCCACGCGAGGCGCCGTTTCCGGAGCAGGCTGCGTATTGGCCTGTTCCACCGCGACGCCGGAGAGGGCGCGGTCGAAACGCTTCCGCGAACGCGACAAACTGTCAATGAGCAAATCTGAAAGGTTCATGGCTTAGACGCTACCACTGAGCTCACTGCAACAAAATTCGTTTCACTGCAACGGGGTTCGATCGTCGGTTCTCAAGTATTTGCTGGCGCGCTTGACGGCCTCAACCCAGCTGCCGACCCGTTTGGTCACAAGCACGATGTTCGGCAATGGGACGGTCTGCTTTCTCACCCAAGAAGAGTACCCTTCGATGCTAGGCTCCTCTCCCCGCGATTGTTCCTGCTTGATGTACAGCGCTATGAGTTTGAGGATTTCTTCCTTCGTCCACATTCCGGCGTTGCGGCGTCCGCTGTAACCGCCCGCCGCTTTGACCAGGCTGTTCCACGACATGCCCGAGATGCTGACCAACGCATGCGAAGGCGTGTTTCCACGCTCTTCAGCCCATTCGGTGTAAATGATGTGGGTGATGTACGGCCCGCGGTCGGCAATGCATTGCCTGATCAGCTCAATCGCGAATCGCTTGCTCGCGCCGCTTCCCCTGGCCTTGCGAACGAAGTTCTCCCACGTTCGAGGCGTCATGACGTCGCGCGCCCATTCCTCCTCGTCAGGGCGTATATGCCCCGCAAGCAGACGATTGGCCGTTTCTTCGAGTTCGGCCCAGTGGAGGCCCAACCGCCCTTTAACGGTTATCAATGTCGGCATGCCGTGAATATCCCGCGAATATCGAGCGTAGTCGCCGCCCGAGTGGGTGCGATCGTCCAATGACATGTATTCCACGACGGCGGCCCAGCAGTCTTCGTCGCTGTACTTCTTCCCTCCGCTCTTCCGCGCAGCCTCTCTTTCCTGAGCAGCCTCTCTTTCCTGAATAGACGGCGAGTCCGGGAGGGGGCCTTCCTCCCGTTCTTCCGGCGACGCTTCAGACGGCTCCTCTTTGGGTGCGTGCCGCTGATCGGTTTCAGGCGCGACGCCGTCCTCGGAGTTCGCCGTACACAAGGCAAGGTCCCATAGTTCGTCGCGCTTTGCCCCTCTTGCGTTTGAATCGTCCTTGGCACGGCGGACGGCCAGGGGCATCGCAATCGAATCACTGGCGACCGATTCTCGCCCCTGCGCGTAGCTCACAGTCCCGTCGCCCTCGCGCGCCGCGTCATGGTTGCCTTCGCCTGCGACATCACCGCAGCCTTCGCCGGCCGCGTCATGGTTGCCTTCGCGCTTCATGCCCGAGTTCCTCTCCTTTTCCGCAGTTTCGCCTGTTTCGTCCGAAACCTCGTCCTCCCGGGCTGCAGCCTCGGTTTGACCGTCGTTTCCCTCCTCTGGGCCGCCCTTGCCTTGGGCCGTCTTCACAATTCGCCACGCTTCTTTCACTCTGCGAATCGTGACCAACGGGTAGAGGCCTGACAAACGGCAGCGAACCGTCTCTTGAGTAATGCCCTCCTTCTGGGCCGCCTCGACCATACTGCCGCCACGGGCGACGGCTTCCGCGGTTTTCCACTTTTCCTCGGGGGCAAAACCCTCGGAACACGCCCGCGAGACGGCGTGCACATACCCCTTGGCGTTGGCGACGGAACTCGAACTGTCTTTGCTGTACAAGAGAAGGAGCCCCAGGATCGCCAGACTGCTGGACAGATCTTCCTTGCAGTCCGGAAGAAACCGCAGAAGGTCCGTGTTCCCTTGACAGTAAAGCCTGAGCGCGGCTTGCGCACGGGAAATTGACTCGAGGCTCGCGACGGGCGCCAACTCTCGAATCATGTCGTTTACCAGATTGACGCTCTGCTTCAGACCAAGCAGCACCTGCTCGATCCCGCTTCCCCGCATGAGAAGGCGCTCGCAGACGAGGAACTCCCGCTTGCCTAACGACAACGACTCAATCAGCCTTGCCGCCACTTCTTTCAGGTGGAGGTATGCGTCATCCGCAGTAGTCAAATCCATGCTGGCGAAGTACCACTTTCATAGGCTTCCCGTTCACCTTAGCGTAGGACGTGCGCTTATCGCTTCAGCGACGGACTTTTCTTTGATTGGGTATTTTCATTTTAGGATGCCTTCTTCTGTTTGGCCAGAGCAAAACATGATCGAAAGCCGCACAATCGCGCCGGGCCGAGCGGGGTTCCTTCGCTCGCCGCAGCTATCGCGCAAAGGCAATGCTACACGGGGAACGAGGCCCGTGCCTGCCAGCCGGGCGGCACTGGTCCGCCTGTCGCCGATAAACTTATCAGTCCCTTCCTCATGGCGATAAACTTATCATCATGAGAGTTCCGCTTGACTCGCCTTTCAGCCCCGGTTCCGAGAACGTTCCCAGGGTATGGGCCGGTCGCACAAGCCAGCTCAACGATTGACGAGATGTCCTTCGTCCGCGCCGCTTGGCCGGAATCCACGAACGCGGACGCACCATCCTCGGCGAGGCCGGCTCGGGCAAATCTTCACTTGTGCGAAGGATTGCACGGCAAGCGTCCGAAGCCGGCGACTGGACGACGCCGCAGCTGCGCATCCCATCTGGCACAGATCCGGTCAAAAGAGTCGCCTCCGCGCTCCTCGAGCTGTCCTCCAAAGCGGGGCTCGCGTCAGCTCGGGAGAAACGGATCGGCGAGCTTCTCCACCGAGTCGAGGCCGTGGCCGTCTCCGGCATCTCGCTTTCCATACACGCTTCCGAAGGGCCCGAGCCCTATATGGCCCTCAGCAATCTCCTCGTTGAAATCGGACGGGCAGCGATTCGACGTCGGAACACCATGGTGGTGCTCCACATAGACGAAGTGCAGAACATAACCGACGAGCACGTCGCCCTCCAGCTTTTCGTCGCCGAGGGGTGGCCGGTCGCCGATGGAGCCGGCGGCGTCGGCAGAGTCTTCATGGAGGCCAAAGCTCAGCGCGCCATCGTCGAACTGGCTTGCGGCGAGCCCTTCCTGTTCCAACTTGCGGGCGAACGAGCCTGGTACGCCGGAACGGAGGATGTCATCACCGCCGAACACGTCAGATCCGGGTGGCGAGAGGCCGCACCCGAAACCGAAGCGCACATGCAGCGCGTCCTCGACCGGCTCCCCGCCCGCGAGCGCGAGTTTCTCCAAGCCATGGCCGAACTCGAGCCGGAAGAGCGATCATTGACGAACATCGCCCGGAAGATGGGCTACCGAAAAACGACGGATGCGGGCCCCACAGCACAACAGTTGGATGTTTCGCGTGGGATCATCCACCGCGGAAGGCCTCACAGTTTCCGGAACCGCGCCGTCGGTGCGTACCTCACATCGGACTGGCCGCGGTTAAGCCCCTGTCCCCTGTTGCCGACGTCGCCGGACCCAAAGCGGGACAGCCTTCAGGGCCGGAGAGCCCGCAAAGGCTCGCATCCGCAAGGGATCTCTCCGCGGCTCTCCGTCCAGGCGGCCGACGTCGATGTTGACGATGTCGTCGACGTAGTCTCGAAGGTGGCGTTGCACTTGGCGAACCGTCAGATTGCGGTCTCCTGGCCAGCCCCCGTGCACCAGCGCGTCCAACGCCTCGCGCACGCTCGTATCCGAATCCAGCGTCGGCTCAGGGTCATGACCGTCGAACAGCTCGGCAAGCGACACACTGCCGGCCTCAACTTCAAGCAAGCAGTCGCCGTCAGGAACCGGCGAACCTCCGGGCCGCGCGGATGACGCGCGCGGCCTGCTTCTCGAGCTCGGCGCGCGTCAGCCTCGCAACGCCGCCGTCCGGGTCGCCGTCGAAGTCCGCCTCGTTGCCTTCGCTCCCCCGGCGCAGGGCGGCCAAGAGGTTCTCCCGGTCCGGCTCGCCTCCGGGCATGAAGAGCTCGTTGCCGGCCTTGACGCTGGCCGCTGCGGTGGCGCGCGGGTGCTTCATGTCGCTGCGGGTCATGCCGTCGACGACCCAGTCGGTCATGACCAGGCCGTCGAAGCCCCACTCCTGGCGCAGGATCGCCTCGAGCAGCTCGGCCGATTCGGAGGTGTGGACGCCGTTGATGAGGTTGTAGGAAGTCATGACGGCGGCAGGCCGAGCCTGGCGCACACAGATCTCAAAGGCGCGCAGGTAAAAGGTCGCGCAGGGCGCGAGGGCTCACGTTGCTGTTGGAGTTGAGACGGTTGGTCTCCTGGTTGTTGCAGGCCAGGTGCTTGACGGTGACTCCCCGGCCCGGATGCGACTGGACGCCGCGGGCGATGGCGGCGGCGATGCGCCCGGACAGCAGTGGGTCCTCGGAGAGGTACTCGAAGTTGCGTCCGCACAGGGCGGTGCGGTGCAGGTTGAAGGCGGGCGCGAGCCAGAGGTCGACGCCGAAGCGCTCCATTTCGGCTCCGACGACGTCGCCGAGCCGCTGCGCCAGCGCCGGGTTCCAGGACTGGGCGAGCGCTGTGCCGATGGGGATGGCGGTGGTGTACTGCTCGCGGATCTCGGCGGGCTCACGGGGTTCGGGCTCGTCGGCGACGCCGAGGGCCTCGCGTCCGGCGTCGTCCATAAGCTCGAGGAAGGAGGCGGGCAGGCTGGAGTCGCTAAGAGAGAAGGGGCCCTCGGCGTCGACGCCATAGGCGGGGGCCAGCCGCAGTCCGGCGGGGCCGTCGGCCATGATGACGCTGGGCAGGCCGGGGATCCGCGTGGTTGTCTGGCCCGCCGCGCCGATGACGGCGGTGGAGGCTGCTCCGATAATGGAGCCGGACTCCTCGCCACGGCGGTAGTCGCCCAGGACGGTGCAGATGAGATCGTCGTCGGAGAGCCCTCGAGCCAGGGTGAGGGCCTCGCTGAAGCCCTCCGGAGCGGTCTGCTCATCGGGCTCGGCGACGTCCGGTCGGCGCAGGTCGGCCGGGTCGACGGCGAGCACCGGCAGGCCTGCCGGAATGTCGGGGACCGCCGGGGCCTCGGGCTTCCAGTCGGTGAAGCCTGGCTCCCCCAGGTCGCCGGCCAGGCGTCGCACGGTTGCGTCCCTGGCAAGCGCGACGACGGCGACGGGGCGCAAGTGCCGGCTGGAGGTTCCCGCCCGCAGCAGGTAGCGGCCGGCCTCCAGGATCGTGGCGCGGGCAGCCGCGTCGTAGGAGGCCAGGTCGGTCAGGTCGACGTCGATGGTGACCTGCGCCGCGGCTCCGGGGGCGATCTCGTCGGTCTTGGCGAAACCCGCCAACGCCTGAAGAGGCTGGTCGAGCCGGCCGGCCGGGACACTGACATAGACCTGAACGGTCTCCTTGCCAGGGCTCTCACCGGTGTTGGCGACGTCGACGTCGATGCTCACGCGGGCGCCGTCGAGGCTCACCTGGCGAGTCTGGACGTCGAAGGCCGTGTAGCCCAGACCGAATCCGAAGGGGAAGAGCGGCTCCTTGCCGACCGAGTCGTAGAAGCGGTAGCCGACGTAGACCCCCTCACGATAGTGGGTGTCGTCCGGATCGCCGAAGTCGCCGATCTGATCGTCCTCGTCCCAGGCGGCCCAGGTGGCGGCCAGCTTGCCAGAGGGATAGGTCCGCCCCAGGAGGACGTCGGCGAAGACGTCGCCGATGCTGGCGCCGAGCTGGGAGAGCAAAAGAATGTTGGTGACGCCCTCCACCGGACTGAGGTCGACGACGCCGCCCACGTTGAGGACGAGGAGGAACCGCTCGAAGCGCTCGTTCAGGGTGAGGATGTCGCGGATCTCGGTGTCGGTGAGCCTCAGGTCCCCGGCCTCGGGGGCGCGGTCACTGCCTTCCCCGGAGATACGGGCCAGAACGTAGACGGCCGTGCGCGGGTCGGCGTCGGTATCGACGTCGAGGGGGATCGTATACTCCGGCTCGGGCATGACCGAGCCCATGCCGACCATGATGGCGGGGACGCCTCGCTCGGCGGCCTCCGCCCTGATGCCGGCGATGAAGTCTTGGCGGGCATGGTCGCGGACGCGGTCGTAGGCGTCCAGCCAGGGCCTGGTGACGATGGAGAAGCCGGCAGCTTCCAGCCCCTCCTCGATGGAGGCGACGTGGCGGGAGTTGACGTCGCCGCTGCCGGTTCCGCCTTTGACGGTGTGGCGGGCGCCGGAGCCGAACAGGGCGATCTCGCCCGGTTGCGCCAGGGGAAAGGCGCCGTCGGAGCGCAGCAGCACCATGCACTCGGGAGCCAGGGCACGGACAATGCTGAGATGGTCAACCTCGTAGGTTTCCATGTCGCGTTCTCTCCTTGGCATGTCGGCACCGCATGTGGCGCAGCGTGCGAGCCTCCTCACTGTGCGAGTCTCCTCACTGAGTGAAAAGCCCGGGCCTTCCCCGTTATCGGCGGCCTCTGATACGGGCTTTGTCCCTGTGTCTTTGTCCCTGTGTTGTGGACACCGTGCGCCGTTAGGCTGCCAGTTTAACAGTGGTCGTTTTCTCGTAGGCTGTCAGGGTCGGCGGTCGCAGAACGAGCAGCGTGTGAGGACAGTGCGGCTGCGATCCATGCAACGGATGCCGCGGCGCGATCAATCCCCGCTTCCCACACGCAACCGGTATTCCTCGGCGCCGTCGAGTACCGGCTTGGCCTCCTCGGGCACGTACACGCTCAGACCGCCGTCGCTCACAGAGAGTTCTACGACGCCGTCGTCGCCGACGACGACCGGTTCGTGCCCGCCCACCACGCTGACCCATTTCTTTCCGGCGTGGCGAGTGCCGACGTAAAGGCGCTTGGCGCCGGCCAGACGGTCCGAGAGCACCGCCGCCAGTCCGGAGCCGGGGTGGGCGTCGTCGCCCTCGCGCGCGAAACCGACGACGTCGGGCGCGTCGAAGGCGTCATGCTGGGGGCCGTGGGCAAGTGCGCGCCGCATGGTCATGAGCAGGGGCAGCTCGGCGACGGCCGGCAGATCGCCGGTCTCGGGCGTGCCGAAGAGATCGCCCCAAAAGACGCAGGGGGTTCCGGCCTCTCGCAGCAAGATGACGGCGTAGGCCGACGGTTTGAACCACGACTGGACGGTGGAGGCCAACGACTGCCCCGGCTGGGTGTCGTGGTTTTCGACGAACGTGACGGCGCGGGCGGGGTCGGCGTCGACGAGGGTGCCCTCAAAGAGTCGGGAAAGATCGACGTCGCCGTTGGAGTTCGAAGCGGCGTGCAGGTGGAAGTGCAACGGCACGTCGAACAGGCTCGTGGACGGTACCGCTTCAAGGTATTCCTTCAGCTCGCCGACGTCGTGGGACCAGTACTCGCCGACGGCGGGAAGGGCGCGTCCGGTGGCTTTGCGAAGTTCGGGCAGCCAGCCGGCGAAGAAGTCCGCGCCGATATGCTTGACGGCGTCGAGCCGCAGGCCGTCGATGTCGGCGGTTTCGACGTACCAGCGTCCCCAGCTGTCGAGTTCGGCCCGCACCTTCGGGTCGGCGACGTCGACGTCGCAGCCCATGAGGTAGTCATAGTTGCCGAACTCGTCGTCGACGTTCTCGTTCCACTGCTTTCCCTCGAAGAGCCACACCCCCGAAATTCCGCGGGTTTCATCCCAGTCGGAGCCGTTGAAACACGTCCAATCCCAGGTGAAGTCGGAATAGGCGCCCCCGCGGCCGGGAAATTCGTAGCGCGTCCACGCTTGGATCTCCTCGGCCTCGCCGATGGGCCGACGGCGGTCACTCGGGTCGACGGGCGTGGCGCGCACCGTCTCCACGGCTTCGCCGCCCATGCGGTGGTTGAGAACGACGTCGGCCACCACGGAGACGCCCGCGGCGTGCAGCGCCGAGACGGCCGCGAGGTATTCGTCCTTGGTGCCGTACTTGGTGGGCACGGCGCCTTTCTGATCGAACTCCCCCAGGTCGTACATGTCGTAGACGCCGTATCCGACGTCCTTCACCCCGGCATGCCCCTTGTAGGCGGGCGGGAGCCATATGGAACTGACGCCGCAGGCCGCCAGGAACTCGGCGTTGCGGGCTAGAAGCCGCCAGTGGCTCGAATCCGGAGCCATGTCCCAGGCGAAAGCCTGAAGCAGAAGGGGGTTGACGACGTCGGACGCCCCCTCGCTGTTCGCGCGATCGTTGTTGCCCATGTCTTCGGTCCTTTCACAGCTCATCGATCGAGACTCACGTAGACACTACCCGCTGATCTTTCCGAAGAATCCTTACAAACCTCTGAAGGGAGCTCAATGCGGCGGCAGTCGGCCCCGGGTCGCGTTCAAAGGACGTCTTCCGACGTTCGGAGGAAACTTGCACCGTTGACGTATGTTGGCGGGATCTTATAGCGTCAACACATGACGGAAACACAAGAAAAAGAGCTCCCCGAACAGCAGCCATCGTGGCCTGCCTGGCGGAGCCGGGTCCTTTCCATAGCGGGCACGCTCATACTCGTCAGCGCAGCGCTGACCGGCGGGGCCGCAATTCTCTTCTGGGAGTTCAAAAGTGAATGCCCCAGCGAAACTGCTGGCTGCGAATACGTGGTGCGGCGTCCAGGCCTCCTGTTCCTGGGGATCTACGCGCTCGTCAGCGCCGCAATCACCCTGTGGAAAATGATCCGCGCAACGCGCACACGCGATGTGCGCGAGATGCGAACCGCGCTCGTCCTCCTCGCAGTCACTCTCGCTCTTGCTCTGTCCATAGTGGGCGTGCCATTCCTCGACGCCCTTTTTGACGAGCCGGAACTACCGCATTTTGGCGGCTGACACCCTCTGCCGGTCCCTGCGAAAGCAACATGTTCACCCATGAATTCGATCGCTCGAACCCTTCGAGTCCCATCGCCCGCGGAAAAGAAGAACCACGCGGACTGCCGGCGAGAAGATCAGCGCGAAGGCTTCAAAAGGACCTCGGATCGCCGGCCCGGAGGAGCCCTTCTGCCATTCGGAAGAACTTTGCACCGTTGACGTATGTTGGAGAGATCTTATAGCGTCAACATATGACGGAAACACAAGAAGAAGCGCCCTTGAAACAGCAGCGATCATGGACTGCGCGACAAATCCGGGCCCTTTTCATAACGGGCGTCTTCATACTTGGCGGCGCAGTGATATCCAGCGGAGTCGCCATCTTTACGTGGCAGTATGAAGATCTTTGTCCCAAGGGAGGAGAGTGCAAAACTCTTGTGTGGCGTCCGGGCCTTCTGTTCCTGGGGATCTATGCGCTCGTCAGCGCCGCAATCACTCTGTGGAAGCTGATCCGCGCAACGCGCACACGCGATGTGCGCCGGCTCCGAACCGCGCTCGTCCTCCTCGCAATCACATTCTCCCTGGTTCTGGCTGTCTGGGGCACGTTGCTCATCGACAATTCTTCGCACAAACGGCATGAGTACCGGCCTTCCAGCGACGATCCATGCGAAGTCTATGACTGCAACCCTTCCAGCACCGCGCCGCCAACGGAGGGAAGTCCCAAATAACGGCCTCCGCGGGAAGATCCACGAATGAGGGCTTCCGTTCGGCCAACGGCATTTCGCACATGGTTGCGCCGTCGCCAGCCAGGTCAGCAGTCAATGAGCGCGGGACTGGAAGATCACAGGCTTGAGTCGAAGGTCAGAAAGACGGCGGCAAAATTGACATATGAACGCCAGGGAAAGTGGCAAGCAGCATCATTATCGAAACCGAACTATGGATGTACAATGTACGTACGTGAAAGGAGTTTCTATGCCGACAACCGCCAAAACACGTCGCATCAACCTTCGCGCCAGCGAACGGCAAGAGGCTGCGATACGCCATGCGGCTGAGTTAAGCGATTCGACGGTTTCAGAGTTCATTTTGAGAAGCGCCGTCGAGCACGCCGAACGAGTGCTCGCGGACCGCCGTTGGTTCACGCTCTCCGACGAGGAGTACTCGCTCTTCCTGGAAGCACTTGACTCGCCGATCGAAACCGCCAAGTTACGGCGACTATTTGAACGTGAAAGCCCCATTGGCTCTGAAATCACGTTGCGCGACGATTCATGAACGCAACGCTGCTAGCACCGCGTCGCCTGCAGAAAGAGGATTCGCGTAAGGGCTTCAGATCGGGCGTTGACGAGCTCGACACGTGGTTTCAGAAGTTTGCATGGGAAAATCAACGGAACAACAATGCAGTGACCTACGTCGCATGCGCCGATAAGCGTGTTGTGGGCTACTACGCGCTAGCCGCAGGCGGCGTGAGCAAGGCAAGCGTAGACGAGCATTTCGCTATGCGTCGCCCGAGTGACATTCCATGCATATTGCTCGCCAGGCTCGCAGTCGATGAACGTGCAACCGGACAAGGAATTGGGATGGCCATGCTGCAGGACGCTCTTCGAAGAGCACTGGCAGCAGGCGAGTCCCTCGGCGCAGCATGCGTTCTCATTCACTGCCGCGACGCCGCGGCGAAGTCCTTCTACATGCATCATGTGGACGCGCTCGCCTCGCCAGCCGACCCACTCCAGCTCGTGGTTCCCATGAAGCGCATCGAGGCGCTGCTGGTTGAGCAGGGACGGGATGGCGGATAGGAGCCGGGCGCCGATTCGATTTCACCTTGCCTCGCCTTTTCAACGAAGCCGCGGAAACGCGTCCCACATGCTTCCACGCTTCTGTGACCGGCCCCGCCGCACGCGCATGCAGTTTCCCTTTTGCCCTACACCAGCAAAGTCACCGGAATCAACTATTTGCCGCGCGCCGTGGACCCGCTCATGATTCGCGTGCTTGACTCAGCTGGTGCAGCCATTCTGGAAGGCCCTCGCGGCTGCGGCAAGACCATGACGGGCCTTGCACACGCGTCGTCCTACACATTGCTAGACACGCCAGAGGCCCAAACTGCGGCCGAGATCGATCCGCGTCTGCTGCTGGCCGGGGCCTCCCTCGCCTTCTCGACGAATGGCAGCTGATCCCCCAGATCTGGAATCTGGCGCGCAGAGAGGTCGCTTTTTCTCCGAACCTGGACGCTTTATCCTCACTGGTTCGGCCATTCCTGCCGCCGACCCAATCCGGCACACTGGCGCAGCGCGCTTCATCCGAGTCTGTCAACGCACCATGACCTGGAAACGCTCGGTTTCCCCTTTGAATCTGCAGTTGTCCACGACCTGCTCGTCTACGCGGAGGCCTTGGGCGGACACCTACATCACTATCGCGACTCCAACGGGCGTGAGATCGATGCGGTTCTGACGATGCCCAACGGGAACTGGGCAGCCATCGAGGTGAAGCTCGGCGGCGGGCAAGCGCAGCGCGGAGCTGAGAGCCTCGCCTGCGCCGTCGATCAGGTCGGCGCCGCACCGCCGACCTTCAAAGCGGTGATCACAGGAACCGGCTTCACGGCGACCCTGCCCGACGGCACGATCACCTTCCCGCTGCACGCGCTCCGGCCTTGAACGCAGCCGCATACCCTTACGATTTGGTCAATCTGGGGAGCGAGCGATGTCGCTCCTGAGCGAATCCGCGTAAGGAACTCTCAAATACTAAAGCAGGGCCGAGAAACAGATGAGAGGTTCCCTATACGTCTGTCGCTAAACAAGTTAAAGAATGGGACGATAGTACCCATCGACCAGACTCGGATTCGAGTGGATGAGGTTGAGCAGGCTATCCGAGTAACTATTGCTCTCTTCGATTTGATCGACTAGTCCGGCCAGAAGAGTAAGTGCCGCTGCTGGTGTCGTTGTCGAAAGGTACTTTCGTTTAACACGAAGAGCCACCGCCGGGAGAGTCACATGCCCTTCAAATCGACGATTCCACAAGCGTCCATGGTGCGCCGCTATATTTCGTATGAAAGTAATGTTTTGAATGGCTTGAAGAAGCTTAGACTCATCTTCAAGCTCGAGAGATTTCGTTACCGGGGCCAAGACGCTCTTGTCACGAAGCGCGCGTAAGAACCGTGAGAAAGTCCCAATGGAAACCACTTCAATTGCTGCCCAGAAAGGAACGGGCTCCTCTTGCGCCACGTAATGCTGGATAAAAATTTCGTGTCGTTTCTGAATATCTTTGAAACTCTTCAGAACTGTTTCTCGGTTTGCGAATTCCTTCTGCCAACGGTCGTGAGCACCAACATCACCCGGATCTGGCTCCGACCCCACAGGAAGATACAGACTTCTATCGAGGTAAGCATCTCCCCCACCAATTAACTTCGCGAAATTGTAAGCAACTCGGCCCCGAAGCGTTGGCTCAAGAACGCCGATCCCGTCAAGCACGCTGTTCCGCACAGCACGATCGAGATCATAAATCTCCATCAGTTTCATGGCAGTCGTGCCCGAAACGTAGCGATCGGCATCGCGTTCATAGGAGCACCTGGCGTAGCCACTTACCCGATAGTAGTTGCTCGAATAGAGGAAAAGGGCAAAGCGCTCAGACGATACAGGGCCCAAATCCAGCCCTCGCTCAACGTGCTTCTGAACCTGACTCTTGAGGTCTATCCACTTCTTCATTCTGCCGCCCTTGAAAACGAAGAGCCCACCCGGCTTATACCGAGTGGGTCCGAATGTTGTGTCCAGTTTACAGACTCGTGACATAGAAAGCAAGATAAGCCACGCAAGTCCAACTTATACATCAACTCCACACCAGACGCCGAGGTGCGTCTGCACACAAGACCAACGATTCTTCTCACGATGCTGTGAAAACTGGCTCACAAGTATGGCGAGCATGCCATTGACACATTCACACGCCGATCAGGGCAAGCGGCACGACGCCGATGCCGTCGGGACGACGATAGGCGGCGGTCCCAGTATTGACGATGATCGAGTCGATCAATCGCTGGCCCATTTGCTTGCGCAACCATTGAAGGTGCTTGGTGTCGCCGTCGTCGACGGCGCCGGCAGCCTTGACCTCGATCGCCAGGACGGCGCCATCTTCACGAGTGACGACCAGATCGACCTCGTGGTCGCCGTCGCGTGTGCGGAGATGCCCGACGTCGGCTTCAGCAGCTTGCGCCGCAACGCGGATGCACAATGTCGCCAGCGACTCGAACATGCTTCCGAGCACGGTCCTCCCTTCGGGCCCGACAGAACCGCCTCCAGTTCCCAGGAGCTTTGCTTCGTTCAGGCCGAGGAGACGAGCGGCGAGCGCGGGATCGGCGAGATGATGCTTCGGGGAGCGGCCAAGTCGCGTGAACTGGCTGCCGCCGAGCTCCCAAGCGGGCACCGGATCGAGAAGCCATAAAGATTCCAGCACTCGCCGGTACCCGTCCGCCGTAGAACGAGCCGGTTTGTCGCCCTGCCCCGGGGTGGCAGCGTCAAGAATCTGTGAATACCCAGCCGTGCTGGAGGTGGCTGCCGCGTAAGCCCGCAGCCATGCCATCAGCGCATCCGGTCTGCGGACAGCGAGCCCTTGCTCGGGCACGTCACGGTCAACCGCGTTGCGAAGGTAAGAGTCAAGCTGAAAACGCCGAGCACGGCCACTGAGAGAACGGAGAGCGGGAAAGCCGGACGCCAGAATCTCCTCGACATACCTCGACAGCCCCACATCGGTTTGTCCGTGAAGCTGCTCGCGACCGCCCTCTAAAAGGTGCGTCAGGCTCACGGCCGGCTCCCCAACCCCTCTTTCCTCAAGAGTCATAGGGCGCATGCGAAGCCTGCCGATTCGGCCTGTGCCCGAGTGAGCGGTTGCACCGGCCCGGGGCGTCGCACTTCCCGCCAAAAGGAACTGGCTTCCTGAAGGGTCCCGATCGGCTGCATGGCGGACGACGTCCCACACCTCTGGTACGTTCTGCCACTCGTCAATAAGCAGGGGACGCGGACGAGATAGGAGCAGCTCAGGATCGGCCTCAAGGGGCACACGCTCCGCCGTACTGTCCAGATTCATGATGCCCGCAGCCCGTTGAGCGGCCGTCGTCGTCTTGCCGACGGCTTTGGGGCCGTCAAGCGCTATTGCGGCGACGTGAGGAAACAGGTCATCGAGTTCCAGATCAACGGTCCGACGCACGTAAACCATGGTTCAATCATACAGATCGCGAGATCTGAATCAGGCAAATCGCGGGATTTGAATCAGGCAAATCGCGGGATTTGAATCAGGCAAATCGCGAGATCTGAATCAGGCAAATCGCGGGATTTGAATCAGGCAAATCGCGGGA
>ERZ772918.195-NODE-195-length-48436-cov-6.61512_pt1 | contig 48436 bp, 47 predicted proteins | sample MGYA00512118_ERZ772918 | MGnify/ENA primary metagenome ERZ772918 (study PRJEB29015, sample SAMEA2737939) | human oral metagenome | biome: human oral; feature: human-associated habitat; material: dental | place: China | collected 2135 ... | reverse complement strand
TCCTCCTCCTCCTCCTCCTCCTCCCCTCCCCTCCCCTCCCCCTTGATAAATAGTACTCTCAGGCATCGCCCTTGCGTTGTGGACAAAGGTCGTAAATGCAGGTTTAGTTGATAGTCGGCGCGTACAGAACTGTGCCGCTCTGAAAGGGCAGTTACTAACGGTGAAAAGGGATGTCAAAAGGTTGAAACGAAATGCTCTGGTACCAACTGAGTCCGAAATCCTGAATCGTCTCGGGTTGGTGGAGACGGTGATTATTGAAAAGGATGACTATCTATCGTGACTGCTCCCGAGAAGCGTCCTTGACGGGGTGACGGCCTGCACGATCCGTTTGTGTTTGAAGGTGTCGAAGTACCCGGATTGGGTGAAGGGCTGTTTCGTCCGGGTCGGGGAAGAGTTTGACACCGATCCGCATGACTTTGCGCGAGTGGGGCGTCAATCAGAAAGACCTCAAACGTGCGAGGATGCCGATAGTGCAGCAGGAACGTAGCTAACTAGCCTGAGAAACATTTTTGTCATGCAGGTCTTCACGCGAAAGCGACCAGACTCTAACTCGGATCGAACAGAACCTCGCACCCCTCGGGCTTTCACAACTAACTACGCGACCACCTGAGGTCACCCCCCTCTGAATCGCTTTTAACCATCAAAGATAAGTTGGCCTTCCTTCGAATTTCGAAAGTTAAAATTCAACACGCTGAGTAACCCAGGCCAAACTTTAAAACAAATCGGAGCAAACGGCACCGCGCTTTTTGTAACGCTTGCGGTGGGCGACGGCGGCAACGACGTCGAGATGCTCGGCTGGGCCGGCCTCGAACTCCTGCCATGAGCCGTCAGTCATTTCTTTCGGTGTAGGTTTCAATATCGTTGATAATCGAATCAAGTGCTCTTTGGCTGGCCTCATCCTGAGCGTCAATGTCGTTAACCGCAGCTTCAAAACTTTTCCCGCCCAGCCTTGCTTTTTCGCTCAGCTCGTCGAGATAACTAGCAATTACATCAGCAAGATTCTGAAACTGACTGAATGTCCCAAGCTCTTCGATGCCTACACTTTCATGTCGAGCAATAGCTTTCGCAAACGGTACCGCCAGCTCTCCAACCTTGCCAGCAATGCCAGTTAGATTTTTCCCGATATCGGGCATAACCGTTCGATAAATCGTTTGAACTTTATCACAGTCTTTAATTGAAAGTTTCGTGGAACTTTCAATCGTAGTTTCACTTAACTTTATGTCGTAATGCCCCGAGTCCTGTATAGCCTGCATATAGTTGTAACTTAAATTATTTCCCGTTTCTTCTTTGGTTTCATAAACGTGGCGACTAATTCGCTTCCAGGCCATCTTCAAAGCTATTGAGAACATTGTCAAAGTTCGCCCCTCCCTTAGCCCGTCCTCTTTTTTATCAACCGCCATCTGCACGACATCCAAACCCAGCTTGACGGCTCTTGTAGCGACCACAGTTGTCGCCGCCCCTCCAGATACGACTTCTACCGCTGCGCCCGCGACAAGCACCGCAGTATCAAGAATTATCTTCCAATCAAAGGGAGTATCAGTGGACTACTTTCTCCCAGCAGTATCAAAAGCACAGGAAGCATTCTCAACTAACTCGGCAATGAATTGGCGAGTCCTTTTAAAGAAAGCATTTTCAGCTTCAATTGTGGAAGCCAAATAGCGTAAAAGTGCATTATTTGCATTGATTGCGGAGGGAGTAGCTCGTAGGACTTACTCCTAAAAGCATCCCAACTAATACCAGCCATCGCATCGCTTGCATCTTTCACCATATTGAGATTGGAATAAATACGATTTCTTTGTAGAGATCAACGCTCGCGAAATCATCGAGAACCACCAATACCGTATTTATATTTTGAGTATTACTATCATAAACGTTTCTAATAGTTGTGGCTTGGGAAAACATAGCCAAGGCACTGCAAACTCTTTAATAGCTTGATGCACCGAAATTTTGGACAAAGTCATATCTTAAAAACAGTTAAATTGTCACTATTTACAATGGAACCTTGAATAGTATCGATGTGAATCGTTCATTTTCCCACATTGCCATGGGGACGATTGATTCTAATTACTGCATTAGCTGAATCTGCACCCTCAATCCGACACATTTTAACTTTATAATGATTTTTGTGCCTACTAAATGACTTATAAGCCAAAATCGGCGAGCAAAAGGGCATTGCAATGCAAATAAGCATTTGATTGACAAGCAAATATGGCTTTGGCCGTAAATGCATCCATGGCATACATTTTTAGATTTTCAATACTGTATCTAAGTTTTCATGATAAACGGACATCGTTTTCTTTCCTTAAGTTCCGAACTAAGTCGGCAATGAATGTGAATACCCTAGCCCAGTACAATCAATGCTTTAGCTGTAAGTTTGCTTAGAAGATGAGCGAATCGCAACAGCCGCGGAGGGGACAGGCACCTTAGACCCCAAAGCGCTTGAAACGTTTCCATGCTCTCAGGGCTCGTCATCACTCAGAAAAGCGGCGATCTAAGGACTTTCCTAGCTATTAAGCTTTTACTACACTTGTCGGTCTTGGTCTGTCGAAGCCAGAGAAAAAGATGACGTGTTCGAAAAGCATATGCGACTACCGGATGTCTTCGCCACGGGGGATGCTCCCATGTTGCGTGTCAAGCGGCGCGGCGGGTAGAGTTGCGGGGTGTTGTCTCGGATCGTGGTGTACAGGGTCCGGATGCGGCGGTGGACCAGGGCGAGGACGGCCTGGTTGTGGCGTTTCCCTTGATCTCGTTTGCGCTGATGGTGGGCGCTGTAGACAGGGTCGGCGCAGTGCGGCGAAGGGCGAGCAGGAACATGGCGCGCTTGAGGCGCTTGTTGCCGGCGTGGGAGACATGCTCAGCACGGATCGATGAGCCCGATCCCTAGTCGCCCACGCCAGTCCGGCGTAGAAGGCAATCTGGGCCTCAGTGTCGAATGTCTTGCCCAGGGCCCGGCCAGGAAAACGGAGGCGTCCGGGGCCCCGATCCCGGACATGGAGGTCGGGACCTTGCAAAGAGAGTGCCTGCACCAGGGGCTCGACCTGAGCGGCGACGTCGGCCCTCTGGGAATGCAGGGCGATGAGCTGAGTCGCCGGGTGGGGCAGCAGCGTTGCGCCGGCGTCGGTTCCGGCGATGACAACGGTCTGTTGATCTAGGGCGGAGACGATCTGACTGGCCCAGATGGTGTGACGCCTGCACCCGTGATTCTTGGGCTTGGCGTCGATGCGTTCCTTGCCGGCTTTCCTCAAGGCGGTGGGGGTGGGCCAGGCGGCTATATGGCCTCTAGGACGGCATCGTGCTCCAGCCACGGCCCTAGGACGGCCTCCAAGGCGGAGGCTGGGCGCATATAACCTGGATGCTATTGTCGCTCTGGTTGACCTGGCGGGCCGGGCCCAGGTGAAAGCCGGTGAGCATGCTCAGCGCCGCAGTGTCCTCATCGGATGCGCCGACGGCTCGGAGAGGGTGAGGCATGGTGCGGGCCACCTAGGCGATCACGGCCGCGTCCTTTGCGTCAGTCTTGGCGGACCTCGGCGTTAGGTCGGCGATGCGGCGCATCGACAGCCCCGGCAAGCACCCCACTGGGCTGTCTATGTCACATGGGCCACCGCGACCGCCAGCTCCCCGACGACGACGGGCTGGCCCACCGCTGCTAGGATGCGCCCGCGGCCTGACAGTTTCTTGTACAGGCCTCGCAAACGCGTTTCATCGTTGGGGAGCGCCTTTATCTAAGACTTTCTGCCCGTCCCAAGTCAGAGCAGTGGCCCAGTGCCCGCTTTTGCCGACATCAATGCCGATAGAAACATCGATATCCCCAATTTCCATTTCCGTGGCTCCTTTCGTCGCATAGCGTCGAGCCAGCCAGAGGACGACCGATCCCAGCATCCACGTTACGAAAGGCCTCACACAAAGTGGGCTGTTCCCCTTATCAGTGGTGGCCAGCACCCGGCTGCGGCGGGTGACGCCCCCGGACCATCACGGACAGGGGCAAAACATCATGCCCACAGCAACCGACTCAGCCCCGGCATCCCTCACAGGAAACCACTACCAAGGTAACGGAGATTTCTAAACTAAAATATGTGCACGCTCCTACCAATCGAGGCTTGGGTTATAGTCCCAAGGATTAGAATGTTTGTCTCCTGTAACAGGATCCTTTCGATTTCTATTATCAATCTGATCCGCTGCCTGATTGATACTTGTACTTGCGTTAGCATCTGTGTTTAGAATATCCTGAACTGCGTACAAAAGATTAGAGCTCGCTAAACTCACCTCATCACCCAGATCATTTAGCAGTTGCCGAACAATTACTCTAAGATCTTCAAAGGCGGGGGCCGCCCCCCTGTGGCCCGCGCCAACATTCGCGCCCCGTTCAACCTTCATTTCGAGCTTATCAACGTTGTCGCTACAATCTTTAAGGCCCGATGAGACCCTCGGTAAATACGTATTTGATATCGCATAAACAAGATCTGGTTGGATAATAACAGCCTCGTTTTTAGATGGGTCCGCCGAACCGCGATCATCAATATCCGAATGGTGCATCGAATCTAAAGTCAAATCAAAATATTCCTTATGTGCGTCAGATTTCATTGAATTAACGTTGTCGTACAGCTTCTGTTTAATTTTACCTTCAGCTTCTTTAAATTGTCTCTTAATCTCTTTAAAAGCACCCTCAAACGCGGACATAGCGCCTTCGTAGTTCTTAACTGGTTGCCCTTCTCCTCCAAATAGTTGGTCAGGATCCTCCAAATCCTTCGCCACCGATAGGCCGACGTGAAGCAAAGACGCCGATACGGTAGCAGTGCTCACACCTCCGGTAAACAAACCAGACACACCTGAAAGCGCAGAGGTCAAAATAGAAATTAAGACTTTCAGAGCGGCACCGTTACTTTCCGCCACCTTCTTACACGCATCATCGGCCGAAACCAAAGCGTTTGCTACAGAACGCCTTGTTTCCGCCAAAACCGACTTCTCACCAGCCAAACCATTACCTAAAACTACAGTAGCCGAATAAAGACCTCCAACAGTTTTATCAAGCTTACTCAGAAAGTTGGCTTTAAAGTTCTCCAATGTCGTCCCGCTCATTTGCGCTGCGTTTGTGTTCGCAGACGAAACATCCGAAGAAATATCACCGACTCCTTGAACCATCCCATCAGTCACTTGCGGTGAAGCAGCTAGCTTGGACAGAATGTTCCTGCAAGAAACTATGTGACTTTCAAGCGACTCCGGATCAGGAAGGCCCGTTAGACTCAAGACGGTGTCGTCAATTCGCTTTCTCACATGAGCGAAAGCCTCTTTGTAGCTTTTAGACTGTTCTGACGAACTCCACCAGTTCCAAACAGGATTCGGAGAACTCCAATCGCCGCCTCCCTCACCATCGGCATTTGGAAAGGAGACCACTTCGACATCAGCGGAAGAGGTTCCCGTCCCTGGAGCGTTAGGCTTATCAGATCTATATCCATTAGGGGACCTTGTAAAACCTTGACTCTTCATGTAAGCGTCAATGGCCGACGCCTTGAGGTTTTTGATTAGTCGATCGAGATTGGCGTAATCGCCTTGAGGGTAGTCTTTGTCCGACATTTTATCCTCCGTATGTTGGCTTTCTAATGCCTTTATATATTATCACGCAGTTCGCGGGAAAGAAAACGGGGAGAGATCCCCTAGGCTGGACTGGCCCCTGTTATTTGACACATTGACCTGGGCTCTCTGCACAAGAAAAGGGTATGGTAAGTTTGCGCGGAGTTCAGGAACTATTTGGAAGAGCCTCGGTCCAAGCAGTCGAGCTTACATGAAAAGACGCCGGGTCTGACGGCAAGCTAGATCGCGGTCAATGCTCCGGATCAGGCGCAAGGGACTACGGGCTTGGGTGGGCCTCTACGGCAAGGCAAAGTTCTTACTTTAAAAATAGTAATGAAACTCTGCGGGACTCTCGATTGTTTGTCAATTATCAAGTAACCCAAAAGCTTTTGTTCACAAAATCTGCAGAGTTTTACACTTTTCCACGTCGGTTTGTTTGCAAGTCGTTCGGCAAACCATCCGTCCCTTGGACACTTTTCCCCGTTTCGACGTCGGCCGTCTAAACTAACGGAATGACCAATACGCCGAGCATCGTCCAGACCGCGCAGCCCTTCCTGCTGGCGGTCTGCCGGATGCCCGGCGCCATCGCGGACGACGAGCTTGAAACCATCATCGACTGGGGCCGCCTCGACCCGAACAGCGGCATCGAGGCGATATCCCTCGTCGACGAAGACGCCGTCGACCCCGCAAGCCTCGATCTCTCACGGTATTCCGGAGTGATCATCACAGGCTCCCCTTTCGGATTCGGGCAGGACGAGAACCGCAAGAGCCGCGAACACCAGGTCATGGAGCGCCGCATCCTTGCGCTTAGCAAACGTCTCGTGGAAGAAGACGTCCCGACCCTCGGGATCTGCTTCGGCCTCCAGGCGATCGTCAAAGCGCTCGGCGGCGAGCTCGTCGAGGGATACGGCGAGGACCTTCAGGCCCCGCGCATGACCCTCACGCCCGAGGCCGCCGCCGACCCCCTGACCGCCGACATGCCCCAGGTCTTCTACGGGTACACGGGCCACGCCGAGGCGGTGGGCGACGTGCCGGGCGGCGGCGTCGTGCTCGCCACGGGCGACTATTGTCGCGTGCAAATGGTGCGCTGGGGCGAGAACGTCTACGGGACCCAGTTCCATCCCGAGATCACCCGCGAAGGGATGCGCATCCGCATCAACACCTACGGCGACACCTACTACCCGGCGGATGAGAGAGCGGCGGTCATCGCCCGCTGCGACGCCGCCGAGGTTGACGAATCCAACCGATTGATCACGAAGTTCGTAGCCAGATACAGTTCATAGCCAGATACAGGCGGTGATCGCATGTCCATTGCTTTTCGCGACTCCGAGCGCTCGACGGTCGGGCTCGAATGGGAAGTCCAGATCGTCGATCCGAAAACGTTGCAACTGGGCCACAACGCCAAGTGGATCCTGGCGGAGGTCCGCCGCCGGGGATGCAGCCTCGTCAAAGGCGAGATGCACCAGAATATGCTCGAGTTCGTCTCCCGCAAGCGTGTGAGCGTGGCCGAATGCGCGGCCGACATGGAGGAGGCGATCGACGCCGCGTTGCCCTACGCGGAGGAGCTCGGCGTCGGCCTTTCAGGCGGAGGCTCGCACCCCTTCGCGCACCCGAGCGACCAGCCGGTCTCCGAGACGGCGCGCTACAGGGAGCTCGTGGAACGCACCCGCTACTGGGGGCGGCAGATGGTGATCTTCGGCACGCACGTGCACGTCGGCGTCGAGGACCGCCGGAAGGTCGCGCCCATCCACAACTTCCTCAGCGCCAAAATCGGCCATCTGCTGGGGATATCGGCGGCCTCGCCCTACTGGGACGGCGTCGACACCGGGTACGCCGACAACCGGGCGATGATGTTCCAGCAGCTTCCGACGGCCGGCCTGCCGATGCATCTGAACTCATGGGGCGACCTCGAAAGAATCGCGGGGGGCCTCGTCGACGTCGGCGCCATTCGCGAATACAACGAAATCCGCTGGGACATCCGGCCCTCCCCCGGCTTCGGCACGATCGAGGTACGCGCCTGCGACTCGGCCACGAACCTCGCGGAAATCCGCGCCATAGCGGCCTTCGTGCACGCCCTGGTCGAGACGGCTTCGCGCGAGCTCGACGCCGGGCGCCAGCTCCTCTCCCTGCCCTTCCACTTCCTGGAGACCAACAAGTGGAGGGGGGCCCGCTACGGAGCGCACGCCGAACTCGTCGAGTCCGCCGACGGCGAATGCGCGCCGCTCGCCAAGACCCTTCCCGACCTGCTCGCGTGGATCGAGCCCGCCGCCGAATTCCTCGGCTGCGCGGAGGACCTGGCCGCGGTGCCCGACCTGATCGCCTCGCCCGCAGCGGACAGGCTGCGCGCGGCGGCGGGGCCCGACGGCGACCTCAAAGCCGTCGCGGCCCACGCCCTCGCCGAATTCAACGCCGGCCGCCCGATCCAGCCGGACCCGGTTCAGCCGGACCCGGTCAAACCAAAATCAATCGAGCCGGACTCGAACAGGCCAGACCCGAGCGAGCCAAAAGCGGCTGAACCGAAGAATCCGTGAGGGGCGGCTGAAGCGAAGACTCCGTGAGGGGCGGCTGAAGCGAAGGGCCCGTGGTGAGCGGGGGCGGCCTCGCCATATCGATGTCAAAATCTCGCTTGCCTAGAAGGGCCCGCATAGGGTGGGGGCGGCCGGCAGACGCGCATCGGCCACTTTCCCTGTGCGTCGCCTGGGGCTCGCACGCTTATCTTTGCGATGAGCCGCGCAAACCGACCTCTCGGCGATAGGATAGTTCCGACGGCGAAAGGAATTCTATGGCAGCGCATGCGCGGCGCTTCGGCGCCTGGGCGGTTCTCCTCCTGTTTGCGCTGACCGTATTCGCCGCCGTCCCCCGCTCCGCTCAGGCCGCAAACGGCGCATCTGCAGCCGCGCACCCCGGCGTCGCAGCGAAGCCAGGAACAGCAACGCAGCCAGCCGCAGCAAAATCGGGAACAGCAACGCAGCCAGCCGGGGCAAAGCAGGGCGCAACGGCACGATCGCCCGTCGCGGCCTCCACGGCCCAGGCCGCGACGGGCGGCAAGCGCCGCACCGTCGTCGTCATAACCGGCGGCGTGCGCTGGGACCAACTCGACCACGCCAGGGCCCCCAACCTGGCCCAGCTCGGCGCATCGGGGGCGATGGCCAACCTCGTCCCGCTCGCCACCCGCGGCGCCCCATGCCCCGTCGACACGTGGCTCGCGTTCTCCGCCGGGCGCCAGATCTCCGAGCGCGCGATATCCACCACGCCCACGTGCGCCCAGCCGCCCGCGGCCGCCGGCGACGTGCTCCCCAACTGGGACCGCTACACGCGTGCGCTAGCGGCCACCGACCCGAAGGCCAGGCTCGGCCGTTTCGCCGAGTCCCTCCGCAAAGCGGGAGTCTCCACTCACAGCATCGGCGACGGCGGCGCCTACGTGCTGGCGAACGGCTCGGGAGACGTTCCCGCCAACCACACGCCGAACCCGCTCACCGTGAAAGAGCTCGGCGAAGAAACGGCCCGGAGCGCGGCCAAGTACGACCTCACGATCGTCGACGCCGACGCCGAAAGCTATGCCTCGGACCAGGAGCGCGACGCGGCGCGCCAGCTCTTCCAGGAGCAGCGCAAGGAGCTGGAGAACGACCAGCAGCAGCCCGCCCCGACGCCGACTGACGGCATCGGCCCGGAGAACCCCACACCGCCCGACACAGTGGACGGCTCCACCCTCCAGCCCGACCGCCGGGCCTTTTCGGCCATCAACACACTGCGGGTCGAGTCGATCCTCGAACGGGTGCCGGCGGGGACACGGGTTGTCATCATGTCCGCTGTGGACATCGACACATACTCCTATATGCAGCTGTTCGTCATGGCCGACGTCTCCGCGAAGGGCCGGCTCATCCCCGTCGGGTTGGCCGGCAGCGACTCGGTTCGCCACGAAGGGCTCATCCAGATGCTCGACGTCGTGCCCACGCTTTTCGAATGGGTCGGCGCGGATCGAACGGGAATCGCCGGATCCCCCATCTCGGTGGCGAGAACCGCCGCCGCCTGCGAGCAGTCCCAGCCCTGCTACACGAACCGGGTGGACGAGCTTGCGGACCAATCCCTCCACGCGAACAAGATGCGCACCTTCCGGGGCGAATTCGTCCAGTACATGACCTGGGCCGCGATCGGATACTTCGTCTTATCGCTCTTCTTCTTCGCGCGGCGCTTCTACGCCTCCACTCTGGGGCGTAGGCGCGCCTACGCCAAGCTGTGGCAGTGGCTGGGGCTGACCCTCTCGGCGCTGCCGCTGGCGAGCCTCGTCGCCAACTACTTCGACTGGTGGTCCGCCTCCAGGCCATACGTCGCCCTTTTCGGCGGCAGCTGGATCGGGGCGGCCGCCGTTGCCGCCGCGGCCCTCCCGCTTTCACGCCTGCATTCGCTCGCGCCGCTGGCGGTCGTCTCCTGCTCGACGGCGGCGCTCGTGGCGATCGACGCCGCAACCGGGTCCGAGCTCATGGCGGACTCCCCCGTCGGATTCAACCTCCTGACCGCCGCCCGGTTCTACGGCATAGGCAACGAAGCGTACGCCCTCCTCGCATCCGGGGCGCTCATCGGGCTGGCTTTTCTGGGCGTGTGGCTGCGAAGATGGGGCAGGTTCGCGGCGGGCGGCGCCGTCCTCCTCATCGGCCTCGCGATCGGCGCGATAGACGCCCTGCCCTCCATGGGCGCCGACTTCGGCGGCGTCCTTTCCTTCGTCCCCGCGCTCGGCCTCCTCGTTCTGCTGGTCGCCAAGCTGCGGCTGTCGTGGCGGCGGCTCCTTGTGGTCGGAGCAGTGACGATGGGCGCCGCCGTCGCGATCGCCGTCGTCGATTGGATGCGCCCGGCCGAGGCCCGCACCCACCTTGGAAGATTCGTCCAATCGGTGGCCGACGGGGACCTGTTCGACGTCGTCGGCCGCAAACTCAGCACGAACATACGGCTTCTCTCGGCCTCGACGCACCGGTGGGTGGTGCTGGCCGCGCTGCTCCTTTTCTTCCTCTGCCTCATCCACCTCGTGCGCATTCCCAAGAATCCCGACGGCGCGGGCGGCGTTCGAGTTGCGGGAAGCGCCCGGACTGAGACAATCCTCCTAAGCGAGCCGGAAGCCCTCGACGCCGCCGACGCCCGGCGCTCGGCCGAATGGGCCGGAACAGCGCGAGAAGACGGCCGCACAGTCTCAGCGGGAGAGAAAAGCCGCACGGTGGCGTCGCAAGAGAAAGGCCGCACAGAGCGCACGGAGACAGACGCATCGGGAACGGAGACCGGCGCATTGGGAGAGGACGCCGTCGACGGAAGGTCGAAGCTGAGGCGCGCGATCGCGTGGTGCCACATGTGGGCGGAGCTTGTCTGGCTTCGCCTGCGGGAATGGGCGCGGCGGACGAGGATCCGGGCGGAGGAGAGCTGGTCACTCCGGCCGCTGGAAGGCCGAACGTTCGAGGGCCTCCGCCTCGGCCTCATCTCGTTGGGCATATGCATGACGCTCGCTTTCGGTCTCAACGACTCCGGCATCGTCCTGCCGGGCATGGCGGCGATCCTCGTCATACCCGGCATCGCCCTCGCCGCGGTAGAGGACCGGGAAGGCGGAAGAACCGAAGACGCGAAGGCGGCAGACCCGAAAACAGAAGACACGAAGGCGGCAGACCCGAAAACAGAAGACACGAAGGCGGCAGAAACGAAATGACCAAAGCGTGACATTCCGTTCGCAAGGCCTGCTATCGTCGCATGTCCGACGTCGTCAATGGGGAGGAGAATCCGCTCCCCGTGCGCGTTCGGAAGGTATGCGCTAGAATCGACATGCCTATCAAACAATGGAAGGTTGACAGAGCGGCCGAATGTGACGGTCTTGAAAACCGTTGTGCGGCGACCCCGCACCAAGGGTTCGAATCCCTTACCTTCCGCGGACAAAGGGACGTACACGCAACCGAGGGAGAGACATGAACTACCAACTGCGAGCGGTCACCATTCGAACCAACAACTCCCTGGAGGGCATGACGCAGATAGGCAATCTGTGGACGGACATCATGAACGGCAAGTTCAATCTGGACCTCCCCCCGAACGGGACGATCATCTCCCGCTACTCCAACTATGAAAGCGACGAATCCGGCAACTACGACCTGAGCGTCATGGGCGTGAAGAAGGACTTCGTCGAACAGCTGGAAGCCGAAGCGAAGAAGGGGCGTTTCCGCGTCTACCGCGGGGAGACCGACGACGGCGACGTCGCAGCCGCCACCGAGCTTGCCTGGCAGCGGGTGTGGAACGACACGCAATCCGGCGAGCTCAAGCGCGCATTCACCGTGGATTACGAGCTGAGCGAGGTCGAGAGCGGGAAAACCACCTGCACCGTCTACATCGCGCTTCCTTAAGAGGCCTTCCATTGGCCTGAGGGACCCGCGGCGGCGACGTCGATCGTGCCATCGCCCCGGTTTCCTCGCGCCGACTAGCGGCGGCTTTCACAGCGTCCGCCTCATGCCTGCGTCGCCCCGCTCTAGAGGCCCCACGCCCTCTACCAGGGGCCCTACGTCCGTTTCTTGCGCTTGACCCAGTACATTACGTAGCCGAGAAGCACAAAGAGGACCAGCATCACCACGCAGTAGAGCGTCACGGCGCCCCAGCCGATCTGGCGTCCATTGAGGAAGAAGTACGGGAACGGGCTGTCTTCGCTCTCGGGGATCGGGACGTTGAACACAATTCCGCGAACCAAGGCGTAGAAGAGATAGGTGAGGGGAAGGGCCGTCCACAGCAGGGGCTCGATCCGGCGGTAAGAGCCACGCGGGTCGAAGAGGAGCCAATCGGCGGCCACGAGAATCGGAACGATGAAGTGGACTGCAAGATTGTCATAGGCCAACACCTCCGAAGGGGCGGTCTTCGGCAGCAGCAGAATCCCAAAAGTGAAGAAGGTCATGAGGATCGCGGTGGTCACCGCCGCCTTCACGCGGATGTACCCCTTCGACCTGAGGACGCCCGTGCCACCGGTGGCAAGCAAGACCAAATGCAGGCCAAAGAAAAGCACGACCAAAGAATTCGACAGCACCGTGTAATAGGTAAACTGAAACCATTTGAACGGATACATCTGCACGTAAATACCCGTCACACCCAGAAAGATGATTGCCAGGGCGTTGACCATCTGGATGCCGCGGCTTTTCACCGTCATCTGCTTTGCTTCCATCTCCGGTGTCGCTGCTCCTTTCCTTGTCCGGCTATTTTCCGGTTCCTTTTCGGCTTGATTTCCAGGCGTCAATTCTAGCACGAGTGTTCGACGGTTGGAGACGTCGACATGGTTGGCCAAATGCGCTTGCCCTCGGCGGCACTCGGTGTACGATCAAGTAGCTCACCACGCTTTGAATGAAGTGACTCACCCATTTCGAAAGGGCTTCGATGAAGAACTCGGCTTTTGCCGCAGGCGCAGCCTGCATCTGTCTCCTGCTTTCCTCCTGCGGCTCGGATTCCGCCCCCGCAACGCACGACGCCTCCAACGTCGCGGCCACCGCCGCATCAAACGGCGGCTCAGCTCCGTCGGGAGCAGATTCCGCGACGCCGCACGGCGATTCCCGAACGCCGGGGGCGGGCGGCGCTCCGGCGCCGTCGGACTCCTCGAACAGCGGCTCCGCAGACAGCGACTCCTCACGCAACCGGCAAAACCCGACGCCTTCGCCGGCGAGCAGCGCCTCCAAGGCGAGCAAGGGCTCGGTTCTGACGTCCGTCAGATCGATGGCGTCCGCGCGCGTGACGATGCAGGTCTTCTCGAACGACGCCGCCAACGCGAACCCCACGAACAAGAACTTCGGCGGGGTCTACGACGTCACATGGAACGGGGAGGAGGCGGCGTCGGTCTCGCCGTCGGATCCGAAGGCCGACGTCGGCCGCATATTCTGGAAGGGGATGTTCGCCTACCTTCTGCGGCACGCGGAACGCGGAACCGTGCAGGCGGGGAGGACGGTCTTCTCCGTCGGGCGGGTGAACGCGCCGCTCGCGCAGGAACGGCAAGCGGGCTTCGCGCCGTGCGCCCAAGACGGCACATTCCGTGTGCGCGAGGCCACGATCGAGTATGACTCCGCCTCGCAGGCCGTCACGCGACTCGACCTGACGACCGAATCGACCGACCTCAAGGCGCCCAACAGTTCGCGCGCCGTCTCGTGCCGGCTCGTCATGGCCTTCTCCCAGGTCGCGCGGAGCTGAGCCGCTGGCGGCGAAGACTTTCCGCCGCCGGACGGCCGCCTCCGGGCCACGCGGAGCTGAGGACGAAGCGCCTTTCAAGCCGCGCTCGCCAATCCGGCTCGCCGTTCCGCCGTTATCGCGAGATGCAGTTTCAGGGTCCCATTCGCCGACGACGGGCAGGCTTACGTTCGCCGACGGGCGGACTCTGCACGCAACTCATTGGGCAATAGGCCCGGTGGATCGAGCGAAACAAACACGCTATCCTTGATGGTGTTGGAGACGTCGCATAGTCCGGTCGAGTGCGCCTTCCTGCTAAGAAGGTAGGGGTTCAAAGCCCCTCGCGGGTTCAAATCCCGCCGTCTCCGCAGAGCCCTAACGGCCCTACGCAAGCCCCGGCTTTTCTTATAGCCGGGGTTTTTGCTGTTCGTGACACTGCTGGCGTCAGTGCACCTGCCGCTTCCCCAGCGCTCGGACGAAACTGAAGGCACTGCGCTCGCATATCTGCCTACCCGTTGGAAACTCGGGCGGATGAACCAGAGACTTTACACCTGCACTCTGGCCGCCAGTCTGCCGAGCTCGGCCTCAACCCCCCGGCCAGTTTGGAAACATCGAGAGTGATCTTCCACTCGCCGTAATCTTCGGCACACTCCAGGAGCCAGAGAGCGCAGATGTTCCCATAACAACAGGGGTGAGAGCCCCCGCAACGCCTCTTCCACCACGGGCCTGTTCGGACGATCGGTGTGGATCTTCCATTGCCCAAAACCGCACTCGAAAGGCCTTGCAACAGCCTAACCCAAAGGCCCCGCACCGGGGCCGGCGCCTTGGAAGGAATGCGGAGGGTAGGTTCTATACACTTCTTCAAAAGTTATCGGATCAATGTGGGAAATGACGTTCTCGGGCACACCATGAACAAAACGAAGTCCACCCGTATTCGCATCCTGAGGGCTGTCGAGAACTTCGCGAACGACAGGGCGTTCAAAATCACAGTAGAACTCGGGCCGGCTCATACGAGGCTCACGGCGAGAAGGGTCGTGATCGGCTTCCTCTATCTCCAGTTGATTGACAAACTCCTTGCCGTCAGGATCAAGCTGTCTGTATGCGCTTTGCCAGTCGTGAGCCCGGTTAGACGGATCGGCGATAGACTCGCGCATGTACTCGATATACGGTGCGGCGTCGGCGTACTTGCCGCCGAAGACGACCGTCGGCTCGTAATCATTGCCGAGAATGCGACGGCGAGCCGAGTCAATCAGATGTGCGTCTCCCCGTCCAGACGCCGCATCATCCGACAGAGGCTTTTCTTCCCTGTCAGCAAGCTTGCGAAGCTCAGCCTCAACCTTTGGCCAGTTCGCCACACCGGGAATAATCTTCCACCTCCCGCCGCCATTAGCGTACTCCGGAAGCCAAATAGTGCGAATATTCCCGTCAGATTGAACGACGGCGCCTAGAAACATCCCTGTCCAGTTAGGGAAATTGTTATCCGTCAGTTCTTGTTGCCAATCGGCAAGAATCTCAACAAAAGCATGGACTGCACCACCCGGAAACCACCGATCATATATCTCGTCTTCCCACACCAAAGGGATATAGGTTCGCACTCCTGGGCGGTCCTCGTGTTGGTTGATGATTGCGCCGAATTCAGTCCAGCCTTCAGCGACGTCGTCGGCCATGTCCTCAAGGACGGTCAGGAGGTGGCCCATGTAGCGAGTATCAATTTCATGGGACGGAGGGAGGTTTGGCATGTGTTTGTCCTTTTCTTGCGCGGGTATTCAGATTAGACGTCCGAGCCTGTCGTCACGCCCTGGCGGCTAGTTTGTCGAGCTCGGCGTCCACCTTCGGCCAATTTGCCACACCCGGGACGATCTTCCACTTTCCTTCGTCGTCGGCGTATTCAGGAAGCCAAATGGTGCGAATATCCTCTTCGCCCTGCGGAACAGCGCCGAAAAACATGGCTGTCCAATTGGGAAAACCGCCAGCAATTAACTCTTGCTGCCAGTCATAGAAAACGTTGGATAACTCCACCAAGGCAAGATCTGGAAACCACTTGTCATACTTCTCTCCCTTCCAGACGACGGGGATGTATGTGAGTACGCTCGGATCGTCAGGGGACTGGTTGACGATCAGACCGAGTTTCGTCCAGCCGCCGGCTTGCGTGGCCGCGCACTCTTCCATGATTTGGAAGACGCGACCCGTGTAGCGGGCGTCGATCTCATGGGATGGGGGAAGGTTTGGCATGTGTCAGTCTCCTTGGGTGAAGGTGCGGGTCTAGGTCTGAACGTTACCATTGCGCTCTGGCGACGAGCCTATCCAGCGCGGCTTCGACCTTTGGCCAGTTCGGCACGCCGGGAACAAACTTCCACTTTCCGCCGTCAGGAGCGTACTCCGGAAGCCAAATGGTGCGAATGTTCCCGTCAGCTTGAGGGACAGCACCGAAAAACATAGAAGTCCAGTTTTGAAACCCGCCAGCAGTCAGCTCTTGCTGCCAATCATCAAGAATATTGGTCAACGCTCTTAAGGAAGCTTCGGGAAACCAGTTATCGTACTTTTTCCCCTTCCATTCCACTGAAATGTAAGTGAATGCTCCCGGACCATCAGTGGCTTGGTTGACGATCATGCCAAGTTTCGTCCAGCCCTCGGCCCGATCGTCGGCGCAGTCCTCCATGATTTGGAAGACGCGACCCGTGTAGCGGGCGTCGATTTCGTGAGACGGGGGCAGACTTTGCATCTGTTTGCCTTTCGCTAAGCATCTTCGTTTTCTCGGTTTCCTTGCCAGGCTTCAGGCAGCGCCTTCAGCCAGTTCTGAACCGTGCCGTCAACGGACATTGACGCGCTAAGCACGCAGGTACGCAACAGGGGTCAAAGCCCCCGCAACGCCTCTTCCACCACGGGCCTGTTCGGACGATCGGTGTGGATCTTCCATTGTCCAAAGCCCTCACCATAACCCGGCGACCAGCGGGCGTGGCCTTGAGCAGTCACCCCGAGGAACATAGACGTCCACAGCGGGGCTTCGCCAATGGTGCCGGACTCTTCCCTCCATCGGGCGATTGCGCGGCTGACCGTCTCGATCTCGAGGTCCGGCAGCCAGTCGCCCCACGACTCGCCTCTCCAGACCACCATGTTGTACATCAGAAAGGTGCCGGCCTCCTCGTTGACATTGGCGAGAAGCCCGAGCTTCGTCCAACCGTTGGCGTTCTCATTCGCCTTGCGAGTCAGAACCTCGACGATTCGCGACATGTAACGGGTATCAACCTCCTGAAGCGGGGTTAGCAAGGCCGGTTCTTCATTCGACGGTTCCATATCAGTTCCACATCAGTCCAGCCGGCAGAGCTGCGCGGACTTCTTGCTTGAACACGAGTTTCCTGGGCTACTTGGAAGGCAATCCAATGATCGTGCAAAACTCCTGCCGCACCCGAGAAGCTGAAGCTCGAGATTCTATCCCTTCGCCCTAGCCGCTAGTTTGTCAAGTTCAGCCTCGACCTTCGGCCAATTCGGAACACCGGGAGTGATCTGCCACTTACCATAGTCGGTAGCATACTCTGGGAGCCAGAGAGTGCGGATGTTTCCATCGGCTTGCGGAATAGCACCAAAGAATATCGCCGTCCAATTGGGGAATCCACCCGCAATTAATTCTTGTTGCCAATCATAAAAAAGGTTTGCAAGCGCTCCAAGGGCAAGTTCAGGAAACCATTTATCGTACTTTTTCCCCTTCCAGACTACAGCGATATAAGTGAGCACGCTTGGATTATCTGGAGACTGATTCACTAACAGACCAAGTTTAGTCCACCCTTCGGCTCGTTCATCCGCGCAGTCCTCCATGATCTGGAAAACATGACCCATGTAACGAGTATCGATCTCATGGGACGGAGGCAGCTTATTGATTGCCATGATTAATCTTCCTTCGCTTTAGGAGTTTTCATTTATGATAACAAGCATTATTCTCCCACAAAAGTATGGGAAAGCAACGCTATTGCATGGGTTCCAAACCACGCTCCACGTTGGAAAAGGAGCGCGAGGAACAGAGTTCTTCCAGCCCTTCGGAGGCAATCGAATCAACGTGAGTCACGATGGTTTCAGGCCGTCCATGTATGGAGCCGGTTTCTTGCATGTAGGTGTGGACCCAAGAGTCTTCGGGCAAGTCGCGGGTGATTGAACGCTCGTACTCCTGATAAAGGTCCGGATGATTCACGTGCTTCTCGTGGCTGGTGAGATTGAGGTTCGTCTCCTTTATCTCCAACTTGCTCACAATCTCCCTTCCGTCTGGATCGAGTTGTTCGTATGCGCTTTGCCAGTCGTGAGCCCGGTTAGACGGATCGGCGATAGACTCGCGCATGTACTCGATATACGGTGCGGCGTCGGCGTACTTGCCGCCGAAGACGACCGTCGGCTCGTAATCATTGCCGAGAATGCGACGGCGAGCCGAGTCAATCAGATGTGCGTCTCCCCGTCCAGACGCCGCATCATCCGACAGAGGCTTTTCTTCCCTGTCAGCAAGCTTGCGAAGCTCAGCCTCAACCTTTGGCCAGTTCGCCACGCCGGGAATAATCTTCCACCTCCCGCCGCCATTAGCGTACTCCGGAAGCCAAATGGTGCGAATGTTCCCGTCAGATTGAGGGACAGCGCCGAAAAACATAGAAGTCCAGTTTTGGAACCCGTCTGCGGTCAGCTCTTGCTGCCAATCGTCAAAAATATTGGTCAATGCTCTTAAGGAAGCTTCGGGAAACCAGTTATCGTACTTTTTCCCCTTCCATTCCACTGAAATGTAAGTGAATGCTCCCGGACCATCAGTGGCTTGGTTGACGATCATGCCAAGTTTCGTCCAGCCCTCGGCCCGGTCGTCGGCGCAGTCCTCCATGATCTGGAAGACGTCGGTCGCGTAGCGGGCGTCGATTTCATGAGATGGGGGAATGTTTGGCATATGTCAGTCTCCTTGAGTGAAGGTGCGGGTCCAGGTCTGAACATTACCCTTGCGCTCTGGTGACGAGCCTATCCAGCTCGGCTTCGACCTTTGGCCAGTTCGGAACATCGAGAGTGATCTTCCACTTGCCGTAATCTTCGGCACACTCCGGGAGCCAGAGAGTGCGGATGTTCCCATCAGCTAGCGGAACAGCACCGAAAAACATCGCCGTCCAATTTGAAAGACCACTGGCAATCAACTTATCCTGCCAATCCGCGAAAATTTCGACAAGTGCCTTTGCAGCTAACTCCGGGAACCACTTGTCGTACTTCTGACCATTCCAGACAACGGCCGAATACATTGTTACATCAGGCTTATCGAGGATCTGGTTGACTAGAAAGCCGAGTCTAGTCCACCCGTCAGCGCGATCATCCGCGCAATCTTCGATAATCTGTAAGACATGCCCCGCATAGCGGGTGTCAATCTCTTGAGACGAACTAGAAATGAATAACCCTTTCATAGTTAATATTTACTAATCAGATTGTTAAACTCATTTTAGAGTAATACAAACTTTCGAGAGGTCGAAAAGCATGTAGACCTAACTAAAACAAGTATAATGAATTAAACTTCCGCGAGGGCCCCTTCAATCTTCAGCCTGTTCGCGGAGGCCGTAACTTCGATCTTCCAAGGACCGTATGTGTCAGTATAGTCGGGAATCCATACAGAATGTCTTTGGCCGTCATAATCTGCGACACCAATGAACATTGACATCCAGTTTTCGATGCCATAATAGATTAAATCGTGTTGCCAAGCATATAGAACATTGTTCAGGTCTTCTTGAGCCTCACTAGGCATCCAGTTTTCAAATAATTGACTGTCTCGAATGAGGGCTGCGTACACATGAACACCCACCAATTTGCCCTTGTCGCCCTCGTCAACGACTTGGTTCACGAGAATTCCTGCTTTAACCCAATTAGGGGCCGTGGCGTCAGCGGCTGCTTCAAGTATACTGTCGACCTCTGTGGAATACAGGCCGTGAAGCTTCTGGGCTTGCGCGCTGCGAGAGTTATCCATTTTTACCTCTTCTTTTCGGCTGTCGGAGGACAGCGTAACATGAATTTTGCAAACGAACCGTTAGCACTCATCCGGTCGGTGTAGGCCCATTTGGCGGAAGGTTGGGGAAGCTCTGTTTATCTAGAAAAGATTCAACAGTGCCTTCTCTAATGAGATCAGCTTGTGTAGTTAGAGAATCCGGACGGCCATAAGGCGAAGGTTCTTTAACTATTGTGGAATGTGCCCAGGATCCATCAGGCACATTCCGGCGAAGTGGTTCTTCGAATTTTCTGTAGAAATCCCCTCCGTTTATATCTTGACGCTGCCCCATGAGGTTCAACGACGTTTCTCTTACTTCAAGCCGCTTTACTGCGGCTTGCCCTTCCTCACTCAGCTGATTGTAGGAGCTTTGCCAATCATGTGCGGGATTAGAAGGGTCAGCAATCTTGCTTCGCATTTCTTCAACATGTGGCACGGCATCCTTGTACTCACCCTTAAACACCGATTTCACATCGTAGTTATCGCCGTCAAGGATGCGATCACGAGCTGGCGGTATTTCATAGGCATCGACTTGGTGTCCAGCCTGGTAGCTATACTTTTTGCCAGTCACTGAATCATGTAGCGGGCTGACGCTCTCGGGATGGACTCGTCGGTATAAGCTACGTTCTGCTTTGTCTGCGGAACCCCCAATACGGCTAGAAGCCACATTCTCTGGTGTATGCCATTTCTCAATACGCCGAACAACGCCGTCGGCGTCGAGATGAAAGTCCGCACAGGCTTTATTACCTTTCGCCCCTCCCTTGTAGAGCGCCCGGCGTTCGACGCTGCCTCCGGGAACCAAGGGTTTGGGCGGAGGCGGGTTGAAAGATTTGCCTCGGCCGAGGGCGTTGGCGAGGGCGGGGGCTGCGTCGTCGGCCTGCCCCGCGGCCTTGCGCACACCCGCGCCCGAATGGTTGGCCAGAGCGTTCTTGAACTTGGTGAGCACATTCTTTGCCCCGTCGGCCAGCTGCCCGAGGGCGTGGCCGGAATGGAAGAGATCCTTGATGTGCCCGCGCAGCACAGTGGCCGAATGGAGAACCTGGCTCGCGACGTCCTCGATGATGAACGGCGTCAGAGCGCCAAGGGACAGGAACTCCATGACGGTGTACTTCGCCAGTGAGGAGACGGTGTCGCTGATGCGGTCGCGCACGAGGTCGTGGACGACCTGCACCGCCACCGACACCCCCAACAACGACGTCGCCATGCCCTCGGACAAACCTCCGACCATGCCGATATGCCGGAACATGTCCGTTTGATGAGACCTGTAGGCGGCGATCGTCACGCCCTCGGCGCCGTCCATGTCCTCGTTGACGGCGCGGGCGAGGACGGCCGAGTTCTCATTCAGGCTGTCCCCAATCGAGGACCACGTCTGGGAAAAGGCGCGGACCTCGCCGGGATTGCCCGTCAGTTCGTTGAGCCAGTCCTTCAAAGGCGAGAAATGCTCGATCACCCACGCCAGCCCCCACGACAGCAGCTTGCCGAAAGGGTCGCGGGCGAGGTCGGCCATGTCGAGCGCACCGCCCAGCCCGGCCAGAGAGCCCGCGAGCCAGGACTTCGCCTGCAACGCCTGGGTCAGGCTTTCCCCGTCCTCGATCAGCCCCAGCCCCGCCAGGGCCGACGGCTCATCCTCGCCCCGAGCCGCCTTCGCATAAACAGCCATGATCGCCTTGCCTCCTATAAGAACTTCTTGCTTGCGTCAGCCAACGGTTGTCGACGTTTGGCGAACGACGTCGCCTTCACCGCCAGCCCCGTCTCGTTCACGCATACCCGTCTCGACGGTCCGTATATGGGCGGCCTGCTCGGCGTCGGACGACTCGAAATCGTCGGCCGCCGCCCGCAGCTCTGCCGCCGTCTCCTCCAGAGTCTCGCCCACGGTTTCGATTGCCGCATCGGCCACGGTTTTCACAATCGTCAACGGAGGGACGAAGAACTGGCACATGATTCCAAAAGCGCCGGAGGACAGCGTGGCCCCCGAGGCCTTGCGGGCGCTAGACACCCCGCCGACGACGTCGTCGACTGCCCGCGAATGATCACGCAGCCCCTGCGGGTTGACATTGAGATTCTTCACGGCTGACCGCCCTTGTCATCGTCCTCTCCGCTGCGGCGGAAGGCCAGTCCGCCGGCGCTCCCCGACCGTCCGGTCAGGCCCGCCAGTCCGCCGCCCGGTTGCCCCAAACGCCTCGGCGTCCCCGATTCCTTGACGCCAGCCGCCCGGGGCTCGGCGGCGGCAGGCCTTTCCGTCGGCTCTTTCGGAGCGCCCGGATGCCACACACCCGACTGGCGGGCAGAGACCCCGAGCGCTTCGCTTGAACCTCGACCGGCGTTGAGCAGACGGTCCGCCTCGGCCAACGCCGCAGCAGCCGTGGCCGAATCGGCCCCGAAAGTCTCATGCATCAAGCGCGCGTAACGATTCGCCGCATCCCGATGGGCCTGACGCGACGCCTCCACGACCAGCTCGGCCAACCTGTCCAAGGACAGGCCGGAGGCCCCGGCCAAGAACTGAATCGCCGTCAATGCCCCGGCTTGGTTGACCGTCGCCGCCACCTCGCCGCCAGCGCTCTTGCCGTGCCCGCGCAAACGCTCCACGGCGCCCCGCAGTGCGCGCGCCCGCGTCAAGTCCTCCTGAGCCTGAGCCACCTGCCCGTCAACCGTCGCCAACGCCGCCGCCAACGACGAAAAGTCCTTCGCCTCCATGATGCACTCCCTTTCACGATAAACTCGGTGGCCGCCCGTCGAACCGCGAGGATTCGCCGGGCTCCGAATTGCTGAAGAAACTACTCCGCTTACGAGACCGACACTATGGGCAATGGCGCCCATTGACTTTTCAGGAGTTAATGACCCTAAAGAATCAATGAAGGCTTGAGGGCGAACCGAATCGCCTGTAGACAAGCGGGAAACCCGCTCCTCTACAGCGAGTGCCGTTCACATTGCAGCTCCGGCACATCGCGGGAAACCTACCCGCCTATAGCAAGTGCGGACTCTTTATTAGAGACTATGAGCGCCTACTGAAATGAAGGACCGTTCGAAATGCCGTCAAGGAAGGATCCCTCGTGCGCACAACATTTAAAGCAATCTGCGCCGCTGGCGCTGCGGGGCTCGGAATCGTCTGCGGAGCCATGACGCTCACACCGGCTTCTTCTTGGTCCCTGTGGTTGGCAGGCAGGGTTGGCTTCGCCCAGGCGGCGGCCTTCCCCTTTGCGTTTGCCGTCGTCGCCCTCGGCATTCTTGCGGCGATTGCTCTTTGGAGGCTCTTTGCGCCCGCGCATCGCAGAAAGCGGCAAAAGCAAAGCGCTCTTCTCGCGTTCAACAACGATCTGCCTCGCCATATGGGCAATTCCAAGCGTCGTTCTGGCAGTGGACCCCAATTTCGGGCTGCAAAGCGGCGGGTCTCACGATGAGACGTCCGCGAAGAGTCCGGCCAGAGCCTCCGCAAGCCAGGCCGACGCGCGCGACGGCGCTAAGAAAGTCGACTCGGCGAAGAATGACGACGGCGCGAAGAAAGGCGGCTTCGCAAAGAATGAAGACGGCGCGAACCCCCGGCAGACAGTTTCGATCGTCACGTGGAATGCCGAGGACCGCGGCAATGCGGGGGACATCAGAACCTTGGCGAGACGCCGCGACCCGGATGTAATCGCACTTCCAGAGTACGGAGACTACAGAGAAGGCTCAAGAACGCGACTCCAGAACATGCTCGCAAAGGCAGGCAAGAATCCCGAGGACTACTCGATATTCGAGTCGCTTCCAACCGGGGAGATCGCGCCGACGACGCTCGTCGTCCACAAAAGGCTCGGGGAATACAGGAAGGTCGACGCCGCGAAAACGACCTTCGGCAGCGTCATGCTGCGCCCGGTCGGCGATCGAACAAGCCCTGCCGGCGATCGAACGAGGCCGCTCATCCTGGCCGTCCACACCTCGCCCCCGCTTCCCGGGCTCATGGGCGATTGGCGCGCGGACATATCGAGGCTCAAGGCCTTCATGGAAAAAACGAGCGGACCGGCGATCGTCGTCGGCGACTTCAATGCAACCTTGCGGCACATCGGCCCCGTCACGGGTTGGATGGACGCGCTGGCGGCCTCCGGATCCCGATCCGGCACGTGGCCAAGCTCTGCTTTCAGCTGGATTGCCTCTCCGATCGACCGCATATTCGCAAACGGCCGGGCGAAGGCGTCCGACGTCGAGGTCATCAAACTCAGGCGCTCCGACCACAAAGCCCTCGCCGCGCGGGTCGAGCTGGGATAGTCGTTGGAGCTTCAACCATATCGCGGCGTTTTCGAGGTCCGGAATCGGCTAGACTAAAGCTATGCGTGTGAACATCGGCGTGGACGTCGGCGGCACGAAGATTGCCGCGGGAGCCGTGGACGACAATGGAGAGATACTTGCCCTCGTGCGGAAGCCGACGCCTGCGTCGAGCTCGAATGCGGTGGCGGACACAATCGGCGAGTGCGTGAAGGAACTGGCCGGATCGTACGACGTCGAAGCCATAGGCATCGGGGCCGCCGGCTTTGTCAACCGCGAGCGCACAACCGTGGTTTTCGCCCCGAATCTGGCGTGGCGAAACGAACCGCTGGCCGAGAAGGTCTCGCAGGCCACCGGGCACCGCGTCGTCGTCGAGAACGACGCGAACGCAGCGGCATGGGGAGAGTTCAAGTTCGGCGCGGCAAGCGAGCACTCGTCGGCCGTCGTCGTCACCGTGGGGACGGGGATCGGCGGCGGGATAATCGTCGACGGCGGCCTTCTGCGCGGGGCCGGCGGATTTGCGGGGGAGATCGGGCATATCGTGGTCAACCCCGGGGGCCAGCGATGCGGCTGCGGCGTCCTAGGCTGCTGGGAGGCGCAGGCCTCCGGCACGGCCTTGGTTCGCATAGCACGCAAGCTGGCCGCGGATTCGCCCGTATACGGCGCACGCATGCTCAAACTGGCGAGCGGCCGCGAGATCACGGGGCTGGACGTCACTCGCGCGGCGCAGGCGGACGACCCGGCGGCGCTGGAGTGCTTCGCCGAGATAGCCGAGTGGATCGGAATAGGAATGGCCACCCTCAGCGCGGCGATCGACCCGGACGTCTTCGTCCTTGCGGGCGGCGTCAGCGAATCGGGGGACCTTCTCGCCGTTCCAGCGCGCGCTGCCTTCGAGAAGTCGCTGACCGCGAAGGAATTCCGCCCCGCTCCCCTCGTCAAACTCGCCACACTCGGAAACAACGCCGGCATCATCGGTGCCGCAGACCTAGCGAGGCGCTAAATGGCAGACATCCTCACCCGGATGGCAGACGGAACCCTCAAGCAACACAACCCGTTCACCGGCACGGTCGTGTGGACGGTGCCCGGACGCGGCAACCGGCCGCTTCCCACCTCGGCCCCCGATTCCGGGCCGATAACCGACTTCGGATACACATGCACCTTCTGCGAGTCTCGCGTTCTCGAGACCCCGCCGGAGAAGGCGCGCATCCTTTCCAGCGGGGAAATCATCAGAGGAATGCCGGTCGACGGTTTGGCGGACCCTTGGGAGTTTCGCAGGGTCCCCAACCTTTTCGAGATCGTCTCCTACGCCTACTGGGAGAAGAACTACGACTATCAGATGCCGGGGCCGGCCCGCGAGCGCATGGAGCGCTACATGGCGGACCCCGCCGGGCGCGCCCATATCCAAGCGGTTCTCCGAGGGTCGGGAATGAACGAGGACGCCATGGCCGAGCGCGCCCCCGCTTTCTTCGGAGGGGGGCACGACCTCATCCTCGGGCGGCGCCACTACCTCGACGGCGCCACCGACAAGTCCCAGCTGGCCTGGGCGGGCTCCCTCACCCCCGAGGAGCATTCCCACTATTGGACGCTCACGATCGACGCCATGCACGATCTTTACCAGCAGAACCGCTATGTTTCGTACGTGCAGGTCTTTCAGAACTGGCTCAAGCCCGCAGGCGCGTCCTTCGACCACCTTCACAAGCAGCTCGTCTCCATCGACGAGCGAACGGTCAATCAGACTGTGGAGATCGGACGCGTGCGCGCGAACCCCAACCTCTACAACGAGTCCGGGGTGGATTACGCCGCCAAGCACAACCTCGTCATTGCGGAGAACGACGGCGCCGTAGCGATCGTCGGCTTCGGCCATCGCTACCCCACGCTCGAAGTGTGGAGCCGGTCTTCGGCGATCCAGCCTTGGGAGCACACTCCCGGCGAGGCGCGGCACATGTCCGATCTGGTTCACGCGATGCACGCCGCGACCGGCGGGGGGATCCCCACGAACGAGGAATGGTATTGCGCTCCCATCGACACCGACGTGGTGATGCCTTGGCGCATCCTCGTCAAGTGGCGGGTCTCCACACTCGCGGGCTTCGAGGGCGGCACGAAGATCTACGTCAACACCGTCGATCCTTGGACGCTCAGAGACAAGGTGGTGCCCCGGCTGCTCGACCTGCGCGCCGAGGGCAAGCTCGCTTCGGGCATCAGCATCGCCACAGAATGCTCTTGCCGCGTCAACTCGCTCAAGTACAACCCGTATCTGCGCCACCGGTAACACCGGTAAGGCCTGCGGCCGCTCTCACTCGTAGGCGGCCGCAGGGATGAGAGCCGCCAGTTCCTCCATGAGTTTGACGCACCGAGCCGCTTCTTCGACATCGTACCGGTCAATCCGAAGGAAGACGCCGTCGCCGTCGAGGGCCAAGTGCTCGCCGCGCAGACGATCCATAAGGAACTCCTGCACAGGCTTGGCCAAAACGGCCCGGCCCACGCGTTCGTCGTCCACTTTGACGTCGAAATCTCGGTTGAATTCCCGCCACTCGGCAGTGATGTCGTTGTCAGCCAAACCGAAGAGGCCCTCAGGCTTGATGTGCATGAGAGGAAGCGGCCCGGGAAGCGGATAACGCAGAATGGCGCACGCTTCCGACCAATAGTCCTCACCGGTGCTTTCCGTCCATACGAGCTCGTAATAGAGCGCCTCACCCGCACGCACTGGGATGCGCAGAATATCGCGAGCCGTCGCCCCGCCGATCTTGAACAGCCGACCCGTCTGCCGGCCCAGGTCCCTGTCGGATTCCGTAAAACCGAATCCCCGGCTCTTCGCCCACTGCCGCCGCTCGTCGCGTTTTTGCCGCTCATACGCCAATCCAAGGGCACCGAAGAGTACGACCACGGCGATCATCACGATCACGATGGGCATGGTCTCACTCATTTCACGTTCGGATGCGAGATTCACAATACATCTCCCCGGTCGTCATTTTCTAGAAGAAGAGGCGCTCGCGAACGAACAAGCCCTCGCTCGCACGTAAACGCCACTCTGTCGCGGTTTATTTCAAACCCCGCCTCCAGACTACTTTCACTCTAGAATGAACGTAACACACAATCCGGAGTGCGTCGGACCGCTTGTAAACGTCAGTCCTCCTCGCCTTCGTCGAACTGCTCCTCTTGGTCCGCTCCCTTCTTAATCGGACTCCTATTCTTGGCTGAAGACGAATGCGGGCACTCGGGACACGAACTCGTCCAGGACCGGACCGTAGGCAAGAGAGCGCTTGGCCTTGTAGCGACCGACTGAAAGATAGAGCTCGTCATCCGTAAACGTCAAGCGATAGTCGCGCATGCGATCCATGAGGAACTCTTGGACGGGGCCTGCTAGAAGAGCGTGCGCCGTCTGTTCGTCGCTCGACCTGACGTCGAAGGCCTTGTTGAACGCCTGCCACTCCGTGTTGATGTCGTCGTTGGCACGTCCGAACCGCCGTTCAGGCTCGATCGTGATATAAGGCAGAAAGCCAGGAAGCGGATAGTAAAAGTAAGCCTTTGAATGCTGCACTTTCCTTCCTTCTGAACTTCCCAATGAACCCTGCGAGTCCCTGGTAAACCATCTTACCTCGTAGTATTTCGCATTCCCTGCGTTCGTCGGAATGATCAGAACGTCGTAAGCACAATGATCCCAGCCGGCGAGGTCGAACACATCCCGGGTCTGCCTTCCCAAGTCCCTGTCGGACTTGATGAGCTGCACTCCGTTGTTGCGCGCCCATCTTCCTCTCAGATAACGCGAGATGATAAAGAAATAGACGGCATACAGGCCTACAGAAACGAATATAAACGTGAACAGTCCAATGGCCAGCGTTTTGTTCACTGGATCGTCAACTTCGGTGATTGCAGCAGTCATTTTGTCCCTAACTACGGGGCCGCCCAAGCGCAGTCTGTTCGCGTTCGAAGCGGTCGAGATATAACGCAGCAAGTGTCAGTGCAGTGATTCGACCGCAAGCCCTTCCACCCGCAGGCCCGGAGGGTTCGACGCCGACCGCGCGAAAGTCACTGATTCCGATTCTAGGCAGGCGCCGGCAGCCACACCAGACCTCCGAGCGTGGAGATCTCCCCTTGCACATCGGCGTGCGGCCGAGATCAGCGCGGCGGGCGCCGGCTTTTGATGCGTATGCGCGGCAATGAGCCGGGCGGCGGCTCGTCGGACCGGCGAAAAGCGCCTAGGCGCCTCTACCTCCGGCCGAAGAAGAACCCGGGAACCCTCGCGAGCCATTCGTCCATGAGGCTTGCGTACGCAATGGAATCCTCTGATTTGTAGTTGGAAAGGCGAAGAAAAGCTTCCCCTCCCGCGATCTCCATGTGCATCTTCCGCATCCGGGCCATGAGGAACTCCTGCATCGGCCCGGTCAACAACGCGTGGGTAGCCTGCTCATCCTCGGACTTGACGTCGAACTCCTTGTTGAACGCCTGCCACTCGGTGTTGATGTCGTTGTTCGCTAAGCCGAAGAACCCCTCCGGCTTGATGTGCATGCGCGGCAGCGGCCCAGGCAGAGAGTAACGCAAGAACGTGCACCTTTTCTTTTCCTCGTCCTCGCCGTGCCTTTCAACCCATGTGACTTCGTAATAGAGGGCGGTTCCAGCAGCCGCGGGGATGACGACGACGTCGCGGGCGACGTGCCTCCTCCCGGCGAGCCCGAAGACGTGGCGAGTGGCCTTCCCCAAGTTCGCGTCCGCCTTGATGTAGCGGAATCCGTGGGATTCGGCCCACTTTTGGCGCCGCATCTGCTGCAGAACTGCAAGCCACGCTCCCACGAGCATTATTACGACGACGAAGGCTCCTATCAGGATCTTGACCCCGATCGGGGTGCCGGACGACGACGCATTGCTGGCGGCGTCGTTCGCGGCAATGCTCGCAAGCACATTGAAACTCATCATTTTCCTAACCTCTGACTGCGGTCCGATGAATCAGCGCGCCGGCGCCCCCTGAAGAAGAACCGCGGGACCATGGCAAGACATTCGTTCATGAGGCCCGCATATGCGACCGTCGGCTGACAGTCGCAAGTGTATGTGGACCGCAGTGCAAGATTCAGCCCGCTTGGCGTGGACCCTTCCCCACGGGCGAGGTCCGACGTCGGCCCGCCGCGTCGTCGCACTCGGCGCGAAATCGAGGCCGCAGCTCAGTCCAGGGCCTAGGTGCGCGGCTCAACCAGGCCGCAAGGGCGCAAGCCCAGGCGACAGGGCGCAACCACAGCCTAAACCAGGGCGCAACCACAGCCTAAACCAGGGCGCAACCACAGCCTAAGCCAGGGCCGCAGGGTCACAGCTCGACGATGCCGGCCAATGTGGGCAGCTCCAGCACGACGTGCCGCGCCGTCACTCGAAATCCGACGGATTCGTAGATGTCGATTGCGCCGGTGTTCGGGGCCATGACCGTGACGTTGAGGTAGTGGACGCCCTCGCGTTTGAGCCCCTCGGCCATTGCGAGCAATGCTGCCTTCGAGTGGCCGTGCCCGCGATATCCCTCGTAAACGTGAAGGTCCCAGATGCGGGCGTCCTTGCCGTCAATTTCCACCCACATTCCGCCTATCGTCGTCGAATCGACGCAGATCGCCATGAGGGCGTGCCCGGGAGTCGCCACGCCGTCGGAAAGCCGCTCCCTCGCCTTCATCAAAACGTCCCACGAGCCGCGCATCGGGCACGAGCCGGACGCCAACGCGAGATGGCGGCCCGCCGAGCGCATGGTTCGCTCCAGGAACGTGTCAAGCTCGGCCGCCGTCATCGAGCGGACGTGGATGTCGTCGTACGTGCTGGTCAGGTGGACGTCGGAGATGGGCACGGCAAGCCTCTCCGATATTTCGCGCGAGGGAAGCTCGGCGAGGCCGCGCTCCCCCGGGAAGACCTTCATCCCCACCGGCCTGTCGTCACACGCCGCAAAGATCTTGCGCACCCACGGGGCGGGGTCGCCGGTTATGCGCGAGGCCACAACCTCCGGCTCGTCGCCCGGGCGCAGCCACATCCATTCGCCCGTCTCCGAAGTGAAAATGCGGGAATCGCGCGGCACCCCGACGCGAAACATCGCCGCCTTCCTCGTTTTGTACTCGACGAGACGCCCTTCGCGCAACGCGCCGCTCGCCACACGCACCCGAGCCATGTGCTCGATTGCGCGCGGCAACCACAACCCCACGTCGGCGGGGGCAATCTCGGCGATGCGCATACCGCCAATTCTATTGCCACTAGGACGTGGGACCCATATCTCCATCGATTGTGGGAGCATGTGCGAATGGAGCAGGTGAGACTCATCTTCTCCCAACGCCCGCCGTCCGCGCGGTCATTCCGGCACGAGCCGCCCGTCTTTCATGACGACGACACGGTCGGCGACCCGCCGGGCCTCCTCGTGGTCGTGCGTCACGTACAAGGCGCCGATTCCCGTCGAACTGTCCGTTCCGGCCGAGGCGCCCGCCCCCGTCAACGCGTCCGTTTGCGTCAAGGCCCCAGTTCCCGTCAGGATCCTGCGCAACTCCAGCGAGAGAGCCTCGCGAAGGTCGCGGTCCAAGGCCGAAAGGGGCTCGTCCAGAAGCATGAGCGCCGGCGATCGCGCAAGGGACCTCGCCAGAGCGACCCGCTGCGCCTGGCCTCCCGAAAGCGTTGTGACCTCGCGCTTTTCATACCCCGGAAGCCCGACCAGTTCGAGGAGCTCGGCAACCTTTTGGCGTCTGGCGCGCCTGCGTTCCCGGACGGCGCAAAGGCCCTCGATTCGCCGGCAGCGCTCGCGCTTCTCGATTCCATAGGCGACGTTTCCGGCCACGTTCCTGTGCGGGAAGAGCAAGCCGTCCTGAAAGACCATTCCGCAGTCCCGCCTGTGCGGAGGCAGCCGCGAGACGTCGACCCCTCGGATGCGCACCGCGCCGCGAGCGGACTCCAGCCCCGCGATTCCGCGCAAAAGGCTGGATTTTCCCGAGCCTGACGCGCCGAGCAAGGCGACGATCTCGCCCTCGGCCACGGTCAGGTCTACGCCGTCGACGGCGACGTGTCCATCGGGATAGACCACGCTGAAATCGGCGACCCGCAGAAGCGGCGCATTGAGAAGCGGCGCATTGAGAAGCGGCGCGTTGACTTCGCTCACTTCGTTTCCTCGATTCTTGCCATTGCCTTCGTTTCCTCGATCCTGGGTTCCGCCGATCCCTTCTCCGTCGACGCCGTCTTTGCCGCCTTTTCGGCTGCGGCCGTCCGCGCCTCGGGCCCTCTCGGCAGCTCGCAGAGGAACATGACGAGCGCTGTCAGAAGCCCCAGAATCACGCTCGCCGCGAGCGCCATTCCGTAGTTGCCGGCGCCCGGCCGATTGAGCAGACGCGAGATGAGAACGGGAAGGGTGTCGTTCTCGCCGCTGACCAGGAAGCTCGAGGCGCCGAACTCGCCCAGGCTGATCGCGAGGGCGAAGCCCGCGGCGAGCGTCAGGCCCTTGGCGGCGAGGGGGAAATCGACGGTCCGCAGAATCCGCGCGGGGCCCGCGCCGAGCATCGCGGCGGCTTCGCGCAGGCGCGGATCGATCGCACGCAGCACCGGGAGCAGGGCGCGCAGGGCCATCGGCACGGCCACAATCGCCTGAGCGAAGGGCACGGCCTCGCTCCCCAGTTCCAACGGCGGGCCTCGAAGCGCAATGAGAAAGCCGAAACCGACCGTCACAGACGAGACTCCCAACGGCGCCATGGCGAAAGCCTCCGCGAGGGACTGGCCGATGCGCACCCGCCTGGTTCTGGCGGGCCGCGAGAGCGCGAAGGCCAACGGGACGCCGACGGCCAAGGCGACGATCGTCGCGTATGCGGCGGCGCGCAACGAGTTGCCAAGTGCCTCGATCACGGTCACGCCGCCGGTGAAGCCCGAGCCGGAGGTCGCCAGCTGCCGGTAGTTCTCGAGGCTCCAGGCATCCGCGTGAACGAGCGAACGGGCGATGAGCGAGGCCATGGGGGCGAGAATCAGCGCCAGAATGACGACGGCTGTGAACGCGACGGCGGGCGCGTCCGCCAGGCGCAGCCTTCTCTTGCGGCGCGCCATGCGCAGGGCCGCAGAGCGGGAGAACCGCGAGGAGACGATGAGGGCGAGCGCCACGATGACGAATTGCACGAGCGAGAGGCCGGCGGCGACGTCGAAGTTGAGCCGGTTGGTGCGCGCCCATATCTCCGACTCCAAAGTGGACACCCCGCCCAGAGTCATCACTATCCCGTAGGCGGTGGAGCAGAAGAGGAAGACGAGGCTTGCCGCGCCCGCGATCGCAGGCGCGATGGCGGGCAGCGTCACCGTGCGGAAGACTCGGACGGGCCCGGCGCCGAGCATCCGCGCGGCGTCCGCCGAGCGCGGATCGAGGCCCGCCCACATCGTGCCGACCGTCCTCACGACCACGGAAAAGTTGAAGAATGCCATCGCGGCGACCACGGCCGTTTCGGTCCCGTCGAGTTCCAGCAGGGAGTACGCGCCGTCCTTGCCCAGAAGGGAGCGGAAAGCCACGCCGACGACGACGGTTGGGAGGACGAAGGGCACGCTCGCCGCAGCGCGCAGGGCCCGCTGCCCGGGGAAACGGCACACGTAAAGGGCGTAGGCCCCGGGTATTCCGAGGATCACTGAGCCGAGCGTTCCCGCGGCGGCCATCCGCAGCGTCGTCGCAACGAGATCCCACGTGCGCGGCGAACCGAGCGTCTCGAGGGCGCGCGGCGCGAGGCCTCGGGCCAGCATCGCCCCAACCGGCCACGCGAAGAAGACAGCCAGGAGCGCCATTGGGACTCCTACGGCTGCCGCTGCGGCGACCGCCGGGCCCGGGCCGCGCGTCTCCGCACCCCGGGCCGCGGCGGCTCCCGCCCTCAGAATGGCAGCGCCCTTCCGCTATTCGTCATTTGCCGACCGTCATTTCGCGATCGCCGCCCAGTCTTCGAGCCATTTGTCGCGGTTTGCCGCAACCTTGCCGGGATCGGGCACGATCGGGCGCTCTGCCAGCTTGGCCTTGGCGGCCCAATCGGCGGGCAGCTGCACGCTGGAATCCACCGGATACATGTACATCGACGTCGGAATCGCGCTTTGGACCTTCTTCGAAACCATGAAATCGACGAAGGCCTTCGCACCCTTCTCGTTGTCGGTTCCCTTGACCACTCCGGCGTACTCGATCTGGCGCACGCACGTCGACTCGATCACGCCAGTGTCTTTCGCGAACGCCGGCGACGAGGCGTAGGACAGAACGAGCGGATACTTGCCTTTGCTCTCTCCGGCCGAAAAATCGACGTTGTAGGCGTTCGTCCAGTCGGAAGCGACGTGGACGCCGCCCGCGACCATCCGGCTCAGATACCCCTTCGCATCCTCGCCCTTCACCGTTCTCACGCCCGCGAGGTAGGCGAAACCGGTGGTCGAGGCGTTCGGATCGATGATCGAGAGAAGCCTGGAATACTCGGGCTTTGCAAGATCGTCCACGCTCGTCGGCTCTTTGACGCCTTTCTCTTTGAACCATTTGTGGTCCACGTTGACGCACACGTCGCCGCGGTCGACGGGCGTCAGCCCTTTGATCCCCTTGATCTCATACTCCTTGGCCGATTGCGGCAGAGCCGGCGAGGCGTAGTCGACGAACATGCCCTCGCCGGCCGGAACGGCGGCCGTGTAGCTGTCGATCCCGTAAACGGCGTCGTACTTCGGCGATTTCTTCGTGAGAACCAGCTGGTTGGCGACGCCGGCGTCGCCCGCGGGCGCCGTGACGAGTTTATATCCCGTCTTCGACTCGAATTCTTTGACGAGTTCCTTGGGAAGGTTGAACGAGTCGTGCGTGAGCACGGTGACCGTTTTAGAGTCGCCGCCTTTCGAATCGGTCGATTCGCCCGAGCACCCTGCCATCGCGAGCGCCGCGACGAGGCAGGCGACGGAGCGAAGTCTGTTGCGTGTCATTGCTTCCTCCATTTCAGGAGGGCCCGCCGCCTTCGGCGGGGAGAGCTCGACTTCCTTCGCCGGTGCTAACCGGATCAGGTTCGAGGGTCTGCTTTCGCACTCTCAGCGCCCTTGTGGCGCTCCCCTGTCGCGCAATCAATGCTACCGCGTCCTGGACGATCAAAAGCCATCCGGGCGCACAGCCCAACCTTGATCACATGGCCTTGTTTCGACCTCAAGGGCACGGCTCGGGCTTCGAGGCGCCTCGCCGCCGGACGGCTTCCAAGCAGCGCCGCGCTTGCAAACAGCGAAGAACGACGTCACGGCGCCTACGAGCCAAGTCGCTCCGCAGCAAAGTCACTTCGAGGAAGAAGAGCCTTTCTTCACGCCCTCTGCAGCGCCCTTGCCGGCCGCGCCGCCCAGCCCGTACCAGCGCGCAGCCCGGCGCATGACGAGCTCGTTGACGACCGCGCCCACGGCGGCCGAGACCACCGAAAAGACCAGGGCAGTGCGCAAAGGCTCGGAGAAGTCGTCCTCTTCCGGGCGCGCACGCCCGGAGACCGACTTCCACACGACGTCGACGGCCTTGTTCGCAATAATTCCGGAAACGATGCCCGCGCCCGCGCTAACGAGCTTCCAACCGATGTCCATAGGGGACTCCCTTCTTGTCGCTGGTCATATTATCGCGTGAATGGGGACGCCGCGCGACGCCGATCATTCGACGGGCGCCTCGCCGACGTCGATCCTGTGGAAGTTGAGATGGGAGCGCGAAGCCGTGGGCCCGCGCTGACCCTGATACCTCGACCCGCTGGCCCCCGAGCCGTAGGGCTTCTCAGCCGCCGAGGACAGCTGGAAGAAGCACAGCTGCCCCACTTTCATGCCCGGGTAGAGGACGATCGGCAGCGTCGCCGTGTTCGACAGCTCGAGGGTCACGTGGCCCGAAAACCCCGGGTCGATGAATCCGGCGGTCGAGTGGGTGAGCAGCCCCAGCCGCCCCAGGCTCGACTTGCCTTCGAGGCGTGCGGCGACGTCGTCGGCGAGCGTCACCTTTTCGTAGGTCGAACCGAGGACGAACTCGCCCGGGTGCAAAATCAGGGACCCCTCGGCGGAGACGTCGACAAGGCGCGTGAGCTCCGGCTGGTCGGCCGCCGGATCGATGACCGGATACTTGTGGTTGTTGAAGAGCCTGAAGAAACGGTCGAGGTGGACGTCGACGCTCGACGGCTGGATCATCTGCGGGTCCCACGGTTCCAAGCGGACCCGGCCGGAATCGACGCAGGAGCGAATGTCGCGGTCGGAGAGAAGCACGGTTCAAGGGTATCTAAAGAGCCGGCGCGCCAAAGCCTCGCCGCTCCGCGGGTTCCGGTTCGGTACAGGCGCCGCCGCGGAAAGCGAGCCTCGAGTGGCGCGGCCTCCCGCTCCATCTGATACAATCTCATTCGCGTCATGCGGGCGTAGTTCATCGGTAGAATGGAAGCTTCCCAAGCTTCAGAGGCGGGTTCGACTCCCGTCGCCCGCTCCATTTTCTGCATTTGCCCGCTCCGGATTCGAGCCGAGTTGCGGCCGGAGCCGCGCGAGCCTGACGCGCCCGGCTTCATCCGCTGCACGGCGTTTGCCGGTTCCATCCGCCGACGAGAGCGAGCGTTCATGCCTTCGTACGCGTCTTCCGCCGAACTCACAGCCGAGATTCGCAAGCGAGCCAAACTGTTCGCCGCGGAGTTCGAAGGCATTCCCGAAGGCTCTTGGGACGATGTGCCGGAAGGCGCGGACCGATCGCCGCGCCAGATGATCGCCTATCAGCTCGGGTGGATGGATCTGCTGTTGGGATGGGAACGCGACGAGCAGGCGGGCCTCGACGTCGTCACTCCCGCGCCGGGATTCAAGTGGAATCGGCTCGGAGGCCTCTGCGAGGGCTTTTACGCCGCATGGGCCGAAGCTTCGCCGAAAGGGCTGACCGCCGCATTCGACGAGCGAGTCGACGCCGTATGCGACTGGGCGGGCTCGCTTTCCGAAAGCGACCTGTTCGGCGAGCAGCGGCGGGCGTGGGCGTCCTCCACGCCCGCCGCGTGGCCGGTGTGGAAGTGGATTCACATCAACACCGTCGCCCCCTTTACAACGTTTCGCGCCAAGGTCAGAAAATGGAAGAGGGCCGCCGGCGTCGGCTGACGGCACAGACGGCGCGCGCCCTCACCAGGGAAAACCGCCGGGGTCGATCTCCGGGTTCTTCACGACGTCGGCGGAGAGCCTGCGCGTCGCGACGTCGCAAACGGATCCGGAGCGATTGCGCTTGACGGCGACCTCCACAGCCTCGCCGTCCTTGGTCAGACGCCACCAGTCGAGCCCCACCTCCATGAGCCGAGCGCCCATGAGGCGCGCGAAACCGTCAAGAGACCACGCGGGGTCCGCGACGCTCCGCAGCATCTGAGGCACCCTGTCCATGGCTTCGAGGAAGTCCACCGACAACGCCTCGCGCGGAATGCCCCATATCGCGATCGTCACCCGATTTCCGAACACATTCATCGAAGGCATGTAAAAGCGGTAGTCTGGCCCGAACAGGTCGCTCACGCAGCAGGCCACGTCTTCCGCCAACTTTGAGACGACGCCGAACGGGCCGGTCTCAGACCGGTACTCGACCTCCTCCGTCGCGAATTCGTCAAACCCCTGTTTCTCGCCATATTCCTTCATGGCGAGGGCAATCGGATGGGCCACCGTCTCCTCGTTGAACCGGGGGCACCAGCCCCACATCAGCGTGGTCGGCAGCGACGCGACCGAAGCGACTATGGCGCCGCGCATCACGAGGACTCCGCGGGATGACTCGACTGTCACCCGGTTCGTTTTCCGATCGAGCCCCACCCTGTACTTTTCCCCGTAGTTTTCCTTCAACCATTGGAAGAATCGTTCCTGTGCCATCCACGTCCACAGGCATGCGTGCTGTGCCACCCAGTTGATCTGACGAAGTCCGTGCTCGTACAACATGCAGTCCAGTGTTTCACAAGACAGCCGCCGTTGTTCGACAGGCCGGCCTCCGTCAGCCGCCTTTCGCGCGGGCGAGCTGGACGGCGCGGCGTCGTGCACGGCGGCCTCTCTTCTGACATCGTAAGCGGGATGTCAGCACTCATCGTCGCCGCCGCGATCTTTGCGCGCTCTCCGCGCGGGCTCCGCGTTCTGGCCGCGCAACGCTCGTATCCGCAGGAGCTCGCCGGCCTGTGGGAGTTTCCCGGCGGCAAAGTCGAGCCCGGAGAGGACCCTGAGAACGCCCTGCGCCGTGAATTGCGCGAGGAGCTCGGGATCGAGGTGTCTATCGCGGCCGACGTCGGCGTCATCGCGGGGCCCGACGGCGACTGGCCCCTGCCCGGCAAACGCCGAATGCGGCTGTGGGCGGCGTATGCGAGGGGCGAGCCGCGCCTAGGCCAGAGCCACACGGCGCTGCGGTGGCTCGGCGAAGGCGACCTGAAATCGGTCCCCTGGCTCGAGGGCGATCTGCAGATTCTTTCGCCGCTTGCCCGGCTCATGCGCTCACTCGGGCGGCGGTGACGCGCGGCGGCGGGCGCCCGTCCAGAAAGGCACGCATACCGCGAGCCGACGAACGCGCAACCGGGGCGCGGCAAACCCGCAGACACAGCAAAGTGACATGAAGTCGCCAGACCGCTGACGTATTCTTTCCCCATGCCGAAGATATCGGGGAAAAACCTCTCCGAACACCGCGAGCGCACACGCGAAGCGCTCTTCGCCGCCCTTTCGAGCCTCATGGCCGCAAAGGGCTTCGACGCGATAAGCATGAGCGATCTGGCAAACGAGTCCGGCATCGGCAGAACGGCGATATACAACCATTTTTCCGACAAAGAGGAGCTGCTTCTGGCTTACATTAAGTTCGAGGTGAACGCCTACATGGATCGCATCAACTCCAAGCTGGCGCGGATAGACTCGCCCCTGGACAAGCTGCGTGTCTATGCGCGCGAGCAAATGCTGGCCAAACGCGGCTATTTCTTCTCGCCGGGGGCTCCTCTGCGCGACGTCGTCTCGAAAGAGACCGCCGCGGCCCTGCGCGAACACGCGTCTCTTGCGGGCAAGCTGTTTCGCCGCATACTCGACGAATGCGTCGAAGCGGACGTCATTCCCGATCAGAACCTCGACGTGACCGTCCAACTCCTCCAGGGGGCGCTGACGGGCCGCCGCGTGCCCAAGGACGAGCCCGCCCGCTCCGCTTTCCTCGACGCAACCGACCGCTTCGTGCTGCGTTCGGTCGGAGCCTCCGTGCCGGACGACCTCGTCTCGCTCCGACCCTGACGCGTCTCGCCCGGCCGAGAGAGCCCGACGGCGGCAGGCGCCAGACGCTTCGGATCGGCGTGCGGCGCCGTTCCGTTCACGCTCGACCCCTCGCAGCCTTTCACCAATCGACTTTGTAGCCCCCGCCGTTCCTCTTTCTGCGGGCCTCTTCGTCGCCTTTACGGTTTCTCTCTTTGAGCTTGCTCTCCTTTTCGTCCGTCTTCGGATCGTTCGACGGCGGTGCGGGCGTCGGGGAAGCGCCCCCCGGGTTTCGGTTGGGATCCCCGCCCGGGTCGTTCGGATCGGAGCCTGGCGACTGCAACGGACTCTGACTCGGGCTCTGACTCGGACCTTGATTCGGGCTCTGATTCGGACCCTGGCCCGGGCTCTGATTCGGACCCTGGCCCGGGCTCTGATTCGGACCCTGGCCCGGGCTCTGATTCGGACCCTGGCCCGGGCTCTGATTCGGACCCTGACTCGGGCTCTGATTCGGACTCTGACTCGGGCTCTGGCCCGGACTCTGAGCAGGGCTCGGCGAGGGCGGGTTCGCCTTCTTGTCCTGACGATCCTTGGACTGCTTGTTCTTGCCGTTGTTCTTTGAGCAAGGGGCCATCGTCGAGGAGGCCTTCGCGAAGTCCTTTTTGGCGGCGTCCTTGCGGCCGGCGGCCTTGGACTGGTCTCCGCGTTTTTCGTAGGCGAGAGAGAGGTTTCGCCTGACTTTGCATTCGGGCCCGTCCGTCTCGGCGATTTGGCTGCCGGTCCTCTTGGACTTCGGAGCCCTGTCCAATGCGATCGAAAGGCTGCCGACGGCCTCCGAATACTTTTTGCCCTTGGCCAAGGCGGTGCCGAGATTGAAACGCGCCTCCCAGCCCTGCAGGAAGCTCGGCGTGATGTTCATCGCCAAGCGGTAGCGTCCCGCGGACGTCTCAGGATCGGAGTCATAGGCCATGCGGGCCCAGCGCGGGAGCAGGAACATGGCGGCACACCACAGCGCCAGCAGAATGACGACCGCGCCGCCGCCCCATTTCCACGCTCTCATTCTGCGCAGGGTTCTGGGCGCGATCTCGCCTTCCGTCAGGCTGACGCCCTCGCCCAGCATCAGGCCGACGTCGTCCGCAGCCAGCCCGTCGCCGCCCGCGGTCTGCGGGCTCTCTCCCGTGCTCGGACCCGCCTGGCCCTGGCCGCCGCCGTAGACCGCCGTCTCGTTCTCGCTCACTTTCGCCCCACTCTCAATCGGATACGCGGCATCGTCGCGGCGATCTCCCAGGCCGCGAGCGCCGCAAGCGCGATGCCTGCAGGCCACAGCACCGGGCTGCGTTCCTCGCGGCCGTCGCTGGTGCGCTGCTCCACTTTGGACACGTCGGGCACGTCGATCGTCTGACCCGGCGCCGTGCGATGCATGTAATTGACCTTCATCTGACCCGCCGCCGTTTTGAGCGTCTTCTCGTCAATCTTCGAAACGGCCGTTTGCCCGGTTTGCGGGTCTAGAATGTACTTGCCCGCGCCGGAGAAGGTGGTCTCCTTCATCGGGCCGCCGGCCGCCGTTCCGTATCCGAGGACGCCTCCGCCGTCGAGCAGATCGCGAACCTGGTCGTATGTTTTCTCCTGCCCTTTGGCGCCGCGCGGCTCGCCGTCGCTGAACACGTAGACAAGCTGCACCGACTGGGGATGGCTGCTGCGGGAACGCTTGAGCTCGCGCTTGAGGACCTTGACCGGACGGTACACCGAGGATCCGTTCGAATAGCTCGACTGCTCGGGTTTGACCGTTTGGACCCAGGATTCGACGGCGGCGGCGTCGGTGGTCATCGGAAGCTCTCTGACGGCCCCGGAGTTGAACGAGATGATTGAGTACCTGGCGCCTGGGATCCTGGAGACTATCTGGCGAATGTCCGCCCGCACCCCCTCCAGGCGAGGCTTCTTGCCGTCGTAGTCCTCCGCATTCATCGAGCCGGTTGTGTCGACGACGAAGAAGACATTCGCCCCTCGCACCGTTTTTTCCTGGGGGAGCGCCACGCTCGGGGCCGCGCCGATGGAGGCGACCGCCACAACCATGAGGCCCCGCCTCGTCCAGTCCTTCCAGGCGCCCTTGTGCGAAGCTTTCTCGCGATTCCAGCAAAAGAAGCACGCGCCCAGCCCGAGAATGAGAAAGAGGGCGACAAGCCAGACGGGCCATATCCACATCATCACAGCCGGTACCTCCACGCCAATCCGATGATCAGAACGACGGCGATTCCCGCGAGCGCAGGCCAACGGCCCGGCGTGTCCACGACGCTGGCATCCGCGGCGCCCGCCAACTCCTTCTTGTCTTGAGCTTGGACTTCCTTGACGATTTGCTCGCCGGCCTGGGCGCTCTGAGCGTCGTACACCTTCCCGCCTATGCCCTCAATCGTCGAGCGGAACTCGTCTCGTCCCCCCGGATATCCGCTGATGAGCAGGCCCAGAACCCGAATCTTGCGCTTCTGGGCAATGCCCGCCGCCTCTTTCAGATTGAAGGCCGGGCTGCCCTCAAGCCAGTTGTCCGTGGCGAAGAGGATCGTGCGCGAACGGTCCTTGTCTCCGTAGTCAAAGCTCTGCGTGCAGCTGACCAGGCCGTCCCCGATGAGCGAGGCGCCCGCGAACCGGTCTCCCGCGGAAGTCCTCGTGTACAGATCGTCGTCGTCTCGGCCTCCCTGGAGAACCTTCCTGACGCGGCCGAGCTCTTCTTTAACCATCGCGTAATCGTCGGAAAGGGGGAACACGACCGTCGAGGAGCGGTTCCACACGACGAGGGCGACCCGCTCGCCGTGGAACTGATCGGCCATCTCGGCGAACGTCTTGAGAACCTGGGCGTCGAACGCCTCGACGGACCCCGAGACGTCGAGGCAGAGGATGAGGTCGCGCGAAGCCAGTTTGGAGGAGTGGGTCCTCAACTCCGACGGCCGCGCCACGATGACCGCCGACGAAACGGCAGCCGCCCCCATGGCGGCGACTAGAACCGCCGCCGCCAGCCGCAGTCTCGTCATGCGGCGGCGATACCTCGCGCCGCGGCGCAGGAAGCGGGTGTGCGCAACGTAGGAGACGCTCCGGGCACGCCGGTCCTTTCCGAGGAACCACGCGGCAAGGCCTATGGCCGCGGCCGCGAAACAGATCAGGGGAATCGCCCAGGGCACTACCACGATGAAACCTCCTCGACTGCGCACCGGATGGACTGTTCGGCGTCGACCTGGCTCACGGGGCCGAAAGCCGGCTGCTCCCACGACTCGAGGAGCCCGCACACCGAAGTGAACTTTCCGCTGGCCCTGAGGTCGGCGACGGTCCACGTGCTCAGGTCCCGCCCCGCCCTTTCGCCCAGAATCTCGCGCATGGTTCGCGAAAGAAGCTGATGGAGCTCGCGCAAGTCCTCCGCCCGAATCGATTGGAGCGTGGAAATCCAACGTTCGCGCTGTGTTTGAACGACCGGTGCGAGCTCGATCTGCAGCCCGCGCCGCCTGGCGTAGGCGAAATGCCAGCCGACAAACCACAAGATCGCCGCGAGCGCGACGAGGCCGGCGGCCAACGTCACGGCCCCTGCGCCCGGCTCGGGCCGGAAAAACTCGTTACTTTGCATGATGTTGCCTCTTCAGCAGGCCGACGACGACGGGCAGAATGTCCTCGGAGGAAGCCAGCGGCGCATTGAGCACGCCGTAGCGGGCCAGCAGCTCGGACGCGCCCCACTCGCGCATCGCGCGCTCCGCCTGGACCTCGCGCTGCAATTCGACGTCCTCGCGCACATACTCAGGAAGAAAGAGGTTCTCCTCTATGTCCGCCATCGCGGCGACGCCCTCGGCGGTCAGGGGCATGTCCTCGATGCGGACCACCATGAGCTCGTGGCGTTCGCGGATCCGGCGAAGGGTGAATTCCGCCGCGGGAGTCGGCCAGAACTGGTCGGTGACGAGGATGACGAGCGAGCGCTCCCTCGTTGTCTTCAACAGGTAGTCGACGACGGCGGTGACGTTCGTCTCCGCCTGCGCCTGCTCGAAGGCGTGCTCGGTGCGATCGAGCAGGAAATCGAGATGGCTCAAGCCGTGGCGGGCCGGAAGGCGCATCGCCCCCGCCGAGTTGCCGTAGACGAGGCCCACCCTGTCGCCGCGGTACGAGGCGAGATAGGCGAGGGTCTCCGCCGTGGCGAGGGCGATCGCCGATTTCGCCTCGCCCGACGGCGCCAGCGCCCGCATTTCGATGCTCGTGTCCATGAGCAGCTGGGTGAAGACGTCTGTGTCGCGCTCAAACCGGCGGATGATGGGCTTTCCGGCGCGCGCGGACACTTTCCAGTCGATGTCCCGGACCTCGTCCCCCGGCTGGTAGTCGGTGAGGTCCTCGAAGTCGTTTCCCTTGCCCGTGAGGATCGAGGTGTGCGAGCCCTCGAAGAGGCCGGCCGCCCGCCTGACCTGCGGAAGCGACAGGCGGGCGCGTATGAGCGCCATCCTCTGGCCTGCTGTCGTGCGGGTCATGGCGTCGGCACCGCGTTGAAGACCATGTCGATAAGCGCCTCCGGCGTGACGTCGTTGGCCAGCGCGTCGAAGGTCCGGACCAGGCGGTGGCGCAGAACGGCGTGCCGCAGCTGCTTGACGTCGTCGGGGATCACGTAGTTGCGCCCCGCCTGAAGCGCCAGGGCCTGGCCCACCTGCATGAGCGAGAGGCCGCCGCGCGGGGAGGCCCCCACCCGGATGTTCTCCATGAGCCCCTGGATCGGCCTCGGCCCGCCGCCGCGGGTGGTGTTGACGATCGCGACGATGTACTTCTTGATGGCGTCGTCGACGTAGACCCGCTGGACCGTGTTCTGAAGGAACAGAACGTCCTCCGTGGTGACCGGATTCTCGCCCCTTCTCCGGTTGAACGTGCCCGTCGCCGTCCTTGTGAGAATCTCGACCTCTTCGGCCGGCTTCGGATAGGTCAACACCTCTTTCATGAGGAACCTGTCCATTTGGGCTTCGGGAAGAACGTATGTGCCTTCCTCTTCGATTGGGTTCTGCGTGGCCATGACGGTGAAGGGGCGCGGGAGTTCGTAGACCGCCCCTCCGATAGACGTTTGGCCTTCTTGCATCGCTTCGAGCATCGCGGACTGCGTTTTCGCCGAGGAGCGATTGATTTCGTCAAGGAGGACGACGTTGGCGTGCACCGGACCGAGCTGCGTCGTGAAAGTGCCGGTCTCATACGAGTACATCTGCGTGCCGACGATGTCGTTGGGCATGAGGTCCGGCGTGCACTGGATTCGCGAGAAGGTCCCCGACATCGCGGAGGCGATCGTCGTGGCTGCCGTGGTCTTGGCCAAGCCCGGCACGGACTCGAGCAACACGTGCCCTCTGGCGAGCAAGGACGTGACGAGGGCCGTATACAACGCGTCCTGCCCCACAACGCGGCCCCTGAAGGTCCCGTGTATCCTCTCAAGCAAATCGGCGCTGCGGGCCAAGTCCGCGGCGCTGATGTCGCCGGACGCCATTTCTTTCATTGCCATACCTTCCAAACTCAGTCAACTGGGCGCGTGCACACTCTACAATAGCAGCTGCCTCCGACGGGGTCAGGGCTTTGGATAGAACGCCCCAGAGCCGGAGTCCGCCCGGGAGATTCTTTCAGATTTAACCTCCCCGTGAGAAACGGCGTCCGAAACCGAGGCTGCGTCTCACAGTGGACAGAACTAGCAAGAAGGGCGCTCAGTAGGTTACTTTTGAAATGTTAGGCAGGCGATCTGAAAGGACGGTGATCAGGCAAATGAGCTCTGCGCCTGACAATCCGTGGCTCGATCAAGGCTCTCCGCAGTGGTCGGAGCAGCCCCCCGAGTCCCGCCGCCCCCTCTACTTCCTCGTTTTCGCGGCAGGAGTATTGCTCCTCACACTGATGGCCGTCTTCTACATCAAGGTCATACGCGACGGGCGCGACGCCGCCGATCCCGACAAGGATCCGAAAGCGTCGTCGACCACCGCGGACGCGCCGTCGACCGCGAAGACGACCACGCTCAACGCCAACGGCTCGCTGGAGGAAGCCCGCAAGGCCGTCTCGCAGCTCAAGGGAAAGAGCTCGTGCACGGTGAAAGACGACGCCAAGAACCTGACCGTCTTCATCCAGGCGGCGAAGAAGGAAGACAAGCTCAACAAGGAGCGGAAGTTCGTCACGTCCACGATGACGGCGCTGTCGAAGAACTGCGGCGCCGACTACACGGTCAATCTGACGAAGGAGATGAAGAAGAGCACGTCTGAAGTCTCCGACCTCGCCTCGGACCGTTCGTGGTGGCATCTTGCGAGCCCGGCCCCCAGCGGCGCCAAGGACGTAACCGAGTTCACCACCGGGAAGCACAACATCCGCTGCAAGTTCGACGACGACGACGAGAGCGTCTCCTGCTCAATCTACATCTACGACTATCCCTCTCCCGACGGCTGCGAGAACAAGACGGCCACCTACCATCTGAGCCAGGCGAAGGAGGCGACGGCCGACTGCAATTCGGCGCTCAACTCCTCCATCCAGGTCGCCTACGGCTCGACCGTCTCCCACAACGGGATCTGGTGTTCCATCTCTCAGGAGCAGGGGATCACCTGCACCAGCGAGCTCTCCGGCAAGGGATTCCAGCTCAAGCGAGCCGCGGCCCGGCTCTTCTGAGCGGCCTTCCGACCACGCCGGGATTTCTAACCGGGCCTTGCGAGCTCCGCGGTCGGCTTTCTGGCCGGCCCTTCCCATCCCGCAGCGCCCTTGCGAACCGGGGCGATTAGGCTGCCCTTACCTTCTCCGCGTCCCGGACGGTAGACTTGGACCATGACTTCCACGACCGTCGGCAACGCCTCGCCCGGGGCTTCACGTAAGAAGCGCAAGAAGCGGCGCAACGCGAGGCTGTGGATCCCGCAATACCATGGCGCGTGGGCGATGGTGACGTTCCCCCCTTTGGTCGGCGTCGTCGAGGGCGGTTTTCGGCCCGTCGAGATCGTGGTCTTCGCGCTGTGGTTCGTCGGATACTTCCTCTTTTACAGCGCCACGGTGTGGCTCAAATCTCGGTGTAAGAAACGCTACTTCCCTCCGGTGCGGCTCTACGGGCTGATCGTCGCGGCTTTGGGCTTGGCTTCGCTCGTCAGTGCGCCCTATCTGTGGCGGTGGGCGCTCGTCTTTTCGCCGCTGGCAGCCACCGCGGCGTGGGAGGCGTGGAAACGCGACGAGCGTTCGCTGATTTCCGGCCTTGACACCATCGTCGCCGCCTGCCTCATGATCCCTGTGATGTTCGACATCGCCGGCGACGGCGCCCCCGGGTTCGCCGCCTCGCCCCGAGCCTGGCTGTTGACCGCCCTCTTCTTCGGGTACTTCGCCGGAACGCTCTTCTACGTCAAAACGAACATCCGCGAGCGCGGCTCGAACGTCTACCTCGCCGCATCCATCCTGTGGCATGCCTCGTGGGCGGCGGCTGCGGGCGTTCTCGCATGCCGCGGGGAGGTCTGCTGGATTCACGTGACGGTGTGGCTCGCCATTGCGATCCGCGCCGTCGTCGTCCCGCTCCTCGGACGCGCGGGCAGGCCGGTGGGCGTCAAAGCCATCGGCTTCGGCGAAGTCTTCACCTCGCTGGCCTTCGTGCTCACCGTCTTTTAAGCGCTTCGGGTTGTTTGGCGCTTGACGCCCGCCGCTTTCCAGCACTCGACCGGTTTGGCGCTCGCCGTTTTCCAAGTGTCTGCTTCAGCGCGTTGTTCCGGCTTGTCATTGCGCGTCTCCGAGCCTTGTTTCTGGTCTCCAAGCGCTCGTTCCAACACCTTGTAAGCGCTCGTTTCCGGAGCTTCTGGGCACTCGTTCTTCACGCCGCGCCGCGCTCAAAGAATCGACGCGACGGCCCTGAGCAGGCGCAGCGAGCCCTCGGTCTCGCCCACGCTGACTCGCACGCCTTCCTCGCCGAAGCGGCGCACGGTCACGCCTTCGTCAAGGCACGCGTTTTCGAGGGCCTCGCCGAATCCGGCGAGCCAGACGAAGTTCGCCTGGGAGGCCGGAACGGCGATGCCGTGTGCGGCGAGGGCCGCCACGAGGTTCCGGCGCTCCTGAATGATCACGCCGCACCTCCTGCGCACCTCCTCCTGTGAGTGCAAAGCGGCGCTCGCGGCGATCTGGGCGAGGGCGTTGACTCCGAAGGGCGTACCGATCGCCCTCAGCCCGGCGATCATCTCCGGGTGCCCCAGCCCGTAGCCGACGCGGATCCCGGCCAGCCCGTAGGCTTTGGAGAAGGTCCGCAACACGATGAGGTTCGGATGCTCGCGCAGCAGCTCGTCGGATCGGACGGCATCGTCCATGTCCACAAAGTCGATGTACGCCTCGTCGAGCAGCACGGGCACACGCTCGGGGACCTTTGCGAGGAAACCCGCCAAGTCACTGTGTTTGAGGGCGACGCCGGTCGGGTTGTTGGGACTGCACAGCAAAAGCGCGCGGGTTCGTTCGGTGACGGCGGAGAGCAGGCCCGGCAGGTTGTGCGATCCGTCGGCGTTGAGCGGCACCTTGACGGCCGCTCCCCCGGCTGCCTGAACGGCGATCGGATACGCCTCGAAGGAGCGCCAGGGAAGCACCACCTCGCCGCCCGGCGTCACAGCCGCCTGAAGGATCTTCTCGATGAGCGCGGTCGACCCGTTGCCGACGACGACGCCGTCGTCGACCCACTTGTGAAACCAGGAAATGTCGTGGACCAGCCCGGTGGCGAACATGTCCGGATACCTGTTGAGACCGCCGACGGCGGCTGAGACCGCGGCCTGGACGGCGGGCAGCGCAGGGAAAGGGTTCTCGTTGGAGGAGAGTTTGACGACGTCGGCGTTCGCGCCCTTCTTGCCGGGCACGTACGCGGGAAGGCCGAGGATCTCGGGGCGGAACCACTGCTGCTTGCTCATGCATCTAGTGTGCCCCGCGCGGGCGGGGCAATGCGAGCGGTTCTTCAACGGGGCAATGCGAGCGGTTCTTCAACGGGGCAATGCGAGCGGTTCTTCAACGGGGCGACGCGCTCGGCTTTCCGACGGAGGGTCTGCCGAGGACGCAATCAAACCGACGACCCAGGCAAATTCCATCGCTCAGCCTTAGGATTGCGGCATGAGATACCTAGTTCGCGCAGCAATCAACGCCCTCGGCCTGTGGCTATGCGTGCTTTTCGTACCGGGCATCGGCCTGCACGGCTTGGGCAACAATCGGGAGGTCGCCCTCTACCTTCTGGCGGCAGGGGCTGTCCTCGGCGTCGTCAACTCTCTGGTTCGCCCGATATTGGTGATCTTGTCGATACCGCTGTACATCCTCACGCTGGGCCTGTTCTTCTTGATAGTCAATGCGGCAATGCTCAAGCTCACCGCGGCGCTCACCGCCGGGTTCGACATATCCGTGACCGTTGCCACCTGGGGAACGGCGATTCTGGGCGGGATCCTCCTATCCGTGTTCAACACCTTCACCGACGCGCTGCTCCCAGAGGAATACCGGCGGCGCTAGGCCTCCGGCGCGTGCCTTCTGGGCGTCGCTTTCGCCGTTTTCGCGCCGCGTTTGACCCTCACGCGACGTGAGGTTGGAAGCTAGAGCCATGGGAGAGAACATGCAGGAGCTGACCGTGGGCCAGGTCGCCGACCTTGTGGGCGTCAGCGTTCGCACGCTCCACCACTGGGACGGAATCGGCCTGGTGGCGCCGAGCTGGCGTTCGTGGTCCGGCTACAGGCTGTACACCCGGGAGGACGTGGAGCGCGTCCAGCGCGTGTGCCTGTACCGGGAAACCGGCATGGCCCTGGCGCAGATCGCCGAGCTGCTCGACGATCCGGGCCTGGACGAGCTCGCGCACCTGGCCAGGCAACGCGAACTGCTCCTCGAACGCATCTCCCATCTGCGGCAGAAAGTCTCCGCAGTAGACCAGATTATGGAGACGATGAAGATGGGAACGAATCTCGACCCCGCCCAGAAGGCAGAACACTTCGGCGGCTGGGATCCTGCGTGGCAAGAGGAAGCTCAGGCCAAGTGGGGCGACACCCCGGAATGGCGCCAGTCCGAGGCCGTCAAGGCGAAGATGACGCCGGAGGACTGGTTCAGAGTCGGCAGAGACACCCAAGCCCTCGAACAGTCTCTGGCGGAGGCCAAGCGCGACGGCGTCAAGCCCGGCTCGGATCGGGCGAATGAGCTCGCCGAGGCCCACCGCGCTTCGCTCGGCACATGGTTTGACGTGACGCATTCCAAGCACGTGCTCATCGCGCGCGGGTACGGCATGGACGACCGGTTCCGCCAGTACTACGACAAGATCGAGCCCGGCCTCACCGACTGGCTGAAGTCGATCATCGACGAGAATGCGAGGGCAAACGGCGTCGACCCGACGACGGCGACGTGGCAGTGACCCTTCCCGAGCGGGGCGCCGGCCGACTGCGTCGG
>ERZ772918.194-NODE-194-length-48503-cov-248.872_pt1 | contig 48503 bp, 38 predicted proteins | sample MGYA00512118_ERZ772918 | MGnify/ENA primary metagenome ERZ772918 (study PRJEB29015, sample SAMEA2737939) | human oral metagenome | biome: human oral; feature: human-associated habitat; material: dental | place: China | collected 2135 ... | reverse complement strand
GCGCCCGCCATGCGCCCGATGCCCAGGGGCGCTGCCACGCCGGGCGTGGTGCCCGGCGCCCGCCCTCAGCCCCGCCCGGCCCGGGTCGCGGGCAGGCCGGCTCCCGGCGGCAAGAAGGCGCAGAGCAGTGGGACGAGCGTCATCGGCTTCATCATCATGCTCATCTTCCTGATCTTCAGCGTCCTGCGCTGACAACGTCCGGGCGCTGCAGCGCCCGGAGCATGTGAGAGGGCAGCGGCGCGCGGGAGGAATGGCGCCGTCGGCACCGCTACCGCCGGGCCGGTCAGCCCGCGGCGGGCGCCTCCTGCGAGGCGTAGCCGTGGTGGAACGCCCACACCACCATCTCCAGGCGCGAGCTCGTGCCGGTCTTCGTGAAGAGGACCGAGATATGCGACTTGACCGTCGCCTCGGCGATCGACAGCCGCTCGGCGATAGCGCGATTGGAGGCGCCCTCGCACAACAGGTGCAGGACGTCCGCCTCCCTTTCGGACAGCTCGATGCTCCCATCGGCCTGGCGGACGGAGGCCAGCGCGTGGTCGATGAGCCGGGCCGTGGGCACCGGCGCCACGACCTTGGCGCCGGAGTGGACGGCCCGCACGGCGGCCAGGATCTCCTGGGGTGGCGCGCTTTTGAGCAGGAACCCGCTCGCGCCGGCGGCCAGGCCGCGCATGAGGTCGGAGTCGGTGTCGAGGGATGTCAGCAGAATGACCCGGGTCTGCGGGCAGGTTCGCAGGACCTCCTGCGTCATATCAACGCCGTCCATCTCCTCGGAGTGAATATGGATTTCACTGATGATGACATCGACCTGGTGCGCCTGGAGGAATTGCAGCGCCTCATGGACGGAGCCCGTGGAGAGCCGGATCTCGAACTCGGTGGAATCAGAGAAGTAGGACTGAAGATGCGCCAGCGCCATGGCGTCGTCGTCGACAAGCACGACGGAGATCAGATCAGACAGATTCTGGGCGGAGGGGCTCCTGGAAGGCATAAGTCTTCTCCATCGGGTCAGGGGTAGCAGGATCAGGGATGGCCAGAGAATATCCCATAAAGGCCCGATTATCCTCGTGAACTGCGCAAATGAGGATATGTGTGTGTCGTGTTCTCCTACGCCCGCGCGATGATCCGTGGTGATCGCGGCGGAACCCCGCGGCGACGAATGGATGAGCGCGCTCCACTCGAGGGCGATGACGCTCTAGACGAAGGGCTGAGGCCGATCTCTCGCGGCCTCGGGCAGACTCTGGCCTGGTTCAGCGCCGCCGAGCCCTGATGGAGGCGCTGTTCCTGACACCGCGACCCGACATTCAGGCATAACGATTCCTGAATGGGTGGCCGTGGATTGTGAAGAGTCCCTGACAGGTGTCCGAGGAGGATTCCGTGTACCGCTCCGCCCTGCGCGAGGCCGTCGCGCCCTCATTGGCGCGCGCCGCGGCCCTGGAGTCGCCCTATGGGCTCATCTCGCGCGCCGCGGAACTGCCCCTGGCCCCCGGCGAGCCCGCCTACTCGATCTGGACCGGGCTCCTCGGCGACCTCTCCCAGTCCCTGGCCTCCCAGCGCACCTGGAACCACCGGGCCGAGTCGGGCAACATCGACGGCGCGGGCGGCGCCATCGACCCCGAGCTCGCCCGCCACATCGCACTCGTCGAGTCCCTCGAGCGCTACTCGAGTTGCGCCTGGACCGACTCCGAGCTCATCTGGGACACCGCCGCGGGCCTCGGCGACGCCGCGATCGGCCCCGAGCGCTGGCCCGCCTGTTCGAAAGCCGAGCTCGCCGACCCGCGCTGCGGCCTCATTCCCTCCGACCCCCGCCTGCCCCTGCGCTGGGTGCGCGGCTGGTCCCTCACCCACGGCCGCGAGGTCTACGTCCCCGCCCTCCTCGTCTACCTCAACTTCCCCATCAAGACCCCCGCCGAGCGCTTCACCAACCCCGTGTCCACCGGCACCGCCGCCCACTCCGACCTGCGAGCCGCCGTGCTCGGCGGCCTGCTGGAGGTCATCGAGCGCGACTCCATCGCCCTGACCTGGCTCCAGCGGCTGCGGCTGCCCGAGGTCGTCGTCGACCCGGGCGCCCTGGACGAGACCACCGCCGAGTACCACCGCATGGGCACCTCCACAGGACTGGAGGTGCGCCTGTTCGACGCCACCACCGACTACGGCGTGCCCACCCTCTACGCCGTCCAGACCTCCGAGGCCGACGCCGAGCTCGCGCAGGTCGTGGCCGCCACCTGCGATCTCGACCCCCAGCGCGCCCTGGCCAAGATCTACCGCGAGCTCGCCTCCCTGCGCATCGCCCTGCGCTCCCACGCGCGCAGCCCCCGCTTCGAGGAGGTCAAGGGCGCCGACCTCACCGTCGTCGGAGGCGCATTGGCCGACGCCGACCCCTCCATGCGCCACATCTTCGACTTCCTCTTATCGGGTCCGCGGCCCATCCACGCGCTGGACGGGATCGGCGCCCTACGGCACGGCCCTGACGACTTGGAGCAGGTGGTCGCCAGCCTGGAGCGCGCCGGGGCCGAGGCGATCGTCGTCGACCTCACCACCGACGAGGCCCGGCAGGTCGGCATGCGCGTCATCAAGGCGCTTATCCCCGAGGCCATGCCCCTGTCCTTCAGCCACTACGCCCGCTACCTCGCCACCCCGCGCCTCTACGAGGCCCCCCTGGCGATGGGTCTGACGGCCCACGACGAGTCCGGCATCAACCCCGTCCAACAGCCCTTCGCCTGAGGGCCCCAGTCACGACGCCACGGAAGGAGGCACCGATGAGCTCACCGACCACGGCCTACCTCGCCCAGGGCGACTACGGCCACGCCGTCGCCCACCGCCTCGCGGGCCCGGATGACGTGCTCCTCGATGTGCGCGACGAGGTCTTCGGCGCCGCCCTGCCCTACGCCGACCGCCTCGTCCTCATCTGCGACGCCGACCGCGACGATCTGCGCGCCGCCCTCGATGCCGAGTCCTTCACCCGGGGTATCCCCTCGATCGGCCTGGAGCTCAGCCCCACCCAGCTGCGCTGCGGCCCGCTGGTCATCCCCGGCGCCACCCCCTGCCACGGCTGCTCGACCCGCCGGCGCCGCCAGCACGGCTACCGCCCCCTGCCCGAGGGGCTGGCGCCCCTGGAGCAGGGCTACGCGGAGCACCACGTGGTCATCGGCGTGGGCCTCATCTCGATGGCCCTCGGCCTGCTCGACGAGGGCGGCGCGGCACACGAGGAGGCGGGCGGGCGCGTGTGGACCGTCGAGCTCGTCACCGGGCTCACCTCCAGTGCCCGGGTCACGGCCGTCGACCGCTGCCCCACCTGCTCGGGGCGCTACGACGGCGCGCGCGACGGTCTGTCCGAGCTCGCCGTCCTCCTCCCGGCGCGCTTGCGCGCCACTGTCTCCAACCCCTCCAGGACGGTGATCTGAATGGCGGCGAGCAGCAGCGCGATGCGCGCCTCCGAGGTCGGTGCGGCCGCCCAGCGCGACCTCCAGTTCCGGATCCCCCGCAAGCCCGTCCTGCGGCGCGGCCTGCGCCTGCGCTGGGACGAGGAGGCCTGGGTCATCGACGGCGCCCGCAAGAGCCAGGTCCTCGGCGGCGCCTTCGCCCGCGAGCACCTGGGCGCCTACATCGAGGCCTGCGACGGCGCCCACACCCTCGACGAGATCGGCGAGACGACCGGCATCGGCTCCGAGGCCGCCTTCGCCGCCGCCTCCCTGCTGTGGACCGGCGGGGTCATCGAGGAGGGCGACACCGAGCCTCTGGGGGCGCTCGCGCCTCTCGCGACGGCCGGGCCGCAGGCCGGCGACGGCGCCTGGCCGGCCCCCGCGCTCATCTGCCTCCTGTCCCGCCTCGGGGACTCCACCGGTGTCAATGACTCCTGGCAGGACGCCGCCCGGCGGCTGGCCGCCGCCCGCGTGAGGATCGTTGGGGCGGGCGCCGGGGCGGGCGGGGCCAGCGGTGCCCCCGCCTTCGCCGGCGCCCTGGCCGGCGCGCTGGCCCCCACCCTCCGCGCCCAGGCCGGCGAGGGCCCGCAGGCGGGGGACACGCTCGTCGTCGCCGTTGAGACCGATGGCGCGCGCGAGGCGGTGGCGCGGGCCGCCGAGCAGTGCTGGGAGACCGGCACGCCCCTGCTGCGCGTGCGCGCCGAGCGCGATGCCGTGACTGTGGGCCCCTACATCGACCCCGCCTTCTCCCCATGCCTGGACTGCGCCACCTCAGGTGAGGCGCCGATCGGGCCGGCGCCGGGGCCGGCCCGGGTGGACCTCGCCATGGGCCTGGCGGCCAGGAGCATCGCCGCGGTCATCGCGCGCGCCACCGTCACCCACCTGCCCGGCGACTCGCGGCGCACCGACCTCGTGACCCTGGCCAGCACCCACATCCCCGTCGTCAGCCGGCCCGGCTGCCCGGTGTGCTCGGTGAGCGGGGGAGGCCCGGAGAGTCAGGTGGGGGAGGACGCCGCCCCGGTGGCGCCGTTGGTGCCCGTCGGCGCTCGCTACGAGCAGTCGGTGGCCATCCCGCCCGCCGCCTTCGTGGACTCCAAGGGGCACCAGCAGCACTACAAGCCCTCCAACCTGCGCCTCCAGCACGCCTTCCGCGATTGGCCCGTCTGCCCGCGCGCGCCCCTGCCCGCCGCCGACCTCGCCCTCCTCCAGCGCCCCTGGCCCTCTGGGGCGGGCGAGGAGGGACCGCGCGCCGACGGCGTGAGCACCACTGAGCTCGCCACGATCCTCGCCCTGGCGGCCGGGGTGCGCGAGCCCCTCAGCCGTGGCGCGAACGCCGAGGGCGGTTCTGACGGCACTGCCAGCACTGATCTTGGCGCCAAACTGCGCCGCTGGACCGCCGCCGGTGGCAACATCGGCTCCGTCACCGCCTACGTGCTCGTGCCCGAGCAGCCTTCTGCCGCCCTCGCCCCCGGCACTTACGTGTACGTCGAGAGGGACCACGAGCTCGCGCTCGTCGGCCCGCCCGCGCCCGCCGGCAGCGCGACCCGCGTCGTCCTGACCGGCAATATCGACAAGGTCTCCCAGAAGTACTACTCCTTCGCGCTGCGCCTGGCCGTCCAGGACTGCGGCTGCGCCTTCGAGGTCATCCGCCTCGTGGCCCGCGCCCTCGGGCTGCCGATCCGCGCGCGCTCCCGCTGGGACGAGAAGGGGATCGCCGCGCTCATCGGCACCGATCCCGCCCGAGAGCCGGTGTGCGCCGTCGTCGAGCTCCCCGACGGGGCCGGGGGAGCCCGGGGAGCTGAGGGAGCAGTGGGGACAGGAGGAAGCGATGCGCTCTGACGTCGAGACCCTGCGCGAGATCGTGGCCGGTTTCCCCGACCCCGCCACGCCGCCGACGAGCGACGGGCTCGCCGAGCGCCGCCCGCGCCGCCCCCTGGCCGCCCTGGCCAGCACCCCCATCGAGCAGGCCGGCCCCTACCCGCGCGACCTGCGCACGAGCCTTGAGCGGCGCTCGTCGACCACCGACTATGGCGCCGAGCCCATCGACGCGGCCGCCCTCTTCGCCGATATCGCCGCCGCCCTCGATGAGGACGTGGCCACCTGGGGGGAGGAGGCCGCCGTCGGGTCCCTGGAGATCTTCGTCCTCCTCCTGCGCCCCAGCGGCGCCGAGCCCGGGATCTACCGGATCAGCGCCCAGGCGGGAGGCGACGACGGCGCCCCGCACGCCGTCGAGCGCCTGCGCCCCCTGCCCAGCCCGGAGGAGGTCGAGGGCATGGCCGTGCAGAAGGAGTTCGCCCGCGCGGGCGCCATCATCTCCGCGGCCGCCAGCCTCGACGAGGCCGACTCCTGGGGAGGGGCCCACGGCTACCGCTTCGTCATGGGGCGCGCCGCCGCCCTCATCTACTCCCTGCACCTGCGCTCCATCGCCCGCGGACTGGCCGGGACCGTCTTCGCCGGCTTCTCGACCTCCGCGGTGCGCCACCTGCTCGACTCCGACGGCGTGAGCCGCCACCAGATGTTCGCCGTCACGGTGGCCTCGCCGCCCGGATAGAGACCGCGGCGCCCCGTGCGCCGCGCCCCAAGCGCCCCATGACGGGGCGAGGGGGCCGGTCCTGCCAGACCAGCCCCCTCATCGGGCCCTCGCGGGCCTGCTCCTACACCAGCCAGTTCATGTGAAGGAGGTGAACAGCATATGACCACGATCGACCTCACGCTCGCCGACAGCGACTTCGGCGTTGAGGAGCTCCCCGAGGGCAACGCCCTGGGTTGCGCCTTCTCCAGCGCCAGCGCCTCGTGCCCGGCCTGCGCCGCCTGTGCCTCGACCTCGGGCTGCGCCGCCAGCGCCTCGACGGAGGCCTGCGCCGCCTGCGCCTCGACCACGTCCTGCTGAGGACGCGCGCGGTGGCGGTCGGAGGGTCTTCGTCCTCCGGCCGCCACCGCTCCCCGATCCCACGCACCCGTCGCAACCACCTGAGGGAGGCAGGAGCCCACGATGACGGCCACTACCGACATCCCCCGGCTGCGCCAGGGCGTGTCCCTGATCGTCGGCATGGACAACCAGCCCATGCTCTTCGACTCCGACTCGGGCAAGTACCACCGGCTCGGCGCCGCCGCCGCCTTCATCGTCGGGCAGTTCGACGGGCGCAGGAGCCTGCCCACCATCATCGAGCAGCTCCCCCAGAAGATCGACGACGCCGGCGCCCAGCGCATCAACGGCCTCGTCGAGTCCCTGCGGGGCAAGCAGCTGGTCAGTGTGGCCTCCGCTGCCCCCGGCGCCCCCCTCGTCGCCCCGCGCCCCCATCCCGAGCGCCGCCCCCGGTTCGTCCACGGCCGCCACATCGCCCCCCTCCACCAGGGCCGGCACGTCAAGGTCCACCCATCGCGCTGGAGCGGTGGCTGGCTCCTGCCCCGCTTCATGCTCTGCCGGGGCTACCACCGGGTGGTCGCCCCCATCGTCCGCCTCCTGCGCCACCTGCCCGCCCGCAGCCTCGCCGTCGTCTTCATCCTGGCCGCCGCCGCCGGCTACGCCGCGGGCGCCCTCGCGCTGCTGAACCTCGCCGGCGGCGCGCGCCCGCCCATCTCCGTGTTCATCATCGCCGTCGCCATCCAGCTCGTGAGCATCGTCGGGCACGAGTCCTGGCACGCGATCGTCGCCGGCTGGCTCGGGCCGCCCGTGCGGGGCCTCGGCGTCGCGCTCATGTTCTGGGTGATGCCCATCGCCTACGTCGACCGAACCGACTCCTACCGGGTGCGCTCCCGCCTGGGGCTGGCCATGCTCGCCATCGCGGGCATGTGCTCCGACGGCGTCGTGTGCGGCATCGAGGCGGCCGTCGCGGCATCGAGCGCGGGAGAGGCTCGGCAGGTCGCGCTCACCCTGTGCGCCTTCCAGCTCACCATGCTCTTCACCAACTCCAACCCGCTCACGCAGTCCGACGGCGTGGCCGCCATCGAGGCCCTCACCGGCTCGGTCAACCTCCGCGGCCGCTCGATGCTCGTGCTGCGCTGCGCCCTCAGGCGCGTCCCGCTGCCCCCGGCCCTGGCGGTCATGCGCCGGTCCGCCCGCTGGGGCTACTTCCTCTACGGGCTGCTGTCCTCCCTGCTCGGCATCACCATCATGGTGATGAGCCTGACCTGGATGGGTGTCCTCCTGTTCAACCTGGTGAGAGGCCTGATCACATGAGTGCTGCCCCGATCCCCCCAGCGGCGCCGGCCGCCCACGGCCCTGCTGCGGCCCGGGCGCCCCAGCCCGGTGTCCTCCTGCTGCCGACCCTCGTTCGCGTCGGCGGCCTGCCCGAGCGCGCCATCCCCCGCCCCACCCCCGCGCTGATGACGGCCCTGGAGGAGTACCTGCGCCGCCGCGCCGCGCTGGAGCCGGTGGGCGAGGCCCTGCTCGACCCGCTCTACGAGCTCATCCCCGCCCTCGAGCGCCCCGAGAGGCGCGCCGTCCTGGCCGCCAAGCGCCGCATCTTCCAGGGCCGGCCGAGCGCACTGAACGACCGGGCGCGCGCCGCGATACCCCCGGAGCTGGCCGACGGCGTCGACAACTGGGACGCGATGCTCGCCCAGCGCGACGGCGCCTATGCCCGGCTCGAGGAGGCCGTGGCCGCGGACCTCGAGGCCAGCAGGTCGGTGCTCGCCGAGGGCCTGGACGAGCCGGGCTACCTGGAGTCCCTCGCCGTGGCCGCCCCCGGGCTCGTGTCCACCCTGGCGCAGCGGGGGGCGCGGCTGGGCGACGATCGCGTGGCCCGCAGCCTCTACACCCTCGCCACGCGCGCGGCCCTCAAGACCAGCCCCTTCTCCGGGCTGACCACCGTCTCGCTAGGCGCGGGGCCGAGGGCGCAGGGGAGCGCGGCCGGGGGAGGGCCGGGCCTTCCCACCGGGCGCGGGTACCGGATGCTCGCCGTCCACCTCGCCCACGGGATCCTCATGGCCCTGGCGCGCGAGCTCGACCCCGCCAGCGGCATCGAGCTGGAGCCCCTGCCGGTGCGCGAGGCCGTGGCGCCCATCGGCCCGGGCGCTGGGCGGACCGGGGGAGGTGATGCCGCTGGGAAGGCGACCGCGTCTGCCTCCATCCCCCTGACCGCCCTGCCCGAGTACGACTACGCCAACGGCATGGTCTTCCGCCGCGAGCAGGTCGCCCCCGCCACCTGGGTCCCAGCGGCCCTCGGCGCCCCAGCGCCCGGGGTGGCAGAGGAGGGGCCTACGGAGGGTGCCGCCCGCCCAGCCCCACCAGCGCCCATGACCATCCGCGAGGCCGCCGCCCGGCTGGAGGCCCGCGACGCCGGGCTGCGCCTGACCCGCCTCCTCGACTCCGGGGCGGTGCGCGTCCACGTCCCCTGGCAGCGCGGCGAGAACCCCTTCCCCGCGCTCCTGGCGGCGCTGTCCCCCTCCCAGCGTGAGGCCTGGGGGGAGGACCTGGCGTGGCTGGCGGGCCTGGGCGACGCCGTCGGGAGGGCCGCGGGCCCTGAGCGCGCCGAGCTCCTGGGCCGGGCCGCCGCCATCGCCCAGCGCGTCTTCGACGACGGCGAGCTCGGCGAGCGCCCCAGCGGCCTCCTCTACGAGGACCGCGAGTCCCCGCTCGCCTGGCCCGATCCGTCGCGCGACGAGGCCTTCGGGGCCGACTGCGCGCGCCTGGCCCACCTTGCCGACCCCTGGGTGACGCGCTCCCACCTCTACGAGCTTCTCGTCGAGCGCTTCGTCGCCGTCTTCGGCAGCGGCGGGATCTGCGAGGACCCCCTCGCCTTCCTCCTCACCCTCGCCCACGCCCCCGACGGCGACGCCGAGATGCTGGCCACCGCCGCCCAGGACTTCACGAGCGGCCCCAGCCCGGAGCGGGCCGGCCTGCCCGGCGGCGCTTCCGCCTCCCCCCGCCACCTCGGGGCCTTCCTCCAGCCAGTCGCCACGGGACCCACTGCGTGGGGCAGCGGCGGCGGCCTCACCGTCGTCAACGCCTTCACCAACGGCAACGGCGCCCTCCAGGCCCGCTTCCACCGCCTCCTCGGCGAGGACTACCGCGAGCACCTGGCCCGCGCCCTGCGCGCCGCCTGGGGGACCGAGCGGCTCCTGGAGATCCAGGCCGCCACCGAGTGCAACACCGGTCAGGCCGTCCCCTGCGGGATGCTCCCCGCGCTGCGCCTGCCGGGCGACCCCGGCTCGCCGGGCGCCGTCGGCCTCGACGAGCTGCGCCTCGTCCACGACCCCGCCACCGCCACGCTCTTCCTCGCCGATCGCGACGGGCCGGTGGGTATCTCCTACCTGGGCCTCACCCCGCAGCACCGCCTCGGCGGCTACCTCGCCTGGCTGGCGCTCCTGGCCGATCCGTGGTCCCGCCTGCCCCCGATGGCCGATCACTGGATCAGCCGGCGCCGGGGAACCGCGGGCCCGCCCGCGGACGAGCTCACCCACGAGCCGCGCGCCGTCGACGGGCGCCTCGTCACGCGGCGGGAGTCCTGGACCTTCCCCGCCCACGAGCTCACCGACCTGCTGGAGCGCGACATGACGGCCACCCTGGTGAGTATCGCCCGCCTGCGCGAGGCCTGGGGGCTGCCCGCCGAGGTCTACGCCCACCAGCTCATGCCCAACCAGGGCGCCACTTTCGACGAGCACAAGCCGCGCTACGTGGACCTGCGCTCGCCGGTCTCCCTCATGGCGCTGCGCGGGTGGATCAGCCCCGACGCCGAGCACCTCTCCCTCGTGGAGGCCCTGCCCGCCCGCGACGAGCTCGCCGGGGCCACGGGGAGCGGGGAGTCGACGACGCTCGAGTACCTGGTGGGGTTCCAGTGGCCCAAGGGCGGGGCCGGGAGCGGGCCGGCGGGCGCGCTGGCCCCCGGGGGAAGGAGCGCGCGATGAGCGAGGACCGCGATTGGCTCTACGCCCGCCTCTACTGCCCCGGCGGGGATGACACCGACGCCCTCCTGCCCGCCGTCGCCGCGTGGCTGGGGGCGGCGCGGGAGCGATGGGAGATCGACTCGGCGCATCTTCTGCGCTTCGTCGACCTGCGCGGCCACCACCTGCGGCTGCGCGTCAAGGCCGCGCCCGACGTCCTCGACCAGCTCGCGGCCGGGCTCGCCCCCCTCGACCGGGCCTGCCGGGAGTCGGAGGCGCGCGTGCTGCCCCGGCTCGTCCCCGACCCGCTCACCAGCGCGGAGGCGGGGCGCGCGGGCGTGGCCCTCGCGGTCTACGGCCCCGAGTACGCGAAATACGGGGGGCCTGGCGGCGTGGAGGCCGCCGAGGCGCATTTCGACGCCGCCAGCCGGTGGTGCCTGGAGCAGCGGGTCTGGGAGGTGCCCCGGTCCGAGGCACGCGCCGCGCTCGCGGCCCACTACCTCGCCCGGGCGGCGACGGCGATCGCGCGCCCCGGTGCTGCGGGCTGGCACGCGCTCGGGGCAGCCCCGGCGGGGGAGGGGGGTGTCGGGGAAGCCACTACGGCGTCGGGCCTGCTCGCCGCCCACCTGCGCGCCTGGGGGTCCCGCCTGCCCGCCGAGTTGCGCGGCGGGGCGGGCCTGGAGGAGATGGTCGGCGGTGTCCTCGCCGCCGCCAGCCCGAGCGGGCCCCTGGCTCCCGAGATGGTGGCCTCCCTGGACGCGCTGGCCGAGGACGCCGCCCTCGCCGTCGGCCGCATGAGCGCGGGGGACGAGTGGCGCCGCGCGATCGACCTGCTCCACATCGACGTCAACCGCCTCGGCCTCAACCCGGCTGAGGAGGCGGTGGCGGGACTGGCCGCCCGCTACCTCCTCGCCGGGGCCTGAACGGACACTGGGCTACTCAGCGACGTCGATAGGTCGTGAACGTATCTCCTCGACCGCCGATGATCTCGACGAATCCATGCTCAACGAGGAGCCTCAGCGCGTAGGACACCTGCCGGTTGTTCAAGCCTGTGACCCCGGCGATGGTGGACCGCGTGACCGCGCCACCCCCGAGCGTTCGCCACACAGCCGAGGCGTTGTGGGTCAGCGCGCCGACCTCTGCGGGTACTTCCTCGTCGCCGATCCCATCGGTCACTGGGCTCGAGGGTGCTGGTTCTGCGGCTCGCTCAGGTGCCTGTGGATTGAGCGCGGCATCTGTGAGGGTGGTGCGGGGGAGGAGGGAAGTGAATCGGACTCCCGTGTCGAGGAATCTCAGGGGCGCGAGATGTGCGTCGCGCACTGCCTGCTGCGCCGCCCGAATCCCGGTTCCCAGTCCCTCGATCACCCGATGGCCCTCGTCGTCGGAGGTGAAAGTCGCGATCGTGTACAGATACTCGTTGACCGCCGATTTTCCGTCTCGAGTACCCAGCTGATCCACGCTCAAGCCCCACAGCCCGCCAGGGCTGGAGATGACGAGGCGGTCGGGCAGAAGGCGAAGCTCGATGGACTTCGACAGCGCGGGCTCCGATAGATCCCGGTGGATGAGGGCATTCGCGATGAGCTCGCGGACAGCCACCATCGGGTATTCATGAGCATCCCGCCCATGACCATCGGCGGAGAACACGATGCGCGAAGTCGTCACTCGCTCCACCCATTCAACCGCCTCACGAAGCATCTGGGGGACCGGTCCTGTGATGGACAGTCGGTCCTGGGCCCGATCACCGTCGTCGGGTAGAACGGCGGCGGTGATCGCCAGGCTTGGGAACTGCTTCTGAGGGTAGCTTCCCAGCGCGTAGAGCCCAGCGAGTGTGAGTGTGCCGTGCTCGGTGAGGATGTTGAGCCTCGAAAGGATTCCATCGTCGCTCTCGCCTCGAAGCGCGGTGGAGCCCGAGCGCGCTGCCCTGAGGAACTGCGGCACAAGATCGGGGGCGAGGTCGGCCTGGCTCGTCCCGGCCACCTCGACTGAATCATTGCGCGGCCGGGTATGGCGTAGCAGGAACTGCTGCTCCTCTTGAGGCGATAGGCGGTAATCGCCGTCGTACTGGCGCAGGTAGGCGGCCTTCGTCTCGTTCCAGCGGCAGGGCTTGGCGTTCGTGGGCACCTCGAACACGTTGGCGACGACAACCTCGTGCCCATCGACTCGGATCGACCTGGTATCGACGGTGATCGCCGTTGAGAAGCCCTGACGAGCCTGTGCCACGAGAGACTTCATCATGGCGGCGGGATCGTCCACGCCGACGACACGCAGTGGGCTCTCGCTGACGCCCAGCAGGATGGTCCCCCCACCGGGGAGGTTGGCGAAGGCGCTGAGGGTCGGCCCGAGCGCCTTGGGCGAGTATGAGCTGAAGGTCTTGGCCTCGATGTCGAGGCAGTCCCCTCCATCACGCTTAAGGCGGGTGAGAGCCCCAGTCAACCCCTCGTCATCGACAATCATGGACAAAATTGTAGATGATTGTCGATGAGGTTGTTGATGAGCCGGCGCGCCCGGGGCCCTCAGGCGGGCTCGTCGCCGAGGTGGGCGACGAGGGAGGCGGCCAGGCCCGTGTACGTCCCGGGGGTGAGGGCCATGAGGCGCGCCTCCACCTCGGCGGGCATGCCCAGGCCGGCGATGAAGTCCCGCATCCCCTCGGGCGTCACCGCGCGACCGCGGGTGAGCTCCTTGAGACGCTCGTAGGGGTCGGCCATGCCCGTGGCCCCGGCCACCGACGCCGCCCGCATGGCCTGCTGCACCGGCTCGCCCAGCACCTCCCATGTGGCGTCCAGGTCCTCGGCCAGGCGCGCCGCGTCGACGTCGAGGCCGGCCAGGCCCCGGCGGATGTTGTCGATGGCGAGCAGGGAGTGGCCCAGGGCGACCCCGATGTTGCGCTGCGTCGTCGAATCGGTGAGGTCGCGCTGGAGGCGGGAGGTGACGAGCGTGGCGGACAGCGTGTCGAGCAGCGCCCCCGAGACCTCGAGGTTCGCCTCGGCGTTCTCGAAGCGGATGGGGTTGACCTTGTGCGGCATCGTCGACGAGCCCGTGGAGCCCTGCGCGCTCAGGCGCTGGCGGAAGTAGCCCAGCGAGATGTAGGTCCACACGTCGGTGGCCAGGTTGTGGGCGATGCGGTTGAAGCGGGCGACGTCGGAGTAGAGCTCGGCCTGCCAGTCGTGGGACTCGATCTGGGTGGTCAGCGGGTTCCAGGTCAGGCCCAGGCCCTCGACGAAGCCGCGGGCCACCGCCTCCCAGTCCGCCCCCGGCACGGCGACGACGTGCGCTCCGTACGTGCCGGTGGCCCCGTTGATCTTGCCGAGGTACTCGGCGGCCTCGACGCGCCGGACCTGGCGGCCCAGGCGGTGGGCGAGCACCGCGATCTCCTTGCCGAGCGTCGTGGGGGTGGCGGGCTGGCCGTGCGTGCGCGCCAGCATCGCGGCGTCGGCGTGCTCGCGCGCCATCGCGGCCAGGTCGACCACGAGCCCGCGGGCGGCCGGGAGCCAGACCTCGGCGATGGCCGAGCGGATAGTGAGGGCGTAGGCGAGGTTGTTGATGTCCTCGGAGGTGCAGAAGATGTGGACGATCTCGCCCACGCCCGGCAGGACGGAGGCACCGCCGTCGGCGCCCACCACCCCGGGGGCCTCGGCCGCTGCGGCGAGGCGCCGCTTGAGCAGGTACTCCACGGCCTTGACGTCGTGGCGGGTCTCGGCCTCGATGGCGGCGAGCTCGGCGATCTCATCGGGGCCGAAGGCCTCGACGAGCCCGCGCAGGTAGGCGGTCTCGGAGGCGGAGAGGACGGGCGCCCCGGGCAGGACGGAGGTGGAGGTGAGGTGGATGAGCCACTCGATCTCCACGTGCAGGCGCGCCCGGTTGAGCGCGGCCTCGGAGAGGTGGTTGGTCAGTGGGGCGACGACGGCGCGGTAGCGGCCGTCGAGCGGGCCCAGGGCGATGGGGGGAGTCACGGTGGCGAGGTCGACCATGCGCTCATTGTGGCAGGTGCCGGGTGGGCGCGCGCCGGCGGGGTACCCGGTGGGACGGCGCGGGTTCGGGTCCGCCCGCGCCGTGGCTCGACGTCGTATAGTCGCTGGTCGTAGGCGTATTCGATGGACGGAAGGTGACTGTGTGGGGTCGAAGGAGTTGAATCACCTCGCCGCCGCTCTCCTGCTGGTGAGCGCTTTCGTGTGCCTGAGGGCGGCAGGGCAGAAGAGGCGCATGACCTGGACGGAGGCGGGCGTCGTCGTCGGGCTCAATATGACCGCGGTGGCGCTCCTGGTGGTCAGTTAGGGCGCCGAGCCGCGGCGTCAGTCGCGCTCGCGGTCGAGGGTGGCGACGACGAGCGCCGAGACGATCGAGGTGATGAGCGCGGCCGGGATCGCCCCGGACCAGCCGTCCACCGTCAGGCCCATGGCCAGGTGGTCGCTGGCCGCGCCGCTGAGGAACTCATCCGTGATCCAGCCCGTCAGCCGCAGCATCGCGCCGTTGACCACGAGGGCGAACAGCCCGAAGGTGATGAGGTAGAGGGGGAAGGCCAGCACCTTCGCCACCGGCTTGACCACCGAGTTCACGGCGGCGAGCACCGCCCCGATCATGAGGAGGTTGACGACGGCGAGCAGCGTCGTCGCGTTCGCGGGCAGGGACAGCGAGGCAGGGAGCAGGCGCGAGGCGAGCCACAGCCCCGCGGCGTTCCCAGCGATCCTGATGGCGAGTTCCATGGCCCCTATCCTGCCAGCCCCCGTCCGGGGGTGGGCTGTGGTGGGCCTGTGAAAACGCGGGCAGCGCGCCTGAGCGCGGGACTGGCCTCGTTGTGGACGCGCGCGAGGGTTGCGGACGTGCGTCGGGGTTGTGGACGTTCCCCGGGGGCACGTCGGCAACCCTCAGGCACGTCCGCAACCCCAAGGCGCGTCCACAAGCAGCGGGGAACCGTCAGCCGGGCGGAGAGAGCCCCTGGGGCCAAGGGAGCCAGAACCAGCAGAAAGCGTCCTCCTCCGCGCGGACATCTCGATCCTTGCCTGTGCTGTCAGATCTCGGATGATGGCTGGGGCGCTGGGACTCTGACACGAACTCAGGCGAGCTGTCTCGTGATAGGTCGCCGTCGTTGCCCTCTGGACGGGGTTTCAGCCCTCTGGCCGGGGTCTTCTCCAGCAGGACGGGGGTAGGGACCCCGTCCAGAGCCCCGAACCCCCGGCATGATCCCCGAACCCCCGTTCAGACAGGCCCGACGGAGTGGCGCGACCACCGGCGTTGCGACGAGGCCGCCGACCGGGCCATCGGCCCCGGTGCCAGGAGAAACCAGGTTATACGCCTGAGGCGCCCTGGGCAGCGCGGCTGGACTTTGGTCCCTGTCTCGCTACGCTCTGGCCATGACGTATGACGACTCGCGCGCCACTGGCTCGCCCCACGCCGCCCACGACACCAACCCCACCCGCCAGGAGGAGTGGGAGGCCCGCTACTCCGGCGTCGACCAGCTCTGGTCCGGGCACGCGAACGACTGGCTCCCCGAGCTCGCCGCCGACTGGCCCGCCGGCACCGCCCTCGACATCGGCTGCGGGGAGGGCGCCGACGTCCTCTGGCTCGCCGAGCACGGCTGGCGGGCCACCGGCCTCGACCTCGCTCCCACCGCCGTCGACCGCCTGCTCGCCGAGGCGCGGCAGCGCGGCGTCGCCGAGAGCATCACCGCCCGCGTCCACGACGTCGTCGCCGACCCCCTCCCCGACGGCCCCTTCGACCTCGTCACCTCCTTCTACATGCACGGCGGCCCCGAGCCCGGCGCCATCAACCTCGCGGCCCTCCTGCGCGACGCCGCCGCGCGGGTCGCCCCCGGCGGCCGCCTCGTCGCCGCCGTCCACTGCGTCAACCCGCCCTGGCACCGCCACCACGCCCACACCTACACCCCCGACGACCTCATCGAGGGCCTCGGCGACGCCGTCGACTCCTGGACGATCGAGGCTGCCGAGGAGCGCTGGCGCGAGGCCACCGGCCCCGACGGCGAGGCCGGGCGCCGCTCCGACGCCCTCATCTGCCTGCGCCGCCCGGAGGCCGTGTGAGCGCGCCGACGAGCGGGAGCGGGGAGGGGCCGGGCAACGACGGCGCCGACCAGCGCTCCGGCGCGGCCCCGGTTGGCCAGCCGGAACTGCCCGCCTGGATCACCGAGCTCGTGCCCATCGCCGACCGCGCCCGGGGGCCGCTGACCACCGCCCTGCCGTGGATCGGAGCCGGCACCCTCCTGGCCGCGGGCGCCGGCGCCTGGGCGGGCCGCCTCGCCGCCCGCGACCTGCCCGTGGCGCCCTGGCCCATGGCCCTGCTCCTCCTCGCCGCGGCCGCCATCCTCGCCCTCGACCGCGACCGCCCGCAGGACCACTCGCTGCCCGCAGGGGTGGTCACCGGCACCCGCGTCTTCCTCGTCGACCTCACCGTGAGCGCGCTATCGCTCGGCCTCTGGATTGGACTGCGCCTCGCCGGAGCCCCGCACGCCCTCCTGGCCGCGACGACCTGCGCGGGCGCCGCCCTCACCCTCGGCAACCTCGGGGCCTGGCTGCGCGCAGGACTCGCCGCCAGGGCTCGCGCGGCCACGACAGTGCTGGCCGTGGCGGGCGCGCTGGCCGTGATCGCGGCGGGTCTCATCGCCTCCGTGAGTGAGGGGGCGCGGCTGCCGGGCGCCTCCTGGTGGTGGGTGGGCGCGCTGGCCGTCGTCGCCGATGTCGCGGCGATGCTCGCTGTGCGCCGCGAGCGCGCGGTCCGACGCCGGAGCGCCGCCGTCTGACCTGACCCGGCTCCGGCTGGTCCCGGATGTTTCCGGCCCCGTGAACCACAGGCGCCGTCGTGCATGGCCCGGGACCTCCTCTGGGGACGCCCCGCCCAGCGCGCCCCCGGCCCGGCCTACCGTCGAGTCATGGCACAGCTCGACATCGCGTCGGCCGATACCGCAGTCGACGCCGCTTCCGTTCCCTCCACCGTTCCCGCCAGCTGGACGGGGCTGGCCGCCACCCAGTGCCAGAGCGCCCTGGACTCGGCCGTCCTGCTCATCCCGGCCCTCAACCTGCTCCTCGATACCGCGGCCAGCGCCGCCAAGGACTTCGACGCGATGCGAGGAGGCGCGTCATGATCCTCACGGCCAGCACGAGCAGCACGAGCACTGACCCCGTCCAGCCGCCTGCGGACCAGGGTCCCTACCCGGTGGCCAGCGCGGCGTCCCAGGCGGCCTCCGATCCCGCTCCCCAGTCCGGGCCCTACCCTGCGGCAGGTACGGCGCCACAGGCCGTACCCTCCCCGACGCCGCCGCCTGTCACCACCGGGCACACCTGGAGCATGACCCAGGGCCGCCCGCTCGTCCTCGTGGCGGGTGGCTCATCGATCTCGGTGAGCACAGCGGACCTGGATGCCCTCGCGGCCTCGCTCACCTCTGCTGCCAGCCAGCTCGACACCGCGGCGACGCATGTGCGCAGCGCCAAGACCGATGCCGAGAACGCGCCCGTGCCGGCGGACATCATGTCCCAGGACCCCAGCTACAACACCGTCACCGGGGCCCAGACCGGCGACTCGCTCCTTCCCGACCCCGACGCGCTATTCGTCGCGAACCTCATCGAGCTACCTGTGGCCGCCTTCGAGCGCCAGCGCAGCACTCTCATCTCGGCCTGCGACGCCCTCCTGACAGGCACCGGCTCGCTCAGCGCGGCCTCGAGCGTCCTCACGTCCCTGGCGGCGGACGTGTCCGCCTGCTCGCTCATGTACACCGACGCCGAGAACGGCGCGACGGTGCGCACTGATGCCGACGTCGGCGCCCGCAGCTTCTCCGTGTCCCCGGGGGCGGCCGCCGCCGGCGCGGCCCTGGAGGGCGTGCTTCTGGCGACCGCTGGCCTCTGGCTGCCCACAGCCGCCCTGGTCGACATCCTCACCACGCACGGCCTCATGCCCGATGATGCGCAGGTGGTCCTGGAGAACCTCCAGCTCCTGGCCAAGAGCGACGTCACCTCCGAGTGGGCCGTGAACAGCCTCATCCTGCTCGCCTGCCTCGGCGCCTGGGCGAGGAAGGGCGAGACCGGGCGGGAGGGGGCCACGATCGAGGAGTTCCTCCGCGTCTCCGCGGACCAGCTCGATGCCAAGGCGACGGCGGAGCTCCCCGCTGAGGTGCAGGTGGGCAGCCGGAAAGTGCCCACCTCCTCCCTCACCCCCATGCAGCGCGTCGCCTACGCACTGGCGATCGAGGCGGAGAAGGCCGGGGCCACCCGCCACGGCAACCCCACCGGCCTGCTCGTCGCGCCGCACAACAAGAAGGGCGCCACGGGCACGGCCGTCCGCGTCCCGCCCGGCACCCAGGACCCCTTCGGGCTGGGCACCGACGTCGCCGCCCAGGACCTCACGGGATCCCGGATCGACTCGCCCCCGTCCACCGCCTCCGAGCTCCTGGACCACGCCCAGACCGTCAAGGGGCAGACCCAGGCCGACGGCGCCGGCGCCATCTCGATCCTGCGCACGGACCACGCCGATGGCACGCGCAGCTGGGTGGTGATCGTCCCGGGCACCTCGGAGTGGACCAGCGGGGACTCCAACCCCCAGGATCTTGAGACGAACCTCCAGGCCATCTCCGGGCGCCCGACCGACATGGACTCCGCCGTCCTCACGGCGATGCGGCAGTCCGGGATCCAGCCGGGAGAGGAGGTCGGGATCTACGGGCACTCCCAGGGAGCGATGACGGCGGTCAACATCGCCTCCGATCCCGCCGTCATGGAGAACTACACGATCACCAGCGTCCTCACCGCGGGCGGCCCCACCTCCGGGACCGCCCTTCCCGACGGCACCCGCGCCCTCCACCTGGAGTCCACGAGCGACGTCGTCCCCGGGCTCGACGCCTCAAGCAACCCGGTCACCCCCAACCGCGCCACCGCCTACGTGGACACCCGCGGGGGCAGCACGCACAGCGAATCCGTCTACGCCGACGCCGTGCGCGGCGCCGAGAGCGGCGAGCAGGCCTTCGCCGACTACTCGAGCGACCTCTCCAGGCTCACCGGCGCGGGGGAGAAGGGCGCCACCACCACCGAGGTGGTCTTCGACGTCACCCGCGAGTCGTAGGGGTGGCGGGACCGAGGCGCAGACGGGCGGGGCGCTGATCGGCGCATCGGTGGGAGGATGCGGGCATGAGCAGCACGAGCACTTCGTCCACGGGCGCCGCGGCGCCTGCTCCCGCCACCCCGGCCGTCCCGCTGCGACGCGACATCGCCGCCCTGCCGGCCTACGTGCCCGGCGCCCGCCCCCAGGGCGAGGGCATCGCCAAGCTCTCCTCCAACGAGCTGCCCTACCCCGTCCAGGACTCCGTGCTCGCCACCCTCACCGACGCCGCCGCCGGCGTCAACCGCTACCCGGAGATGACCGGCCAGTCGCTGGCCGAGGCCCTGGCCGCCAGGCACGCCGAGCACGGGATCGACCCCGCCCAGGTCGTGCTCGGCAACGGCTCCGTCGCCCTCATCCAGCATCTGCTCGACACGGTCTGCGACCCGGGCGACGAGGTCGTCATCCCCTGGCGCTCCTTCGAGGCCTACCCGATCTGCATCGCGGTGGCCGGCGCTCAGGCGGTGCGCGTCCCCGTCACCGCCGAGGGCCGCCACGACGTCGCTGCCATGCTCGCCGCCTGCACGCCCCGCACCCGCGTGGTCATGGCCTGCACCCCCAACAACCCCACCGGCCCCGCGCTCACGGGCGCCGAGCTGGAGGCGCTGGTCGATGGCGCCCCCGACGGCGTCCTCGTGCTCGTCGACGAGGCCTACCTCGACTTCGTCACCGACTCCGCCGTCGGCGACGCCCTCGATCTTCTCGCCGACCACCCCGGCCTCGTCGTCTCCCGCACCTTCTCCAAGGCCCACGCCCTGGCCGGGATGAGGGTGGGCTACCTCGTGGCCGAGCCCGCGCTCGCCGCGGCGATCCGCTCCGTGGCCACGCCCTTCGGGGTGAGCCTGCCCGCGCAGGCCGCCGCCGGTGCCGCCATCTCCCCGGAGGCACTGGCCGAGACCGGGCGGCGGGCGCGCGCCGTCGCCGCCGAGCGGGACCGGGTCCTCGCCGCCCTGCGCGATCAGGGGTGGACGGTGCCCGACGCCCAGGGCAACTTCTTCTGGCTCCCCGTCGGTGAGGACGCCGCCGCCCTGGCCGCCCACTTCGCCGATGCCGGGATCCTCGTGAGGCCCTTCGCGGGCGACGGCGTGCGTGTCTCCATCGGCACGCCCGAGGAGAACGACCGCGTCCTGGCCGCCGCGGCCTCCTGGCCGGGCAAGCGGGCCTAGCCAGGCTGCGGGCCGGGGGCGCCCGGTCAGGCGATGGTGACGAGGAAGAGGACGCAGAAGACCATCTCCACGATCCCCATCGTCCCCGGCCGCAGGGGCCGGTGCTTGAGGCGCACCTGGCGCCACTGGAGCCTCGGCATGACCCAGGCGCGGATCGACAGCACCACCCACAGGATCGCGTGCGCCCACGGCACATAGCCCCCGGCCGCCGCCCAGAGCGTGATCGCGGCGACGACGGCGTGGGCAGCCGTGGTCCCCACGAGCAGGCGGGTGTTGAAGCGCTCGCGGATCATCGACTTGATGTAGGGGACGGTGCCCCCGAAGTAGGCGGCGATGAGGGCGGTGGCCACCCAGGACCACGCCCAGCCGGTGAGCTCCCCGTTGGGGCTCGACCCGGCCAGCGCCGTCGCCTCCGCGCCCGTGCCGAGGAAGCCGCCCCGCCCCTGGACGGCCAGCTGGTAGGTGATGCCGGCCATAAGTGAGGCGGCCGTCGTCGTCGACAGCCCCGAGGCGAGCGAGCGCTCCCTGCCGCGCCACACCTCGTGGGCGGCGATCCCCAGCAGCGGCGCCATGGGGACGGCCCACTGCAGCAGGTAGGGGGCCAGGAGGATGGTCAGCAGCCCGAGACCCGCGGTGAGGCCCGTGTAGACGACCATCGGCGGGATGAGGAGGGCGCGCTTGCGGGGCGAGCGCGTGCGCAGCCACTGCGACCACGCCCAATAGGTGAGGTAGCCGTTCAGCCAGGCGGGCAGGAGAAGGAGGTTGAGCCAGCTCCAGCCGCCCACCACCCAGCCGACCAGCGGCGGGACGATGAGCATCGCCCAGGCCCCGTGCTGGTTCGGCACCCAGGCGCGGCGGCCCGGCTGCCTGCGGATCTGCTCCTGCGTGGGACGGGGCTTCCGGCCTGGGCGGCTGGGAGTCCGCGTCGGCGGCGAGGAGGGACGGGTCTGAGTCATGCCGGCCAGCCTAAGGGAGCCGCCCACCAGCGCGGCAGGGTTGTCAGTTCCCGGGCCCGACGGCGTGAAGAAGCGCGAGCGGGCAACGAACGGGGGTGGTGCCAGCCCCGCGGACCGGCACCACCCCCTGAAAGAAGAGTCCGTCAGCTCCCGAGGGCGGCGGCGACGACCTTCTTGGCCTCCTCCTGGACGAGGGCCAGGTGCTCCTCGCCCTTGAAGGACTCGGCGTAGATCTTGTAGACGTCCTCCGTGCCCGACGGGCGGGCCGCGAACCAGGCGTTCTCGGTGGTCACCTTGATGCCGCCGATGGGCTGGCCATTGCCGGGCGCCTTGACGAGGCGCGCGGTGATGGGCTCGCCGGCGAGCTCGGTGGCCGTGACATCCTCGGGGGCGAGGGCCGCGAGCTTGGCCTTCTCCTCCTTGGTGGCGGCGGCGTCGATGCGCGCGTAGGCGGAGGCGCCGAAGCGCTCGACCTGCTCATCGTGGAGCTGGGAGGGCGACTTCCCGGTGACGGCGATGATCTCGCTGGCCAGGAGGGCCAGGATGATGCCGTCCTTGTCCGTGGACCACACGGTGCCGTCCTTGCGCAGGAAGGAGGCGCCGGCGCTCTCCTCGCCGCCGAAGCCCACCGAGCCGTCGAGCAGGCCGGGCACGAAGTGCTTGAAGCCGACGGGCACCTCGATGAGCTCGCGGCCCATCGCGGCCACGACCCGATCGATGAGGGAGGAGGAGACGAGCGTCTTGCCGACCTTCGCCTCCGGGTTCCAGCCGGGGCGGTGGGTGAAGAGGTACTCGATGGCGACGGCGAGGTAGTGGTTGGGGTTCATGAGCCCGTCGGGGGTGACGATGCCGTGGCGGTCGGAGTCGGCGTCGTTCCCGGTGGCGACGTCGTAAGGGGTGTTGCCCTCGGCGTCGGGGGTCATGGCCTGGCGCAGGGAGGCCATGGCGTTGGGGGAGGAGCAGTCCATGCGGATCTTGCCGTCCCAGTCCAGGGTCATGAAGGGCCAGGCCGGGTCCACCTTCGGGTTGACCACCGTCAGGTTCAGCCCGTAGCGCTCGCCGATCGCGCCCCAGTAGTCCACGGAGGCCCCGCCCAGCGGGTCGGCGCCGATGCGCACGCCGGCGGCGCGGATCGCCTCCATGTCGATGACGCTCTCGAGGTCGGAGACGTAGGTCTCGAGGTAGTCGTGCCTGACGACGTGCGGCCCCTCGAGGGCCTCGGCGATGGGCACGCGCGGCACGTCGCGCCAGCCGGAGGCGAGCAGCTCATTGGCGCGGGCCGCGATCCAGCTCGTGGCGTCGGAGTCGGCGGGGCCGCCGTGCGGGGGGTTGTACTTGAAGCCGCCGTCGCGCGGGGGGTTGTGGGAGGGCGTGACGACGATGCCGTCGGCCAGGCCCGGGCCGGTGGTGCGCGGGCCGGCCTCGGTGCCGGTGCCGTTGGCCAGGAGGATGGAGTGCGAGACGGCGGGGGTGGGCGTGTAGGAGCCGCGCGCGTCGATGGCGGTGGTGACGCCGGCCCCGGCGAGCACCTCGATGGCGGTGCGCCAGGCGGGCTCGGACAGGGCGTGCGTGTCGCGGCCGATGTAGAGGACGCCGTCGGTGCCCTGGGAGCGGCGGTACTCGACGATCGCCGCGGTGGTGGCGACGATATGCGCCTCGTTGAAGGCGGTGTCGAGAGAGGAGCCGCGGTGCCCGGAGGTGCCGAAGACGACCTTCTGGGCGGGGTTGGCGGGGTCGGGGACGAGGTCGTAGTAGGCGGACGTGACCTCATCAACGTTGATGAGGTCCTCGGGCTGGGCAACTGTTCCTGCGCGTGGGTGCATAAGGGCAGTGTGTCACAGGCCACTGGCTATGCCGAGCATGTCCACCGGGTGGACGGAATCAGCGCGGGTAGCGGGACGGGCGGTCGCCCACCTGGGACAGGATCAGCCCTCAACGAAGTCGCTGACGACGTTGAGCGCGTTGGCGGCCACGTTGGGGCGGCGCCGGATCTCGAGCTCGGCGCGCGTCACCCGGCCGTTCTCCACCAGCAGGGAGCCGGTCCACTTGTGGGGGCAGTCCGGGAAGGTCCGCACGAGCAATCCGCTGCCATCGTCGACGGCGACGCGCCCCGCGCCCAGCAGGTGCAGCCGGACCACCGGCCAGGACGCCTCGCCCAGCGCCGCCTGGACCTGTGGGGGCAGGCCATGGGGCAGGAGAAGGCGCATGTCGGCCGCGTACTCCTCCGGGCCAGCGCCCACAAGGCTGACGAGGATGTCCAGGTGGTAGGCGTGCACCACGGACAGCACCCGCCGCGCCCGGACCTCATCGGTATCCACGCACAGGCGCGTCCACCCCAGGGCGCCGAGTGCCGCGTCCTCAGCGTCGACGTCGATCTGGTGGAGCTCGCCGATGGCGGAGCCCGTGGCCGTGGCGACCGTCTTATCTGGGCGGGAGGACGACGGCGGCCGGAGAGTCCCGTCGGCGATCTTGGGCAGGAGGGCGCCGTGGACGCGGGCGAGCTCCTCGACGTCCAGCCCCGCCGACGACGGCCGGTAGCCCTCGCGGCGCACGCGCTGGTGGAGTCTCATCCCGGTGCGGAAACCCCGGCGCAAGGGATTGGCGCTCATGGCCTGCGAGCCCGCGCCACGCGCGTGCGCCGTGGTGTGAAGGGCCGTGGCCAGGCGCCGCTCAAGGGGCGTGCCGCGCAGCGGCTCGGTGAGCGCGAGGGTCCCGGGCACGGCTTTGCGGGCCCGCGTGTAGGCGGCGCCCGCGGCGCTGACCGCCCCTGATCCGACGGCGCCCGCAGCGGCACCGGCGGCGCCCGCGGCCGCGTGGGCGGTCGCGCCCGCGGCGCTGGCCAGCCCGGATCGGGCGCGGCCCATCCACCCCCCAGGCGCGCTGGGCTCGTGCTCCATCATCATTCTCATCTCTCCGCCGCTGGTGCGCGCTGAGTGCCCGCCTCCGCCGCCGCTCGGCCCGCGGACGCCAGCATCCGGCGGCCCGCCCCGGCGCTCTACAGTGGTAGCCGCCACGTTACTGGAGGCCCGCGAGCCCCGTCCCCGGAAGGACTGCCCATGCCCACCCGTATCGCCACCACCCAGGCCCCGGCCGCCGTCGGCCCCTACTCCCAGGGCGTGAGCGCCGCTGACGCCCCCGGCTCCCTCGTCTTCGTCTCCGGCCAGGTGCCGCTCGACCCCGCCACCGGCGCGCTCGTCGACGGCGGAATCGCCGCCCAGGCCGAGCAGTCCCTGAAGAACGTGGGCGCGATCCTCGCCGAGGCGGGCCTGGGCTACGAGCACGTCGTCAAGACCACCGTCCTGCTCGCCGACATCGCCGACTTCGCCGCCGTCAACGAGGTCTACGCCCGCTACTTCACGGGCGAGGTCCTGCCCGCCCGGGCCGCCTTCGGCGTCGCCGCCCTGCCCCTGGGCGCCGGCGTGGAGATCGAGGCCATCGCCGTCCGCCCCTGAAACGGCGCGATCCCGGGGCGGGTAACCTGCTGCCGTGAGTTCCCCGGCCACATTCCCGCAGCCCTCCGCGCGCCGCGCCATCCGCGCCCTCGTCCCCATGGGCGTCATCACGGCGATGTTCTTCATCATCCCCATCGTCGGCGCGCTCATGCTGGACCTCGACGTGGACGCCTGGATCGTCGTCGTCGTACTGCTCGGCTGCGGCGCCCTCATCGTGGAGGACCAGTTCATCTCCCCGCTGAGGCAGGGCCGCAAGCGGCTGCGCCAGGCCCAGGAGTTCTACGCGCGGGCCGACGCCGCCCGCATCCCCGCCGATGACGCCCACGGCGCCCAGGTCCTCAATCGCCTGAACTGGTACGAGGGGCGCCAGCGCCACATCGGCAGGCTCCTTCAGGGCATGGGCCGGATGCGCTGGATCGACTGGTACGACCCCGCCATGAGGGAGGCCACTACGAAGCTGGGCGACGACGTCTCCGGCCTGAGCGCCATCAACGACGCCGTCCACAACGCCGCCACCCTCCTCACCCTCGCCCCGGGCTGGGAGGAGGCCTGGGAGAACGAGTGCGGGCCCCTGCGCGAGGACCTGGGCACCTTCCGCGCGCTTAGCGAGGAGGCGGGCGACGCCGTCAGCGCCGCCACCATCGACTCCGAGCTCGGCTGGGCCCGCGTCTGCGGCGCTCGGCTGACCGCCCTGCGCGCTCGGCTCGCTTCCGGCTCCCTGGCCCCCGGCGCCGCCCTCGACGAGCTCGACGCGATGGCGGCCGAGATCCGCGGCCGCGCCGACGCCCTTGCCCGCGGCGCGCTCGCCGCCGAGGGCTCGGGTGGCAAGAAGGAGGGGCTCGAGTACTACCGGAAGTACATCAGCACCTGGAAGCTGCCCGACGACGATGACCGCTTCGAGTACTCCGGCACGTGGGAGGACGAGGGGGCCGACGGCGGGGCCGGTGGCGGGCGGGCAGGTGCGCCGTCGGCGGGGTCCTACAACCCCGCCGCCACCATCCGCCTCAACGATTTCTCCCCGGGCATCCAGGCCGCGCGCGTGCGCTGGCGGGGACTGGCGACGGCGTCGCAGTACTCCAGCCCGATCGAGCGGATCCTGGAAGCCTACGACGGCTCGCGGGACTCGGAGAAGAAGGGGAAGAAGAAGTCCTAGCCGCTGGGGCCTGCGGTGCGATCACGCCGCTGCCCGGTAGTCTTGCGCGCATGTCGAAGAAGAAGCGCCAGCGCCGTCAGTCCGACGCCGCCAAGGCCCCCAAGAAGCAGCAGGTCCCCTTCGTCGCCCGCCCCTTCGAGGACCTGGCGGACGAGGAGGAGCTTGTCGCGATGATGCAGCTCATCCCGGCCGCCACCCTCACCGCCCGCCTCACCGAGGAGCACGGCGGCACCGAGATCACCTTCGCGAGCCTCCTGCCCGAGCTCGCCCAGGGCCTCAAGCGCGCCGACGGGGAGGTCCTCATCGCGATGCAGACCTCCCTGCACTCCGGGGACGCCTCCCGCGACGTCGCCGCCGCCCTCCAGACCACCCTCGGCCTGGAGCCCGGAACGGGGCTGACCGCGAACGCCCTGCCCGAGCCCGGCCCGCGCCTGCAGGACATGCTCGACCCCTCCTTCGACTCCGAGTTCACCGTCCACGAGTCCTTCGGCTTCTGGCTCACCGCCGAGCAGCGCGAGGACCCGGACACGATGCGCGTCATCGAGGAGGCCAAGGGGGACATCGCCCCCACTGAGCCCGTGCCCGGGGTGGAGCACGCCTACTGGTGCGCCATGAACGGCAAGGAGTTCGTGCGCTGGGTGCGCGGGGAGGACGAGGACGACTTCTTCAACGCCTTCGCCCGCGTCCACGCCGCGCGCGAGTCCGACCTCGCCGAGGGCGTGCGCTTCATCGGCGCCTTCCGCGCCTGCGGCCTGGCGATCCCCGTGTGGGAGCTCCTCCCCGGCATGACCGCGGCCGACCTCACCAAGCCCATGCAGGCGATGGCCAAGCGCCTCGACGCCGCGCTCGCGGACGATGCCCCCCTGGACGCCGACGCCCGCCGCGCCAAGGCCGGCATCATCTCCCGCCAGGTCAACCTCTGAGCCGCTGACGGGTGCATCCTCCACCGACGGGTGCGCGCAGCACCGAGAAGTGCGGTGAGAACGCGCCTCTCGGTGCTGGCGGCACCTGTCGGTGGAAAGCGCACCTTCGGCTTCGCCTACTCGTCGTCGGCCTCGCGCTCCTCGGGGAGGACCCAGGCGCGGGAGGCCTCGACGGCGACCATGACGTCGTCGCCCTCGGCGTGGACGGAGGAGGGCTCGGGATCGGACTCCACGCACAGGATCGTGCCGGCCTCCGTCTCCACCTCGTACTCGACGTGATCGCCGTAGAACACCGAGGACAGCACCCGGCCGTGCGCGCCGACGAGCTCGCTGCCGCCCGCGCCCTCACCCGTGCCCGGGCTCAGCCGCACCGACTCGGGCCGCACGATCACTGTGACGCCGCTGCCCGCGGAGACGCCCTCGTGGCAGGCCGCCTGGAGATCCGCGCCGAGCACCCGCGCCGAGCAGCGCCCGCCGCCGACATCCCGCGCGGTGGCCGCCAGGAAGTTCGCCCGGCCGATGAAGTCGGCGACGAACACGCTCGCCGGCCGCCGGTAGATCTCCTCCGGCGTGGCCACCTGCTCGATCGTCCCGGCGTTCATGACGACGATCCGGTCCGACATCGTCATGGCCTCGGCCTGGTCGTGCGTGACGTAGATCGAGGTGATGCCCATGCGCTGCTGGAGGCGGCGGATCTCCAGGCGCATCCGCACCCGCAGCTTGGCGTCGAGGTTGGACAGGGGCTCGTCGAAGAGCAGCACTTTGGGGCGCATGACCATGGCGCGGGCCAGGGCCACGCGCTGCTGCTGCCCGCCGGAGAGCTCGTTCGGCGCGCGATCCGCCAGGGAGTTGAGGTTCATCGAGGTCAGCGCGATCTCCACCTGCTCGCGGATCTCCTCGGGCTTGGTGTGGCGCAGCTTGAGCCCGTAGGCGATGTTCTCGCGCACGCTCAGGTGCGGGAACAGGGCGTAGGACTGGAAGACCATGGACATGGGCCGCTTGTTGGGCGGCAGTGACACCATGTTCTGGCCGTCGAGGACCACCTGGCCGGAGGTGGTGTCCTCGAATCCGGCGATCATGCGCAGCGTCGTCGTCTTGCCGCAGCCCGAGGGGCCCAGCAGGGTGACGAACTCGCCGGGGGCGATGTCGAGGCTGACGCCGTGGACGGCGTAGACATCCTTGCCCCGATTGGAGAAGACCTTGACGACATCGCGCAGCTCGAGGCGGCCGGTGGTGGCGGGTCCGCCGTCGGGCCCGGGCGTGGTGGGTGTGGACATGGGGAGCCTCCTTGGCTCAGTGTGCTCGTAGGGGATGCGGGTGCCGGTGGCGTGCCGGCGCTGGTCCGGCGGCGCGGCGGTGGGACGCCAGCGCCGACGGCGCCGGTGGCTGGCGCTAGCCGGCCTCGCTGCGGGCGTGGCCGGCGCGGCCCCGCATGAGGAGGTTGAGGCCGCCGATGACGGTCATGACGATGACGATGAGGATCGTGCAGAAGGCGAAGGCGTTGCCGAAGCGCCCGGCGTCGACCTCGGCGAGGATCTGGGAGGTCATGATCTTCGTGTGCGGCGTCGTGATGAAGATGATCGGGGAGAGCGTCGTCATCGAGCGCGCGAAGGCGTAGACGAGGCCGGTGAGGAACGCCGGCCGGATGAGCGGCAGGGTGACGCGCCGGAAGGTCTGCGCGCCCGAGGCGCCCAGCGACGTCGAGGCCTCGTCGATCGCCTTGTCGATCTGGTGCAGGGAGGCGATGCCGGAGCGCTGGCCCGCGGGCATGGAGCGCGCCGTGTACACCATGACGATCGCCAGGGCGCCGCCCATGACGGCCCCGCCGCCGGCCAGTGGCGGGATGATGTTGGAGCCGAACATCGCCACCGGCTTGTTGAAGGTGACGAGGTAGCCGATGCCGATGACCGTGCCCGGCACGGCGAGCCCCAGCATCCCGAGGAAGTCGACGATTCCCGCGCCGCGCCTCATGCGCACGACGACGAGCCAGGCCACCAGCATCCCCAGCAGGCCCGCCACCGGGGTGGCCAGGAGCGCCAGGATCGTGGTGTCGACGATGGCGTCATTGCCGATTCCCGAGAGCACGTAGTCGAAGTGCCGCGTGGTGAAGGCGTTGTTGACCCCCAGGATCTCCACGAAGCCGCCGATGACGACCGCGGCGTAGATGGCCAGCACGAGGGCGAGGATCGCCCCGCTCACTGCCAGCAGCGGGATGCGGGCCGGTCCGCCCAGGAGCTTGAAGGAGCCGGCCGGCTTGCCGGTCACCGTGACCGTGGAGGAGCGCCCGGACCAGTACCGCTGGATGAGGAAGACGAGCAGCGAGGGCACGAGCAGCGCGAGGGAGTAGGCGGCGCCGGCGGCGGTGTTGTACTCGCCGGTGATGGCGATGTACGCCCGCGAGGCCAGCACCGTGAAGTCCCCGCCGATGACCAGGGGGTTGGCCAGGTCCGCGATCGCCTCGGTGAACAGCAGGAGGAAGGAGGCGCCCAGGCCCGGCACGAGCATCGGCAGGGTGACCGTGCGGAACACCGTCCAGCGCGAGGCGCCCAGCGAGGCTGCCGCCTCCTCCATGGCCGGGTCGAGGCTGCGGAGCATGCCCACCAGGTTCATGTACGCCACCGGGAAGAAGGACAGCACGAGCACGAGGGTCAATCCGTTGAGCCCGTAGATGTTCCAGTGCTGGCCGAGCATCTGGGTGGAGATGATGCCGTTGCGACCGAACAGGGTGATGGCCGCCGTCGCCACCGCGAAGGGCGGGGAGACCACGGGGAGCAGGCAGATGAGGTGGAAGAGCCTCTTGCCGCGGAAGCGCAGGCGCACCTGCGCGTAGGCCAGCAGGAAGCCGACGAGGGTCCCGACGGCGCCCACGACGACTCCCAGGACGAGCGTGTTGAGCACCGTCTTGCGGTTGGCTGACGAGCTGATGATGTTGCGCAGCACGGTCATGCCCTTGCCGGACACGGCCTCGCCGAGCACGCGGGCCAGCGGCAGGAGGACCAGGGCGATGAGGGCGGCCAGGACGACGACGAGGATCGCGATCGTCACCGGGTCCTGCTTGACGCGGGTGCGGGCCCGCCGCCCCGCCGGCGCCTGGCTGCGAGAGGCCGGGCCGGCTGGGGTGGCGGGGGCAGCGTCCCCGGGGGTGGTGAGGGGGATGGCAGTCATAGTGATGTCCTTAACTCAGACGCCGACCGCGCCGTCACTCCTTGGGGGCGGCGGCGATCTCCTCGTCGAAGCGGGCGGTGAGGTCCGACTTCGCCTTGGCGGCCGCTGTGAAGTCGTAGTCGACGAGGGTGAGGGTGGACAGATCCACGCTCTTGTCGCTCGGGGTGGCCTCGGGGTTGGTCAGCGCCTGGTAGGAGCCCACGGTCTGCCCGACGTTCTGCGCCTTGGCGGAGATGGCCCAGTCGATGTACTTCTGCGCGGAGGTCTTGTGCTTCGAGTTGGCCACGAGGGCGACGCCGCCGACCTCGTATCCCGTGCCCTCCTTGGGGAAGGAGACCTGGAGGTCGGTCATGCCCTCCTCCTGGTACTTCACGCAGTCGTGGGAGAAGACCAGGCCGACGGCGACCTCCCCGCGCCCCGCAATCTGACCGGGGGCGGTGCCGGACTTGGAGTACTGGAGCACGTTGTTGTGCATCTTCTTCATGTACTCCAGGCCGGCGTCCTCACCTCCCAGGCGGGTGACCTGGGTCCACAGGGTGGTGAAGGCGGTGCCGGAGGTCGAGGGGTGGGCCGTGGAGACCTGGCCCTTGAGGGCGGGGTCGAGGAGGTCGTCCCAGGAGTCGGGGACCTCGACGCCGAGCTTGTCGAGCTGGGTCTTGTTGGAGCAGAAGCCGAGCGCGCCGATGTACACGCCGGTCCAGTTGCCGTCGGCGTCCTTGTACTGGGCGGGGATCTTCTCCGCCTCGGGGGACTTGTAGGCCTCGATGAGCCCCTGGTTGACGGCCTCCCCATAGCCGTCGACGGGCCCGCCGTGCCAGACGTCGAACTCGGGGCTGTCCTTGGCCGAGGCCAGGCGGGCGACGGTCTCACCGGAGGAGAGGCGCACGTAGGTGGCCTGGATGCCGGTGTCGGCGGTGAAGGCCTTGGTCCAGGCCTGGCAGAGGTCTTCCATGGCGCCGCAGGCGATGGTGATGGGGCCATCGCCGTCGCCGCCGGAGGAGGAATCGGTGGTGCCCGCGCATCCGGCGAGGCTGAGGCTGGCGGTGAGGAGGACAGCGGCGGTCGCGCGACGGCGGAGGGAGAGCATGGGATTGCCTTTCGGTTCTCAGCGGCGCCTCATTGCGCCGATCACATTCATCATGGGCCGTGAGCGCCGTCACGTTCCATGCCTCGACGATCACGGATAGTGACAGCACTGTCATACAGCTGTCACGGCTCACGCGCCGTCGAGCCGGGGCATGAGGTAGCCGCGGCCGCGCGCGGAGACGACGATCTCGGGGCTGATGCCCCGGGCCTGGAGGTGGCGGCGCAGGCGGTAGACGGTGGTGCGCACCATCTCCTTGCCTCCGGCGTCGTCGCTCGCGCCCCAGACCTCACCGAGGAGGTCCTGCCAGGTGATGACCGTGTCATGGCGGCGGGCGAGGGCCGCGAGCAGCTTGGCCTCGGTGTCCGGAAGGGGGATGGAGCGCCCGGCCCAGGAGACCCGGCCGGTGAGCGTGGAGACTCGCAGGGGCCCGTTCTCGATCGCCTCCGGCCCCGCCCCGGCGCGCCGGGTGACCGCGCGGGCCCGCAGGGCGAGCTCGCGGGGGGAGAAGGGCTTGGCCACGTAGTCGTCGGCCCCGGCCTCGAGCCCGGCGATCCGGTCGGGCTCGTCGCCCAGGGCGGTGAGCAGGATGATGGGTGCTCCGATCCCGGAGGCCCGGATGCGGCGGCACAGCTCGACGCCGCTGGCACCTGGGAGCATGACGTCGAGGATGACGAGGTCGATCGCCTGATCGGACAGGATCGCCCAGGCCTCCTCGGCGCTGGAGGCGGTCACGCAGGTGAAGCCCTGGGTCTCGAGGGCGAAGGTGATGATGTAGACCATCTGCGGCTCGTCGTCGACGACGAGCGCGGTGAGTGACGGCGGGGCTGGGACTGCGGTCATGCTGACTGGCCCTCCTTGGGCAGGGCGTCGTGGCGCAGGGGGAGGGAGAGGTAGACGGTGGTGCCCCTGGCCATGATCGTATCGATGAGCACGCTGCCCTCATGCGCCTCCATGATGCGCTGCGTGACGAGCATCCCCAGGCCCGCTCCTCGGCTGGCGGGCGCCGCGAGCGGGTTGGTCGTGGCGTAGGGCTCGAAGGCGTGGCTGCGCTCGTCCGGGGTCATGCCCGGCCCGTCGTCCATGACGGTGATGAGCGCGTCCTCGGTCTCAGCGCTCACGCGCACCGTCACGGCGCTGTCCTCGGGGGAGTGGCGCAGGGCGTTGGTGACTGTGTTGGCGATGGCCTGGCGCAGGAGGCGGTGGTCGGCATGCGCGCGGATCGGGCGGCCGCGCTCCTCCAGGCGGATTGGGTTGCTCGCCGTGCGGCGCATCTCCTGGATGAGCTCGCGCACGAGGTCGCGCAGCTCCACGTCCGCCAGGCGCAGGGCGAACAGCTCGTGGCCGAGGCGGGCCTCGGTGAGGAAGTCCTCAGCCATCTGCTGGGCCTGGCGGGCGTTGTCCTGGATCGTGTGGACGAATCGTCGCTGCACCTCGTTGAGCTCCCCGGGGGTCTCCTCGGCGAGGAGCTCGGCCGAGGCGCCGATGAGGGCGAGCGGCGTGCGGATCTCGTGCGCCAGGACATCGCGAGGGGTGGCCCGGTCCTGGGCGGTGGCGCGCAGGCGCGCGTTGTCGAGGCGGGATAGGCGCAGGAGGTGGCGCAGTCGGGCCGCGATGCCGCAGGCCGCCGCGAGGATGAGGCACAGGGCGGCCAGAAGCGCGAGGGTCCAGGCGCTGGGCATAGGGCCATTGTGCCGCCTTCGCCGAGGGGCGCCGCCCGCACTCGCGGGTGCCTCTGGCACTGACGGGTGCCGCCAGCACCTTCGGGTGCGGTCTCCCCGCACCCGAAGGTGCTGGCGGCAGCCATCGGTGTGAACGGCACCCGTCGGGGAGAACGCAGCCATCAGCGCGCGGCGCGGCAGGCGGTTCGGGCGCTCACCCGTGCCTGCCCGCGCCAGCCGCTCCGCTCAGGCGATGGAGGCGCGGTAGACGCCGTCGATCGTGGCGGCGAGGGTCGCGTCGAACTCCTCCTGGGACTGCCCGTCGCTCAGCCCCTCCAGCAGCGCGCGGGAGAAGGAGGCGATGAGGCCGGGGTTGCGCGACAGGCGCTCGTTGGCCTCCTCGCGCGGGTAGCCGCCGGACCGCGCCACGACGCGCGCCACCCGGGGGTGCTCCATGAGCGGGCTGTAGAAGCCGTCCTCGGAGGGGATCGTCAGCTTGAGCATGACGACGGCGTCCTCGGGCAGGGCGTCCAGGCCCGCGACCAGGGCGTCGCTCAGCAGCGCCTCGGCCTCGGCCTTGTCCGGGGCGGAGATGGAGACCTCGGGCTCGATGATCGGCACGAGGCCCTTGGCCAGGACCTTCCTCACCACCTCGAACTGCTGGTCGACCACCGCCTTGACTCCGGCGGGGTTGGCGCCGTGGATGACGGAGCGCTCCTTGGTGCCGAAGATGCCGGCGGCGACGGCGCGGTCCAGCAGCGAGTCGAGCTCGGGCATGGGCTTCATGACCTGGGCGTCGTCGGCGCGCTCGGCCAGGCCCTTGTCGATCTTGAGGAAGGGGACGATGCCCTTGACGTCCCACAGGTACTCGGCGGTGGGGCGGCCCTCGATGGCGCCGTCCATCGTGCGCTCGAAGAGGATCGCGCCGATGATCCGCTCGGAGGTGAAGGAGGGGGATGTGATGACGCGGGTCCGCATGGCGTGGACGAGGTCGAACATCTCGGCGTCGTTGCTGTAGCGGTCGGCGCCGACGCCGTAGGCGGCAAGGGCCTTGGGTGTGGAGCCGCCGGACTGGTCGAGGGCGGCGATGAAGCCGGGGGCGGAGCGGATGCGCGCGAGCTGGTCGGGGTTGGTCATGAGGACTCCTCGCAGGGGATCGGATGTGACGCGTGACATCCTAGCCGAGAACCGTTATCATTAACAGGTCGGCTCCAGTGGTGCGGAGCTCGCGGTGGCCGCCGTCGGAGGTTCTCCGGTCTCTCGACGGCGGCCACCCCTCCTGTTGCCCCCTCCCGCCGAGACCGGTCGAAAACAGGATCGAGACCGGTTCGGGACCGCCCCCGCGCCCCATCGGGCCCCTCCTCTACGCTGGTGCCGGCGGCGCCTGGCCGCCCTGAGCGCCTCGGCCCTGAAGGAGCGACCCCGTGACCACTGACCCCTCCTTCTCCTCCTTCACTCCGCAGCCGATGTCGCCCGCCGTCGCCCGGCTCGTCGCCGACGAGCTCGACGAGGAGCGGGCCCGCTCGGCGCAGGAGCAGTGCGACCAGGCCGCCGAGCTCGTCGATCACGCCGCGCTGGACGGCGCGGACCTGGCCGCCATCGTCGACGCCGTGTGGCTGGGGGAGTGGGCGGCCACCGTCCCGACTTTCACGGACACCCCGGCCCCCGCCGTCGCCGCCCGCCGCGCGTGGAAAGCCGGCCTCGACGGCGCCGGCGACCTCCTCCTCCACTCCGGCTGGCTCGTCCACCTCGAGACCGACGACGAGCTCGTCGTCCGCCTGCGCGCCCAGCACCCCGCCCCGAGTGGGGAGGGGTGGCGGCGCCGCGCCGCGGTGTACACGCTCGTCACCGCCCTGCGCTCGGGCCTGGGGGAGTGGGGGGATGCGGGCATGGCGCTCGACGCCGCCCGCAAGAGCTGGGGCCGCCGCTCCGGCACCGCCCAGGCGATGGCGGCGATGATCGTGGAGGACGTGCCCGCCGCCCAGCAGATCCTCATCGGCGCCGGGCGCCGCGCGGATCGGGCCGCGGAGTGGGAGCACGTCATGAGCGGCGGTCTCTTCTAGTAGTCCCTGCTTTTCGGGCGGGCGCCGCCTGAGGCGGAGTCCCCGACGGCGCCGCGAGGGCGCCTGGGATGCGAAATCCAGCACATATCGGGCGAAACATCGTGATGGTACCGTTATCTTCAGCGCCGCCTCGCAGGTGGTGCTGCCTCGTTCGAGGATCGAGGACAGTGGCGTCCCCTGCCGTCGCCGTCTCTCTTGGAGACGACTCGCCGCGCCCCTGGGCGCCGCCCCTGTCTCCTCCCCGACGCATCCCCGAAGAAGGACACCGCCATGCAGAAGATGACCCCCGACCTCCTGGGCATGGCCTTCACCCACCCGGTCATCCAGGCTGAGGTCGACTCCGCCGGAGTCATCACCATCAACGGCCAGGAAGTGACGCCGGTCGACGGGCAGGCCCCCGCGGTCACCTGCATCAGCGCGGCCGTGTGGCTGGTGGGCACCCAGTACGGCGATGAGGTTCTCGCCCCCATGCATGTGCGGGTCGGCCAGGACTCCCGCTGGTACGTCCTCAAGGGCGACATCACCGGGGCGATCCTGCGCGGCCCCAACGACACCAACTTCAGCCCCATCGACCCCCTCGATGCGATGGCCTTCGCCTCCGACGACCAGTGGGAGGCGCTCGGTGCGGACGCCCACAGGACGTGGACCAGCGCGGGAGCCCCGGCCGCGGTGGACATCCACCCCGACGAGGCCCTCGCCGTCAGTGGGCCGCCGTCGATCCCCAGCGCCATGGGGCCGTCCGCTGTGCCGTCCGCCGCGCCGGCTTCCGGTGACGCCGCCGCTCCTGGCGCGACCGATCCCACTCCGTCCCCCAGCGCCCCGTCCGGTGCCGAGTGGCGCTCCGCCTCCGCCGACGCCGCAGCTGCGCAGTCGGCGCGAACGCTCCCGGTCCCCGGCGACCTCACCAGCGCTGGTCCTTACTCGGGTGCCCCCGGCGCCGCATCCGGGCCGGGCCACGCGGGCGGTCAGACCGGCGGCGGCTACCAGTCCGGCACTGGTTACCAGGGCTACGCCCCCGGCTATCAGGGCTACGCCGAGCCCATGGGGCCCGCGGGGCCCGCGGGGCCCGTCGACCCTGCCGCGCCTGCGCAGCCCGAGCCGGTCTACTGGCTCCCCCCGGAGCAGCAGGCCCCACCAGCCTCGCAGTCCCCGCAGTCTCCTCAGGTCCCGGACACCCGCGCCTACCCGACGGCGCCCTCGGCACCGTCAGTGCCGTCCGCCTACGGCTCCTACGGGGTCGTGCCGTCCGCCCAGCCCTCGGCGCCCCAGCCGACAGCGGCCCAGCCTCCAGCGGTCCCCCCGGCCTTCTCCCCATCACCAGCGGTCCCCCCGGCCCTCCCCCCATCACCAGCGGTCCCAGCGGCATCGCCCGCCGCGCCGACGTCGTGGTCCGCGCCAGCGGTCCCCTCGCCGGCGGCGCCCGCTCCCGTGGAGCCCACCGTCCAGCAGGCGGAGCCCGAGCCGATCGGCCTCACCCCCGAGCCGGCAGGGCCGGAGCCCGAGGCGCTCGCGGCGGCGAGCTCCCCGGCTCCCCCTGACGACCCGATGCCGGCCCCATCCGTCCCGGACACGCGGCCGATCTCCGCCCCTCAGCGCTGGTCCCCCGAGCCCGCCGCCGAGTCGCCCGCGCAGCCCCAGCAGGCCGCTCCCGAGGCGGAGCCCTTCGCGCCCACGTCCGCCCCCGCCGCGTCGCAGGACTGGAACCAGCCGATGGATGGTATGGGACAGCCCACGCCGTCGTACCGCTACACCTCCAGGGATGTGCCATCGAGCGGGGATGACAGCGCCGCCAGCGGGGCGTCGGGAAGTGCCGGCGGTCACCGGGTCTCCCGCCGCGCCGTCCTCCTGACCGTCGGGGTCGTCGGCACCGCGGGCGCCGTCGCCGTCCTCGCCAAGACGATGATGGGACTGTCGACCACCTCAGCCGGCGCAGCGCCCGCCACTCCGCGCCCGACCGGGACGATCGCCCTTCCCTCGCACTCCGCGCCCTCGCCGCTCAGCAGCCAGGCGGTCTGGGAGGCAGAGATCAAGCCACAGACGAGCCCCCTTGCGCTGCCCGACGGCGTCGCCATCCTCACGCCGGGATCGACCATCGACGTCCTCAACACCGCTGGCGCGCGGGCGAGCAGCCAGAGCGCCCCGGCGGATGCCCAGGCGCTCGTGCTGGGCGCCATGGGAGGGACCGCGGCCATCTGGGCGGTCACCCCGACCGCGATGTCGTGGTACCCGCTGACCGGCAGCACCCTCGGCGAGCCGACGAGCATCACCCCGCCGCAGGGCGCCACGGTGAGCTGGGTGGGGGGCAGCCCGCTCTTCACCCTTCCGAACTCCTCGGCCGCCGGCGTCGACAGCCAGGGCGTCTACACGGTGACCGTGCCCAGCGGGCACACCGCCACCGCCGCGACGGACAGCCACGTCCTCGTCGTGGACGGCAACGCGCACTACTCGCGGATCGCCCGCTCGGGCGCTCTGGGAGAGGGGACGCTCGTCGGCGACGGCGGGGCGGGCGCCGCCCCGGCCTATATCTGCACGGTGACGGCCTCGCTCGTCGCGGTGGGCTGGAACGACACGACCGGCGGCACCCTGGGCCTGTTCAGCGTCGACGACGGCTCCAGCCTCGCCTCGATGCCCGGGCTCGACCTCGCCGCCCTGCCCGCGAGCGTCGTCGCTTTCCCGGAGCGGGGGGCCTACGCGGTGGGACAGGTCGTCATGACCACCGGCGACCAGCCCGCCATCACACAGGCGGCCCTCGCCCCGGCGACCTGCGACGGCGTCTACTACTACGGCCAGAGCGAATCCGAGCAGTGGCTCTACGCCCAGATGTCTGATCCGACGACGACCCAGGCGATCGACGCGGCCTCGCCGGCGATCCCGTGGGGAGGCGCCGGGGACTACTCGTTCGTCGTCGACACCGACGCCGAGACATGGAAGGTGTACGCCCTCGCGCACTGATCCGCGCTACCGCAATATGCGCTGATCCTGCTAGCCTCGTTATCAGCCCGTGACACTCCACCCCCTGGGAGATCCTGTGAAGCATCCCGTCGCCGGGAACGGCGCCCTTGCTCTTGCCATTGCCGCCTCCATCGCGGTCATCAGCCCCTCGGCCACCGCCGATGAGCAGCCTGACCCTGCCGTTGGCGCGCCCGCCGAACCCGCCGCCCAGAACGGCGCCGCCCAGCCTGCTGGTGACCTCAGGCCGGACTTTCCCGCGGACCCGGGCAACGGCGGCGGCCAGGGCGGTGGCGATCTCAAGCCGGGCCTTCCCGCGGACCCGGGCAACGGCGGCGGCCAGGGCGGTGGCGATCTCAAGCCGGGCCTTCCCGCGGACCCGGGCAACGGCGGTGGCCAGGGCGGTGGCGATCTCAAGCCGGGCCTTCCGGCCGACCCGGGCAACGGCGGTGGCCAGGGCGGTGGCGATCTCAAGCCGGGCCTTCCCGCGGACCCGGGCAACGGCGGCGGCCAGGGCGGTGGCGATCTCAAGCCGGGCCTTCCCGCGGACCCGGGCAACGGCGGCGGCCAGGGCGGTGGCGATCTCAAGCCGGGCCTTCCCGCGGACCCGGGCAACGGCGGTGGCCAGGGCGGTGGCGATCTCAAGCCGGGCCTTCCGGCGGACCCGGGCAACGGCGGTGGTCAGGGCGGTGGCGATCTCAAGCCGGGCCTTCCGGCGGACCCGGGCAACGGCGGTGGTCAGGGCGGTGGCGATCTCAAGCCGGGCCTTCCGGCCGACCCGGGCAACGGCGGTGGCCAGGGCGGTGGCGATCTCAAGCCGGGCCTTCCCGCGGACCCGGGCAACGGCGGTGGCCAGGGCGGCGACGCTCCCGAGGAGCCCGAGGTCCCCAAGGCCGACCCGAACTCCGACACCCGGGAGATCGTCGATGGCCGGGCGGAGTTCGACGTCCCGACGGGCGGCAGCTTCGAGTCCCAGCCCGATAAGGGCGTCGGCACGTGGACCTTTGACGAGAAGAGCGGGAAGCCCGTCTTCACCCCTGGCCCCGACTTCGCGGGCGAGGCCTCCGTGACCTATGTCAGCCCCGATGGCACTCGCCACACGCTCACGGCGACCAGCAAGAAGCCAGCCCCAGAGGCACCCGAGGATCCGGGCACGCCCGACCCCCAGCCCCAGCCGGACCCCGAGCCTGACAAGCCCGCTCCGGGCCCCGAGCAGCCCAACCCGGGCCCGGCGCCCCAGCCTGGTGGGCCTCAGAACCCCGCTCCCCGGCCGGGGAACCCTGGCGGCGGTAACGGTGGCGGTGGCGTCGCGCCCGAGGTTCCTGCCCCGGCGCCTGCTCCCGAGGCTCCCGCCCCGGCGCCTGCTCCCGAGGCTCCCGTGCCCGCCCCGGAGGCACCGGCCGCTCCCGAGATCGCTGCCCCCGCGGCACCGGCCGAGCCCCCGGCTCCCGCCGCCCCAGCTGCGCCTCAGGCTCCCGCTCCCCAGGCCCCGGCCGACTCCGGCGCCGCCGCCCAGGGCAACCCCGCCCTGTCCGGCACCACGAACCCCGGCAGCGTCGTCGCCCCGGCCTCGCCCAACCCGGTCCCTGCCGGGCGTGACGGCTCGGCCAACGCCCCGGCGGGCCAGGGCCTGCAGCGCGACGCCACCAACCCCTCCGCGGGCAGCACGCCCAGCCCTCTCGCATCGAGCGCGGCCCCGAACCCCGTTCCGCAGGGCAGCACCGGTCCGAGCCCGACCCGGACCCCGCGCTCGACGTCGACCACCAACCCCAGCGGCGCGCCGTCGTCCGACTCCAGCTCCCAGCAGGCGGCCCCCGCCACCCAGGCGGCGGCGCCGAGCGAGAAGGGCAGCGACGGCATGGAGATGCTCCCCTGGATCCTCACCCCGGCCGCCCTGGTCGGTGTTGGGGGCGCGGCCTGGTGGTTCATGGCGGGTAGGCGCTCCGCCGCTTGAGCCCGCGCCTGATAGTGCACGCATGAGCGGCGGGGCACCGAGCATCAACAATGCTCGGTGCCCCGCCGTGCGTCTCCCTTGCCCCTAGGGCGAGCTGAGGTCCTGCGGCCTTCGTGGCCAGGCATGCGTTGTGCTCGTTGAGCCAGTCGGGCCGGGCGAGGCGGACAGGGGCCGCCCGGGGAAGAGGTCGGATGGGAGCCCGTCGCCATTGACGGGTCCCAGATCCCAGGCTTCCACGCTCCGGCGACGGTTTCCACCGGTCGCGAAAGCCACCAGGGCAAACGCGTCGATTCCGCAAGCTTTCAGCAACAGGGGCGCCGCCCGCCCGCGGGTTGAGATGGCTCGGGAAGACGGGCCCTCCCACACGCGACCCCGGATCATGGCTACTCTTGCCCCGTGAGCCCGTCCTCCGATCCGCGACCCGATCAGCGCATCGCCGTGGTCATCCCCGCCAAGGACGAGGCCGACCGCATCGCGGCGACGGTCCGCGCCTGCCGTGCCATCCCGCGAGTCGACCTCGTCGTCGTCGTTGACGATGGATCCACTGACGCCACCCAGAGCGCGGCGCGCTGCGCCGGAGCCGTCACCGTCCGCCACTCGGTGAGCCGGGGCAAGGCCTCCGCCATGGAGACCGGGGCGGGCGTCGTCGCCATGCGCGACTACGAGGACGGCCCCTCCCGCCTCCTGCTCTTCATCGACGGCGATCTCGGCGACTCCGCCGCCGCCTGCGCCGACCTCGTCCCACCGGTGATCGACGGCGCGGCCGACATGTCCATCGCCGTCCTGCCCAAGCAGGCCGGTGCCGGTGGCAGGGGCCGCGTCGTGCGCGCCGCCCGCCGGGCCATCGCCGCCACCACCGGCTGGGCGCCGGTCGCCCCGCTGTCCGGCCAGCGCTGCCTCACGCGGGAGGCCTACGACGCCGCCCAGCCCTTCGCCGAGGGCTGGGGCGTGGAGGTCGGCATGACCATCGACGTGCTTGTCGCGGGCCTGACCGTTATCGAGGTTCCCTGCGATATCCAGCACCGCGCCTCCGGCAACGACATGGCTGGCAGGCTGCACCGCGCCGCCCAGTACCGCGCCGTCATGCAGGCGATCGCCCGGCGCAAGCTCCGCGGCCAGCGCGTCCCCGCCCATCTGCGCGACGATGACGCGATCCGCGAGCAGGCGCCCTTCAGGGCGTACCGGGCCGTCATGCCAGCCGCCGACGGAGCCCCCGCGGATGCCGGTGGCCAAGAGCAGGACGCGGACGGCCAGGTGGCCGACGAGGCGAGCCCCGCTCCCCAGGAGCGGACCGCCTGATCCGCCGCCGTGCGTGCCTCCTGCGCGCGGCGGATCAGACCGGCAGGTCGGTCCCTTTCTTCGTGCCTGTCTCTGAGCGCCCGCCCGCCCGCGCCCGTAGGATGAGGGGCGCGGCAGCGGCGGCTGAGATGACCGCCATGGAGAGCCCTGAGTCGTTGAGCAGGGTCTCGACGACGACGAGCGCCCCCAGTCCCACTAGCGCGGGCCTGATCCACAGGGGCGTGGGAGCCGCCGCGACCAGCCACTGGTAGGCGGAGTGGCCCTCGCGCCACGCCTGGCGCTCCCGAGCCCCCCACCAGGCCGCGCTGGCGATGGCGATCAGCCCCGCCGCCAGCGCCGCCAGGGCGAGCCCGCTGCTGACGAAGGGGGCGATGAGGGCCCCAGCCTTGCGCCCCAGCGTGCTCCAGGCCGAGCCGTCGGCGAGGCCCGCGGCGAAGCGCCCCAGGTGGGTGCGCCGATCAGCCGGGCGCGTGAGGTCGAGGGCCGCCAGGATCGCCCCGACCACCAGCATTCCCGCGCCCGCTCCCAGGCCGGCGCGCAGCCAGCCCCGCCGTCCCAGCCGTGGGGCCGCCAGCGCCACCGCGAGGACCACGAGCACGGGCGCGAGCGTGAGGGCGCCCCCCAGATCCGCGCCGAGCCAGGGCGCGCCGTCGAGCACGAGCGCGCCCCCGCCCACGAGCGCCACGAGGCCGACCGTCCAAGCGCGGCCATGGGGGGCGAGGGGGCGGAGCGCGGCGATCACGACGATGAGCGCGGCGGCGGCGATCGCGAAGCCCGTGTTGGACATGCCGTAGAAGCGGCCCGCGACCACGGCATCCATGCCGAGGGCCCCGTTGAAGGCCAGCGGCGCCCCGAGCGCGGCGTCGAGCAGCCAGGCCAGCGCCGTCGCCCCGGCGACCAGCGCCACGGGGTGGTGGGCGGCCCGGGCGGCGAGGGCGATGACCCCGGCGAGCACGGCGCCGACGAGCAGGATCGTGGCGAGCGCGGCAGCGACGGTGGCCCACGAGGGCTCTCCCGCGCCGGCGCGCCACCAGGGGAGGGCACCGGACAGGAGCGCGGCGAGGGGCAGGCACGACGTCGTCAGCCCGGCCGCCCTCAGGGACGCCATCGTGCGCGGTGGGCGCGGGCGCCGCAGGGCCAGGGCGGCCGTGAGCGCGAGAGCGCCAGAGGCGATGATGATGAGCAGCGCGCTTGGGATCGTGGCCATATGGGAGGCGCGGGCGCGCAGCGCGTCGTCGGCGAGCCTGTCGATAGCGCCAGTCCCGGTGCCGGTGGCGGCTCTATCGGCGGCGTCCGCGTCCGCGGCCGGGGGAGGGGAGACGGGGAGGGCGAGCGCGCTGCCCGTCATCCGCGCGGTGCCGCTGGCCCCCCGCGGGCTCCCGGTGAGCGCGGCGAGGATCGTGGGGGCGAGGTCGGTCAGTTGGATGAGTCCCGCCTGGTGGGTGGAGGCGCCGACGAGCAGCCCGTCGTCCTCGCCGCGTGGGGAGGTGGTGCCCGCGGGAAGGATGCCGATCTGCGGGCCGGGACTCTCGGCGTCGGCCACGGAGACGATGATGATCCTCGCCCGCGGCGCCGTGGCGAGGACCGCCTCGCGGGCGCGGGCCAGAGCGGTCACCCGCTGCTCGGCGGTGGTGGCGCCCGTGGCCGTGTCGACGAGGGCCAGGCCGCTCGGGCCGGAGGTCAGGATCTCCTGGAGGCTCCCGCTGGCCGGGCTCCCCCCGCCCTCTGCGCCCCTCATGCTGGCCGCGTCCTCCGTGGCCAGCGCGAGAGCAGCGGGTTCCCCGACGGCCGCCACTGGCGCTCCTGCCTCGGCCAGCGCCGTCGCGAGCGAGCCCGGGTGGGCCTCGTAGCCGGAGTCGCGGGTGGCGGCCAGGGCGGATGCGGCGTCGGGAGTCTCCAAGCAGGGGGGGGAGCCCGGCGCGGAGGAGGCGGTGGGGGGCAGGGCGCGGGCGCGGGAGCCGGCGCCGAGGGTCAGCCATCCGTCGGCCGGGCAGGTGGCCGGGTTAGCCGAGCGCACGACGACGTTGACGGGCTCGCCACTGCTCGCGGCGTCGAGGAGGGCGCGGGCGTCGCCTGCGGCGGGGGAGGAGGGGCCCGCGATCTCGCGCAGGTCTCCCCAGGTGAGGTCGCGGGTGCCCAGCACGACGACAGGCGTGGGCTCGGCGGTCTCCTGGGGCTGGGGCGCCGTCGGCTGGGCGAACGCCGAGGACGCCATGCCGACCATCGTGAGGATCATCCCGAGGACGGTGAGCAGAATGATGCCGTAGACGACCGCGCGCGCGAAGCGCTGCTGAGGGTTCCGACGTCGGCTGCTCACCCGAGAAGCCTACGGTCCGCCCACGCGAGACCGGTAGAACTCATGATCGAAACCGGGCGATCAGCACGGCGAGACCGGTTCACTGTCCACAGGCTCGACGGACGACGCGCGTCCTTCGATGAGACTGTGGATATCCGCCCGGTTTCGCGGTGCTGTTCGCCCGGTCTCGGCGAGGGGGAGGGGTCAGAAGTCGTAGGCGTGGACCGCCAGGGTGACGGACACCTCCGGATCACCACTGGCCGGCAGCTCGACCTTCCCGGAGAAGGTGTACTTGACCGTCTGGTCCTTCGGGTTCTTGTCCCATGTCGAGGGGTCCTTCCGGTAGCTGAAGACGATCGTCCCGCTCTTGAACGTCGAGGCGTCGTCCATCGTCACCGTGCTCGCCGGAGTCGTCACCGAGAGCGACGCCAGGTCCGTGGCCTGCAGCTCGTAGGGGCAGAAACTGTCGGTATTGGTCGGCGGTGTCACACAGCTCGTTGCCTTCTCGTTAACCTTGGTCAGGACGAACTGCTTGAGGTCCTCGGTCGCCTCGCCCTCCACGGAGATCATGGCACCCGAGGCGCCGCCGTCCTTGGGTGAGATCGTGGCTGAGGACTTGTCGGTGGTGACGTAGGTGGAGTTCGCCGATGCGGTGGCGATGGGGTAGATGCCGGGGTACATGTACTGGGTGGCAGTACCGCCGGTGCTGTCCGAGGACGCCATCGCCTTCGAGCCCTTGCTCGGGTTCTCCAGGGTGACCTCCGTGCCGCCCACGCTGAGGGCGCCCAGGGACTCGGAGGACAACTGGACGGGCATGGCAAGCGAGGTCTCGACCTTCCAGTTGTTGAGCAGGCCGAAGGACTTGTCCTCGGCGGACACGAGGAAGGTCTCGGTGAACTGCTCGCCGTCGAGGGACAGCGTGGCCTTGACCTGCCTCTCGTCGCCGCTCTTGTCCTTCTCCTCGACGTCGACCACCGTGATCCGCGACGTCGCCGCTGACATGGCCGAGTCGGTCAGGAGGGCGCGCTGATCGTTCGACACCCCCGGGTCCACCATGGCCGTCGCCTCGGAGGCCTTCCCCTCGGCCACGAGATCGAGGTACTTCTCGACTGCCTTCTCCGGTGTGCGCTGGTTGTTGAGCAGCTCGACGGCGACGAAGACCCCCATGAGGAGCGCGAGGCAGGCGACGACGGCGCCCGTCACGAGCTTGAAACGACGGCGCGCCTGGGGGCTCATGGGAGCCGGGGCCGCCAAAGCGGGCGCCGCGCCGGGTACTGCACCGCCCGGGGCGGCAGTCGCGCCCGCGGGGAACGATCCCGTGCCGCCGGCGCCGAGCGGGTAGGCCGCGGTGCTGGGCGCGCCCAGCGGGAACGTCCCCGTGCCGGGAGTGACCGTGGACATCCCAGGCGGCGGGGGAGTGGATGCGGCGGCAGCATCGGCCGACGCATCGGCCGAGACCGCGGGCGCGGCCGCGAACTGGCCGGGCACCTCCGCGAACTGGCCGGGCGCCGCCTGGAACGCCCCGGTGGTGGGCAGGCCCGCGACCCAGCGGTCGACGGCGGCGCCCCCGCCGACGCGCCGCAGCAGCGAGCCCGCATTGGAGTAGAGCAGGCCCGGGACGTACTCGGCGAGCACGGAGATCACCAGCAGGATGAGCACGAGCGTGAGGGACGACCACCAGGACGGGCCGAGGGAGGCGCCCTCGCTGCTGGAGCCCGCGCGGCTGACTGACAGGCTTGCATGGAACCTCAGGGGCACAAGCAGGTGGAGCGTCACGACGGCGAGGACGAGGCCGACGACCGGCAGCTGCCAGACGCGCTCGAAGGAGGGGGCGGCCAGGCGCTGGCGGCGCGCGCCGATACGCGCCGCTGCCACCGCCAGGAGCAGCAGGACCGCCAGGAGCAGCAGGGCTGACCACCCGCCCAGCAGATCCCAGACCATGCCCGTCTTCGACCCGGTGATGAAGGGGAAGCCGTCGAGGAGGTCGTTGCTGCTGCGGCTGCTCGCGGACGTCGAGGCGGCCCCGAGCGTGCCCAGGCTGAGCGCGTAGACGAGCAGATTGCCGAGATAGACGGGGAGCGCAAGGATCGCGGGGGCGGCATCGTTCAGGACGGTGCGCACAATGAACCCCACGACGACGATCGGCCCGAGGACGACGCCGACCGCCCAGGCGAGCGCCCCCACCTCCCGGATCACCTGCTGGACGGCGCCGGGGGCCCGGGCCAGCAGGGCGCTGCCCGCGCGGGCGGCCGTCAGCGCGCCGAAGACGATGAGCCAGACGATGAGGAGGATCCACACCGGCGAGGCGTGAATGCTGCCGTTCTTGAGGTTGCGACTGATTCCCTCGCCGGACAGGGAGACGATGCCGGTGAGGAGGCAGCCGACAATGGCCACCACGAGGGCCTCCAGGGCCGCGCGCAGGGCGACCGCGCCGACGGGCGCCCAAGACTCGTCGCGCGGCGCGCGGCGGCGAGCGAGGAGGTAGACGATCGTCGCCATCGCTCCCAGCGTGCCGAGGGGGAGCATGGACGCGCCGACGGAGAGCGATCCATCGGAGCCCCCGTCGATCCCTCCCGTCAGGTGGCCGCCCAGGCTGTAGCCCATGGCGACCAGGAGCAGGGAGATGCCCGACGGCGCGTTGTCGACTGCGGCCGTGATGGCCACGAGGATGAGGATCGCGGAGACGAGCGCCGTGCCGAGCACCGCCGCGAGGGTCAGCAGGAAGGAGATCTGCGCGGGCGCGCGGCCCAGCGGTGACAGCGCCTGGGACACGACGCTCGGCGGCCCCTGAACGGCGGGCTGGGTGGGAAGCCCCTGGGCCGGGAACTGCTGGGGCGCGTAGACGGCGCCGGGGTAGCCGGGAGGGGGCGGGGCCGGGTAGGGCTGGGGCGGATTCTGCTCGCCCGCGCCCTGCTGGACCGCGCCCTGCGCGCCCAGATCCGGCGCCGCCTGCTCCTGCAGCGGCTGCTCCTCCGCGGCGGGCTGAGGCACGGCCGCGGAGTCCTGGGTCCGCGCCTCTTCAGCGCTGTCACCGGAGCTGCCGCCGGAGGCGGGCTGATCGTCTGGAACCGTGGATTCGTCACTCATGATGCGCCTTCGGGATCGAGGGTGAGGCAGGCTCATCCTCCCACGGCTCCGTCCCTGACGTGCGCCGGGTCCGCATTCTGGGGGCGGAGGCGCGCCCCGCCCCTTCCCCCGGGCGGCGACGGGGCGCCGCGGCGGGCCTTGTGGACGGGGGCGACGCGCCGCGGCGGGCGCGGATACCCTCGGGGCCATGAGCGCTCCTGTCTGGTCCTTCCTCGGTCCCGCCGGCACCTTCAGCGAGATGGCCCTGCGCGCCGTCGCGCCCGCGGGCATCGACGTCGAGCCCTGCCCCGACGTGCCCACCGCCCTGGACCGGGTGCGCGAGCGCGAGGCCGCCTCCGCCGTCGTCCCCATCGAGAACTCCGTGGAGGGCGGCGTCAACGCCACCATCGACAACCTCATCGCCTCCTCCCCTCTGGTCATCACCGCCGAGGTGGCCATCCCCATCACCTTCGTGCTCGCCGGGCGCGCCGGCGCCCGCCTGGAGGACGTCCGGGCCATCTCCACCCACCCCCATGCCTGGGCGCAGTGCCGCGGCTGGGCCCACGCCAACCTCCCCGACGCCGTCTACGTGGCGGGCACCTCCACCTCCGCCCCCGCCAAGGCGCTCGCCGAGGGCGGCGAGACCGGCTTCCAGGCGGTCCTGTGCAACCCGCTGGCCGCCCAGCAGTACGGCCTGACCGTCATCGCCGGCGGCGTGGCGGACAATCCCGACGCCGTCACCCGCTTCGTCGTCATCTCCCGGCCGGGGCGGGTCGCTGAGCCCACCGGCGCGGACAAGACGACCCTCATGGTCCAGCTCCCGCACGACCGCGCCGGCGCCCTGCTCGACATGCTCGAGCAGTTCAGCGCCCGCGGCGTCAACCTCTCGCGCATCGAGTCCCGCCCCGTGGGCGATTCCCTGGGCCGCTACCGCTTCAGCATCGACGTCGAGGGGCACATCCGTGAGGAGCGCGTCCAGGCGGCCTTCATCGGACTGCACCGCACCTGCCCCATGGTCCGCTTCCTCGGCTCCTACCCCCGGCTCGACGGCCGCCCCGTGGTGGTCAGCGCCGGCACGAGCGACAAGGACTTCACGGTGGCGCGCGCCTGGGTGGCCGACGTCCTCGCCGGCCGAACGCTCTGACTCACCCCTGGCTCACCCCTGGCTCATCCCTTCCGCGGCACACGGACGACGACGGCGCCGGGCTCCACGCGCACGCGCACCCGCCTGGCGGGGGCGAGGATCTCGCCGTCGATCTCCAGCGGGGCGGGTTCGTCCAGGCTCACCACCGCCTCGCGCGCGCGGCTCAGGCGCGCATCCGCCAGCCCCCGCCCGGGCGCCGAGTAGCGGGCCGGCGAGGGCGGCAGCACCTGGCGGGCGAGTGAGGCCCAACCCGCCAGGCCGTGCCTGACATCGATGGCGGCGACGTCGAGCGCGCCGTCGTCCATGCGGGCGGCCGGCAGGAGGCGGATCCCGGCGGGCAGCCGGCCCGAGTTGGCGATGAGCAGGCAGCGGGCGGTCACCTCCTCGCTCGCCCCGCCGTCGAGGCCGATGGCCATCGGCAGGCGCGGCGCTCCCAGGGTCCGGGCGGCCGCGATCGCGTAGGCGCCCCAGCCCGCATGGCGCTTGAGGCCGGCGCGGGTGGCGGCCACGAGCCGGGCGTCGAATCCGATCCCGGCCACCACGAGGCAGGGCTCCGAGGGTGATCCGGCGGCCTCCAGCGCGTCCGTGCTCACCTCCAGCAGGTCGATCGGGGCGGCCCGGTGCCCCGCTGTGCCCGCCGCCAGGCGCAGCGCCGGCCATCGGCGCAGCGGGAGTCCCAGCCCCCGGGCCGCGAGGTTCGCCGTGCCGAGCGGGACGATGCCGAGCTCAGCGGTGCCGCCAGCGCCGCGGGCCCGGGCCACGCCGTCGGCCACGGCCCGCACGGTCCCGTCCCCTTCGGTAAGACTCTGAGCGATGTGCTCGTGCCCAATACAGTGACGAA
>ERZ772918.190-NODE-190-length-48816-cov-29.3924_pt1 | contig 48816 bp, 45 predicted proteins | sample MGYA00512118_ERZ772918 | MGnify/ENA primary metagenome ERZ772918 (study PRJEB29015, sample SAMEA2737939) | human oral metagenome | biome: human oral; feature: human-associated habitat; material: dental | place: China | collected 2135 ... | reverse complement strand
CCTATTCCTCATCTGTTATTTAGTATAGATGATGGGGTTAAAGTAGGCTTGAACCAAATCTTTATACTGGATTGCTTCGCTGTGTGTTTTTAAGAGTTTCTGGCTATATTTTCGTTAATCGCGCTTTAATTTTCTGAGCGATTGAGCGCTTTTTGCGATGGTCGGCGTAGGTCTTTTCGAGTACACTTGAGCTGATTGCAGTGGCAATAAAGACGAGTCCAATTGAGCCAACGAACCATTCTGGTGGATCAACACGATAGAGTTTTACGAGCATAACAACGCCGAGTGCTAAAATTGCCCAGTGTGCACCATGTTCTAGGTAACGATACTCTGCAAGTTTGTTTGTTCGCGTCAAGTATACTGTTAGCGACCGTACCCATAATGCACCGGCACCTAGCCCTGCGATAATTAAAATTACGTCGTTAGTAATCGCAAAGGCGCCGATTACGCCATCAAGTGAGAATGAAGCGTCAAGAATATCAAGATAAACGAACGAAGCAAATGCTGCCATGCCGGTTAATACTCTAGCGTGCGATTGCCGCGCTGAGAAGTAATCGCCAAACAGCTCAAGCGCTAAATGCACGAGTGTGCCGAGCACCGATGCCGCCAAAATTGCTTCGCGATGCGCCGGGTCGGCAGTAGCGTACAGCCCCATTGCGACGAGCAACATTACGAATACTTTAAACACTTCGTAGCGTCCGAACCGCGACATCATCTTTTCGATTCGCTTAAGCCAGTAGAGATCTTTATTACGATCCATGAAATAGCTAATGCCAATCATCAAAAGAAACGTACCGCCGAATGCATTAATAATTGGCGCGGCGCTATGCAATGTGGCACTATAGGCTGCTGGTTGATGAAGCGCCATATGAAGCACATTTATAAAATCATGTTGGCTTGATAACATAACGATGACGATCGGTAAAATGAATCGCACTACAAACACCGCAGTGATAATCCCAACTGTTAAAAACATCGTTTGCCAGAACTTTGACATGCGCGCTAGGATGCGGCTATTAATAACGGCATTGTCAAAACTGAAGGTCACCTCAAGGAGAACGAGCACGACAAACAGCCAGAGGGCTTCAAGTCCTTTATTGTACACCGTCCACGCGCCCAGCCCAATTGTCAATAGGGCGGAGACGAGGAAAATACGAAATGGATGATGAGCGTGCAGTAATTTTTTCATACGAGCTATCATACGGCTTTTTACAAGAAAAATCTAGAGCCGGCAAGCGGCGTGTTTGAGTTTATCTGGGGTGAGTACGTCAATTGCACTAGCACACAATACATTCTATGAATTCTGTAGTTGTCGTATCTTTAGATTGACGATTTCTTTGGGATCTTTATTTTCTTCCAAAGCGGCGCATGCTTCGTCAATGTATTCATTTAGTTCAATCAGACTTAGCTTTTCAACTTCAAACCCAGACGAGTATAGCTCCAGGATAATATGACGTAAACGAACTAAGTCGTCAACGTCTTTTTGCAAGATAAGAGAATCGGTGAGCGTTAATAAATCATGTTTCATATATGTGGTCTCCTAGGAAAGTGAATATCTGCTAAATCATTCGGGGCAGCTCCTTCCTAAATTAAGCTTATTTTCACTACTTATTCTAGCTTAGTGGGTTGCTCTTTTTGTTGATTTAAGTTAATTCTTCTTTCTGGATTCGTTGAGTGAATCAAGTTTTGGTGATAAAAATTAATTGCTTGCACCTGTGGTATAATCTGCTACAATATAAGCATTAACAAGTTAACATACACAACCGCAGGGGGTTAGGGTGGACGAACCTATTTATATTACATCGGAAATTGGACGGCTTCGCACGGTGCTGCTGCATCGCCCGGGCGAAGAATTAGAAAATCTGACGCCGGAAACATTGCATGATTTGTTATTCGACGATATTCCGCACCTGAAAGTGGCACAGGAAGAGCACGACCGGTTCGCGAACGTGTTGCGTGAGCGCGGCATTGAGGTGCTGTATCTCGACGAGCTGGCAGCAGAATCATTGGCAGACGACGCGGTGCGGCGGCAATTTGTCGATGAGATGCTTGCGGCAAGTAAGCAGGGCGAACGTCGCGTTACGCGCGCGCTGACAGAATACTTACTTGGCATGGAGCCGCGTCAAATGGTGCGCAAGATTATGGCGGGCGTACGTAAAGACGAAATCAACTTACCAGCCGAACATAGTGAGCAGCTGCATGACATGGTTGAGCAGGATCATTATCCGTTTTATCTTGATCCGATGCCGAATTTGTACTTTACACGCGATCCAGCGGCAGCAATCGGGCGTGGTCTGACGATTAACCGCATGCACTGGCCAGCACGGCGCCGTGAATCACTGTTCATGCGTTACATCATTGACCATCATCCACGGTTTGCCGGCAAAAATATTCCAGTATGGTACAATCGCGATGAGAAGTTCTCGATGGAGGGCGGCGATGAGCTTATCTTGAATCGCACGACAATGGCAATCGGTATTAGCGAGCGTACGACACCGGAAGCGATCGAAACGATGGCGGTAAATTTGTTTGCCGGCTCGGAATTTAAGAAAATTATCGCTCTGCAAATTCCAAAGAGCCATGCATTCATGCACCTTGATACGGTGTTCACGATGATTGACTATGATAAATTCACAATTCATCCGGAAATCCGCGACGCTGAAGGACACTTGAATCTGTTTATTCTGGAAAAAGTCGAAGGACAAAAATACCCGAAGATTACGCGCGAAAATGACTTAGAGCATGCGTTGCGCGTAGCGCTTAGCCTTCCGAAAATTACACTGATTGAGTGCGGCGGCGGCGACGAAATCGCGGCAGCCCGCGAGCAATGGAACGACGGAAGTAACACGCTTGCAATCGCGCCAGGCGTAGTGGTGACGTATGATCGTAATTATGTGACGAACCAAAAACTGCGCGATGCTGGCGTTGAAGTGATTGAAATTTCCGGTTCGGAGCTTGGTCGCGGCCGCGGCGGTCCGCGCTGTATGAGCATGCCGCTGGTGCGCGAAGAGTTGAAGCGCCGCATTGAAGTGAATGATAATCGCGGAGTTAGCGTTCCGGTCGCAAGCGTGCCGAGTATGGTCGCGCCGCGGTTTATTGAAAAAACAGAGCCAAATACCGGGCCATCCGGCAAGTGGGCGCTTTCGCGCGAGTTGCGCGGGCGGTCATTTCTAACGCTGAAAGATTTCACGCCGAGCGAAATCCGCTTGATGCTTGATACGGCGCACGAATTAAAGCGTCAAAAGAAGAATGGTCAAGCGCATCGTTTACACGAAGGCAAGCAGGTTGCACTGTTATTTGAAAAGACCTCAACGAGGACGCGTTGTGCGTTCACGGTTGCTGCAAACGATCTCGGTGTTGCACCGGAGTTCTTAGGCAAAGACGACATTCAGCTCGGCAAGAAAGAGTCGGTTGAAGATACGGCAAAGGTACTTGGTCGCATGTTTGACGGTATTGAGTTCCGTGGCTTTGCTCATTCAACGGTTGAGGGCTTGGCGGAATCCGCAAATGTGCCTGTGTGGAACGGTTTGACTGATACATTCCACCCGACGCAGATCTTGGCAGACTTTATGACGATTGAAGAACATGTCGGCAAACTGAAGGGAGCGAAGCTGGTATTCGTCGGTGATGGACGTAATAATATGGCTAATAGCTTGTTAATTGGTTCAGCAAAGATGGGTGTTGATTTCCGAATCTTGGCACCGCGTGAATTGCACCCGACTGGCGATATTCTCGAAACGGCGCGTGCGATCGCTGCAGAGACTGGTGCGAAAATTATGATTACTGATAATCACGGCGAGGCGCTTACGGACGCGGATGCGATCTATACCGATGTATGGGCGTCAATGGGTGAAGAAGATCAGTTTGCTGAACGTATCGCTCTCCTCAAGCCGTATCAAGTTAATCGCGCGATGCTTGAGCAGACGCGCAATCTAAACGTGAAGTTTCTACATTGCCTACCGTCCTTCCATGACACAAATACGATTATCGGTCGGCAGATTCATGATCAGTACGGTCTGGATTGCATGGAAGTAACTGATGAAGTCTTCCGCAGCAAGCATAGTGTCGTATTTGACGAAGCTGAAAATCGTATGCATACCATCAAGGCTGTCATGGCGTTGACACTGTAAAATAACGGAGTGAAGGAGGCTCCAAAATGGTAGAGAAAATTAAAAAAGTTAAGAAGAAACTGCGATCGCCATCGGCGTTTACTGTACTATTTGTCGTAATTGCGTTAATGGCGGCGTTGACGTGGGTGATACCATCTGGTCAATATAAACTTGATAAAGACGGTAACCGCGAATCAGGCACGTACTCAAAAGTTGACAAGCAAAAGATCGTTGACCTTGACGATAGCGGCGAGCCGAAAAAAGACGACGATGGTAATATTGTCACGCATGATGGTCGTCAAGGGCTGTGGGATGCCTTTATCGCACCGATTAAAGGTATGTCTGAAAAGCTTGATGTTATCGTGTTCGTTCTCATTCTTGGCGGTTTCTTGGGTGTGACGATGAAAACTGGCGCACTTGATGCGACGCTTGGTGCACTGCTCCGTAAGATGAAAGGTAAAGAGAAGTGGCTTATCCCTATCCTGATGACATTCTTCTCGATCGGCGGCACGACATATGGCATGCAAGAAGAGACAGTAGCCTTTTACGCGCTTGTCGTGCCGATCATGATGGCGGCTGGCTACAATGCGATGACTGCAGTGATGGTGATTGTGCTCGGTGCTGGCTCCGGTGTGCTTGGTTCGACATTGAATCCATTTTCGACAGGCATTGCAGCGAAATCTGCCGGTGTTGAACTAAATAAAGTGCTTGGCGTCCAAGCGATTGTTTGGCTGTTATGTTTGGTCGCAGCGATCGTATTTACAATGCGCTATGCTGCGAAAGTGAAAAAAGGTAACTACAAAGATGACGTGCGCTATAAGCCAGCGACGACAGCGCTTGATATGACAAACGTACCAAAGTTTACGCGTCCGCGTGTTGCGGTGATGATTGTATTCGCGTTGACGTTTGTTTGTATGACGATTTCGCTCATGCCGTGGGAAAAATGGGGCGTGACACTTTTCAAAGATTTGTACACTGCGGCAAGTGATATGCCAGTAATTGGTGCGTTATTTGGCATTGGGCATTCAGTTCCATTTGGTGATTGGTACTTTAACGAGATCTCGGCGCTATTCTTGATTTCAACAATCGTGATTGCAGCGATTTACTACCGTCAGTTCAAAAAAGAGGAAGTGTTTGTCGTCGATTCGTTCCTAAAAGGTTCGGCTGATCTGCTAAGCGTCGCCCTTATTATCGCGGTAGCAGCGGGTGTCGGCGTTGTTATGCAGAACGGCGGTATCCAAGACACGATTATCAGCTGGGGTGAGAATTCACTGAAGCATGTCGGGCAAGGGTTTGTTGGCGTATTGGCGTATATTTTCTTCCTGCCAATGTCATTTATCATTCCATCATCGTCTGGTTTGGCGGCGGCAACGATGCCTGTTATTGCACCAGTGGCTGAACTAGTTGGCGTTGGCAAGGAGGTTGTCGTGGCGGCTTTCGCAACAGCGTCTGGTGTGCTTAATATGATGGCGCCAACGATTGCGTCGCTGATGGGTGGGCTAGCGCTCGCTGGCGTGTCGTACCGCACCTGGTTGAAGCGTACGCTGCCGATTATGATAATCTTTGCCGTGATTAGCCTCGTTGTGATCGCGTTGTTCGGGATGATTCATTGATGAACCGGAAAACAGTCGTCGTCGCATTGGGCGGCAATGCCCTGCAAAAACAAGGTGAGGCATCGGCGCATGCGCAGCAGCGTGTTGCCGATGCAACGGCGCGTCATCTAGTGCCGCTGATTTTGAACGGGTATCGATTGGTGATCGTGCACGGTAATGGTCCGCAGGTCGGCAATATTGTTCTGCACGAAGAATCAATAAACACGGCGGAGGTGCCGACATTTCCGCTTGATACGTGCGTGGCGATGAGTCAGGGTGCAATTGGGTTTTGGCTACAGCAGGCACTGATTGATGAGTTTAGCCGCCGTCATATGCATAGCGTTGCGTCGACAGTTGTGACGCAGGTTGTTGTTGACAAAGACGATCCGGCGTTCAAAGACCCGACGAAACCGATCGGTGTGTTCTACAAAACGAAAGATGACGCTAGCGCTGCGGCAAACGGCAGGGATTTCGTGTTTAAGGAAGATGCCGGACGCGGGTGGCGCCGCGTCGTACCGTCTCCGAAGCCGTTACGAATTGTTGAAGAATATACAGTAAAGGCAATGCTTGATGCTGGCGTGACAGTTATCACAGGCGGCGGCGGTGGTGTGCCAGTCATCGAAACTGCAGACGAAGGGCTCGAAGGCGTTGAGGCGGTTGTTGATAAAGACTTCACTGCGGCGGTCGTTGCTGATGCTGTTGATGCGGAAGCGCTAGTGATTTTGACGGCAGTCGATAACGCGATGGTTGATTATGGCAAACCGACAGCACGCGCGATCGGACGTACAACAGTGCAGGAAATGCAAAGGTATGTGGACGCTGGACAGTTTGCGCCGGGCAGTATGCTACCAAAAGTGCAAGCAGCAATGAAATTCGCACAAAAACCAGGTCGTCGCGCTATCATTGCGAGTCTTGAGCATGCAAGCGACGCGCTTGATGGGCAGGTCGGTACCGTTATCGAAAGTTAGACGAGGCGAAATCGAAAGTTTCTAAAATAGCGGCGGGCTAGCCGCTATTTTGCGCTATTTTGGCTAATATGTTGGATGATGATTTCTGCAGAATTGTTATATTTACCCTCAGGACATTCGACGTCATCGCGCAAGCGGGTGCTCTTTCAGTCACCGATACATGACATGTACAGGTCATTTCAGGGTAGTTGCCGTGCTCATGCTTATAGTATTCACCAGGAACTCAAAATTATTTTCATAAAACCTCTTGCACATTTTCTAGCACTCGTATATACTGAGTGCTAGAAATAGCACTCTTGCATAGAGAGTGCCAGTTAATACGAAAGGGGTAATTGATGAGTTCACCAATCAAGCCGATGGCGCACTTCGTTGTCGCCGTCAAGGAGAAGAAACCGAGTAAAACTGCGAGTGGGATTCTGCTCCCTGAATCGGCTCAAGAAAAGTCAGAGGCGGCGAAAGTTATAGCCGTCGGGTCGGACGTTAAGGACGTGAAGAATGGTCAAAATGTTGTGTATAAAAATTACGCAGCGACAACGATCAAACTTGACAAGGAAGAATATTTGATTATCAAAGACGAGGATATTCTCGCAACAGTAGAGGAGTAAATATATGGCGAAAAAAGTTTTTTACGATGAAGACGCGCGCCGCCGCGTTTTAGGTGGAGCGGCAGTATTGTACAATGCAGTCAAAACTACGATGGGTCCGAAGGGGCGTAATGTTGTGGTCGGTAAAAGCTATGGCGGTCCGAGTGTAACACATGATGGTGTAACGGTAGCAAAGAGCATTGATATTGCTGATATTGACGACGAAACGCTTGGTTTTAAAGTCGGTGCTGAGCTGATTAAACAAGCTGCCAACAAGATGAATGATGTCGCGGGTGATGGTACGACGACAGTGACAGTGCTGACCTATCATATTCTGCACGAAGCAAACAAGCTGATTGCCGCTGGACATAATCCGATGCTGTTGCGTAAAGGACTGGAGCGTGCTGCGGTTGAAGTTACTAAAGAACTGACTAAATTATCAGAAGACATCAAAGGCGATAAAAAGCGCGTGGCAGAAGTTGCGACGATCTCGGCAGGCGACGAAGCGATCGGCGCGCTGATTGCCGATGTAATGGACAAAATCGGTCCGAATGGTATTGTGACAGTTGAAGAAGGACGTGGTCTAGAGTTGGAAAGCGAAGTCGTTGAAGGCTTCACGGTACAACGCGGGTTTATCAGTCCATATATGGTGACCGATCCAAAGCGCATGGAAGCAGTGTACGACAAGCCGGCGGTCGTGGTGACCGACAAGAAAGTTTCGTCAGCGCAAGAATTTGTGCCGCTGCTTGAGATGATTGCGCAAAGCGGTAAGAAGGATTTGGTGCTGATTGCTGATGATGTAGATGGCGAAGCGCTTAGCCTGCTGGTACTGAATCGTCTAAAAGGGTCGTTTAATACGCTTGCTATCAAAGCGCCAAGCGACAAAGATGTACTGTACGACATTGCAGCATTAGTTGGTGCAAAAGTTATTACTGATGATACGGGCATGACGTTTGACAACGTTGGCAGCGACGTGATTGGTTCAGCGCGCAAAGTTATCGCCACAAAAGACGTGACGACGATCGTTGAGGGCGCAGGCAGCAAGAGTGAAGTGCAGGCGCGTGTTGACCAAATTGATGTACAGGTTGAAGAGACATCAAGCGATTATACGCGCAATAACCTGCTGAAGCGCCAAGCGGCATTGACGGGCGAAGTTGCAGTGATTAAAGTCGGTGGTGCGACTGAGACGGAGATTGAAGAGAAGAAGTATCGTGTCGACGACGCAGTTGCGGCGGTTAAAGCGGCGCTTGCTGAAGGAATCGTGCCGGGTGGCGGCGTGACATTGGTTAATTTAGCTGGTAACTATAAATATGCAGGCAGTAAAGATGCATCAGTCGCGGCGGGTGAGAAATTGCTTGTAAATGCGCTGGAGCAGCCGTTCCGTATTCTGCTTGCAAACTCCGGTTTGAACGCTGACGAATGGTTGCCGCAAGTGCGTAAGGCTAAGGCGGGGCAGGGTATTGATGTGAACCATCCAACCGAACTAATTGACCTAAAGAAGAACGGTGTTGTTGATCCGGTGCGCGTTACTAAAGAGGCGCTTCAAAATGCTGCCTCAATCGCTGGCACGGCAATGACAATGGGCGCGCTAGTAGTTGATGTCCCAGAAAAAGAAACTCCAAGTACGCCAGATATGAGCGGTATGGGCGGGTACATGTAGAAAAACGCTCTTCTACGGCGTGAAAACACGGCTACTAGCCTAAAATAGAGGGAAGTCCCCCGGTAAAAAGGAGGGGACTTCTTTTTATAGCATGTGAATTTGTCTATAGGCACGAAATGGTAAATAGACGGTTGACTTTTTTCGCAAATTGCGTATCATAGATTATAGATATAAATTATCGATGATTGGAGTATCGTCCCGTGAGACTATCAACAGCGACTGAACAAGCGTGTTGTATTTTGGCGCTTATTGCGTCGCGTAACCTATCCCCTATTACTAACGGCGAACTGAGTGCGCGTATGGCGGTATCGCCGTCGTATTTGACGAAAATCACGCGGCGACTTGTCATTGCAGGGCTAATCTCGTCCGAACCTGGCGCAAAAGGCGGATTTGTATTGGTACAACCGATGCGGCTGATCACGCTATTGATGGTCGTTGAGGCGATTGAAGGTGATGAGCCGTTTTTCCAGCCGGCGGGCATTGTTGAGCGCGTGTTTAAGAATCGCCGTCGCGCTGTTGAAAAAGGTATGTCTGTGGTACAGGAAAAAATGCACGAAGCGGAATTGGCGTGGCGGCGCAGTTTATCTAGTGTGACGATGCAAGAGATTATCGACGACGCACTCAAAGGAGAGATGTTATGACTGAAAGAATAAGAGCAAAATTGCGCGATCGGCGTGATGCAGTTCGTGCCGAATGGGCGAATTTACGACATAACCGTATGCTGTTAATTTCGTGTATCGCATTGTCAATCATTCCGATTTTGTATGGTGGATTTTTCCTTGGTAGCGTGTGGGATCCGTATGGCAGCACTGAGCATTTGCCTGTCGCTGTCGTGAATGAAGATCAGGGTGCGGTGCTTAACGGCAATTTTGTACAAATCGGGCAGCAAACGGTTGATAACCTAAAGCATAATCATAGCATGAAGTGGGAGTTTGTATCGGTAGACGAAGCAACGAAAGGCTTGAACGACGGTGCTTATTATATGCGTATTACGATTCCGCGCGATTTTTCGGCAAAAGCAACGACAGTTACAACATCGTCGCCGCAACAGAGCGTTGTTGAGTACACGACAACCCCGTCGCGTAATTTTGTAGGCTCGGTGATTAGCAATCAAGCGGCACAGCAGGTTGTGCGATCTGTCTCTGCTAAAGTTAGCACCGCATATGTGAGCGCAGTGATGGCGCAGGTTGGCGAACTTGGTACGGGGTTATCGCAAGCGTCGGCAGGTGCAGCTGCACTACATGGCGGTAGCGATCGGCTGGCGGGTGGATTGGCGGTGTATACGCGCGGCGTCGGGCAACTGTCAGCGGGAGCGGATTCACTCCAGAACGGTTTGTCGCAGTTACATACTGGTTCAGTAGCACTTACAGATGGACTATTACAACTACAAAAACGTTTGCCGGCAAAAAACCAAGTCGATCAGCTGATCGCTGGTACGAAGCAGGTGCAAAATGGTATGAATACGCTAGCGGCGCAGGTTAGCGCGAATAATCCGGAAGCAGTAAAGCTAGCAGCAGAAATTACGAAAGAATCTCAGATGCTTACAAGTAATCTGACGCAGCTCAGCGTTACGCTTGCGCCGTTGGATCCAGCGCAGTGTCCGGTTTGTATCACTAACTCTGCGGCGTCGTTTTCAAAAGTTGAATGTAAACTAGCAGCGTTAAAGCAGCGCGTGGCGGCAGTAGGCGTGGGTGCGGCTGCTGAGGTTGACAGTGTGGCAGCTGATGTTGTAGCACTGCAGTCGCGTCAAGGGGAGTTGGTAAAAAGTGCTGCAGAATCCGGCGCAAGACTAAAAACTCATTTAGAGAACTTACAGTTTACTATCACCAAGCAGCAACAAGCCTTACGTGCTGGCGTTAGCACACTAAATACCGGTGTTAATACCCTTTCGCCTAATCTAGTGTCGGCACTCAATGGCTACACGACATTGTCCCGCGGTTCAGTGCAGCTATCAAATGGCGCAGCAGTGCTGACGCAGGGACTGGCCGATGCGCGATCTGGTAGTAGCCGGCTATCATCTGGTGTAAAACAGCTAACAGTAAACTCTGGTGCTCTTACGGATGGTTCAGCGCAGCTCGCATCTGCTACAAGCGAATTGTCCGGTAAATTGGCCAAAGCAGCAAATCAGCTTGCATTGCAACCAACAGGCGATCAGACGGTGCGGCAAATCGTATCGCCCGTTGCCGCCAATCATCACGTGCAGGGTGACGTGCCAAACTATGGTAACGCGCTGTCACCGTACGTACTATCACTTGGGCTATTTGTCGGTGCGTTGGCATTTTGCGTAATTTATCCGATTCGCGGATTTTATAGTACGCCGAAAAATGCACGTTCGTGGTGGTTGGCAAAAATATCGGTGTTGGCACTTGAGAGCGTGGCGCAAGCATTGGTGCTTGACGCGGTGATGGTATTTGGGTTGGGACTTCATGTAGCACACCCGGCACAATTTGTCGGATTGTCAATTGTAGCATCGCTAACCTTTATGTCAATCGTGGCGCTACTCGCGATTGCGCTTGATAACGTTGGGCGTTTCTTGGCGATGTTGCTACTTGTATTGCAGCTTGGCTCTGCTGAAGGTGTTTTTCCGATCAGTCTATCGCCTGCTCTGTTCCAAGCAATTAATCCGTTTGTGCCGATGACGTATTCAATCCGCGCTTTTCGCGAAGCAATATCTGGCGGCTTAGGGCAGGACATGTTTTGGCAAAGTATATCGATACTAACAATATTTTTAGTGGCAGTGAATATATTACTAGTTGTATTCTTACGTTGTCACGGCATGAAGCATTTTAAGCATGAGGCAACGCAGGCGTCGTGATGTTACTGCTTGACTAGTTATAGTACCTTGTATAAACTATTACTTATAGTAATAGTAGTAAATGAAAGGTATTTCATGAGACGAATTGACATCATCAAGCGTGCCGGTCGAAATCTGCGGCATGCACGTATGCGTACCATCCTCACTGTTCTCGCGATCAGTGTCGGCGGTTTTGCAATTACGGTGAGCTTGATGGCCGGCGAAGGTGCGCGGCAATATATTGACCGTATTATCGCGAATAATATCAATCCTAAGGGGCTAATTATTACTAAAGATAAAAAACTTGTCGCAGGAGGAGTGACAACAGGTGCGGCGTCGGATTTGCGCGAGTATAACCCAAATGCAACCTCGTATTACGGACAAGACTACGAGTCGGTGACGCAGGCGGATATTGATAAATTGCGCCAAAATAAACAGATTAAGGATGTTGAGCCATTGTATCAATTGCAGCCAAAATATGTCAGCTTTAGCAACGTGAAAGACAAAAAATATATCGCTAACGTGATGATGCGCGATAATTCAATCCGCACTGAGACTTCCGCCGGTAAATCGCTTGACGCGGGCGTTGAGCTTAAAGCTGGCGAAGCGGTACTTCCGGAATCGTATCTGGAGACGCTTGGCGTGAGACGCCCGCACGATATCATTGGGAAAAAATTAACTGTTGTAGTAGCGCAGACGCCGCAAAAAGTCGACAATCAAGTGATAGCCAAGGCGTACGCCGAAGGCGGCGAAGCGGCAGTCAGGGCGCTAGTTGAGCCAAAAGAATTACGTAAGGAATTTACAATTGTTGCGGTGACAAAAAAGTCGCCGGATCAGATGGCGAGTCGATCAAGTATTTCTATTGCTCCAAGCGCGGCAAAAGAAATTAGCGAATTTAGTACGGTCGGCACTGATGCGTATCATAAATATTTAATAGTTACTGCGACAGCAGCCGACGGCATATCGTCGGATGCTGCCAAAGAGTCGCTTGAAAAATCTGGTTTTCATGCAATGACGGCGAGAGATGCGCAGCAGATGTTGTTTCAGTTCGTTAACATTCTTCAAACGATTGTTTTAAGCTTTGGCGTGCTTGCCCTGATTGTGAGCGTGTTTGGGATTGTGAATACGCAGTATATTTCGGTGCTGGAACGTACGCAGCAAATTGGGTTGATGAAAGCGCTTGGAGCGAGTCGCCGCGATATCGGCAAATTGTTCCGCTATGAATCGGCGTGGATCGGCTTCTTCGGCGGCGCAGTCGGTATTTTGCTTGCGTGGATAACGGGCGCGGCGCTTAATCCGGTTATCAGTAGTGCTATTGGTCTTGGTAAAAATCACCTGCTTATTTTTACGCCGAGCGCCGGCATCATAGTGTTGGTATTGTTGGTTGTAGTGGCGATGCTTGCCGGATTTCTCCCGAGTCGCAAAGCGGCAAAGCTTGACCCGATAGAAGCACTGAGAACGGAATAGGAGGAAAGCGATGATTGAATTACAACAGGTTACGAAAACATATGGTAAAAAACAGAATGTATTCACGGCATTGCATGATATTACGCTAGCGATTCCCGATGGTGCAAGTGTAGCGATTCTCGGTAAATCCGGTAGCGGCAAGTCGACGCTAATGCACGCCATGAGCGGACTTGATCGTCCGCAAAAAGGTCGCGTATTTGTTGGCGGTCGTAATATTTTGAAGCTAAAACCACGGCAGGTTGATCGATTCCGCGCAAACGAAATCGGTTTTATCTTTCAGAGCTTCTTTGTAGAGGGTAATGAGAGTGTATTTGATAACGTGAGCCTACCGCTCGAAATCGCGCACGTGCCGTATGGCGAACGGGCGGGTAAAATTGATGCGGCGTTGCGGGCGGTTGATTTGTATGAAAAACGAAAGAGCCGCGCCCGTGATTTGTCGGGCGGGCAAAAGCAGCGATTGGCGATTGCGCGTGCGATTGTGAATGAGCCGCAGATTATTTTTGCCGACGAGCCGACGGGAAATCTGGACAGCGAAACCGGCGCGCGTGTTGAGAAGTTGCTATTTGGCTACAATAAAACGAAAGGCGTGACGCTTGTGATTGTCACGCATGATAATGATTTAGCGAATAAATGCGATTACCAGATTAGTATCAAAGACGGTCGCATTCAGCATTCAACGGTGCCGGCGGGCGGAGCGAAAGAAACCAAACCTGTGCCGAAAAAGGTACGCGCAACACGATAAATTACGTTTAATAGCATAGCGTATTTACGTAATAGCAGCAGACAGAGTATCTTTTGTCTGCTGCCTTTATGTGTTGCAGTATTTTTTTAAGGTTTCTTTCATGATGTGTTCATATAGTAACGTGCATGAAAGCTACCGCTATCAATCACACGGCCGCGCTTGCGGTGCAATCAAAATATAGCACAACGCCGCTTTGCGCGCTTAACCCGCGTACGCTAACGGTTGATATTGTCCTGCCCGTACTTAACGAAGTGCATATTCTGGAAAAATCAGTGCGTACGCTATGCGCTTATATGGATGATAATCTGCCGTATCGTTATCAGATTGCCATCGTTGATAATGGCAGTACGGACGGCACGCGTCAAGTGGCAGCAATACTCGCTGAGCACTTCCCTGCTGTACGCGCAGTCTGCTTACCGAAAAAAAGTCGCGGGCGGGCGCTCAAGCAAGTGTGGCTGCAAAGCCGCGCTGACATTGTCAGCTATATGGATATTGATTTATCAACGAATTTAGGTGCATTCGTACCAATGATTACGCCGCTCGTGACTGGCGATGCAGCGATTGCAGTAGGAAGCCGGCTAATGAAAGAGTCGCAAACAACGCGCGGTCTAAAACGCGACATTATTTCGCGTTGCTATAATAGGCTGATTCGTTGGACGATGCATACAAAGTTTGTCGACGCGCAGTGTGGGTTCAAAGCAATCCGCCGTGATGTCGCGCAGCAGTTACTACCGCACGTAAAAGATACAGCGTGGTTTTTTGACACTGAGTTGCTTATAAAGGCAGAATATGAAGGTTACATGATTCATGAAGAACCGGTCGAATGGATTGAGGATACTGATTCGCGCGTTCATATTGTGAAAACGGCAGTTGAAGATATCAAAGGTTTGTCGCGCGTGCGCGGCGAGTATGGTCGTGTGGCACTGTTTGAGGCGGCGGGCTTTGGCGGTTTATTGCTTATAACGGCAGCGCTGTACCTATGGAATATAACGATCAACGGCATGGCGAATAGCTATTATGCTGCCGCTGCACAAGCGGCGAGTGTGAATTGGACGGCGTGGCTGTTTGGTAGTCTGGACGCAGCGAATTTCATGAGCGTTGATAAACCTCCCACCAGCACGATGATTATGGGATTGTTCGGCCGCGTGTTTGGTTTTTCGTCGTGGAGTATGCTGTTGCCGCATGCGTTGGCAGGCGTAACGACAGTGGCGCTAGTATATACGGCGGTGCGGCGCTGGTATGGTGTGAAATCGGCGTTGATTGCTGGTGCAGTGATGGCGCTTACGCCAGTGGCTGTGCTGATGTTTCGATTTAATAATCCCGATAGTTTCTTGACGTTGTTTTTGACGGCGAGCGCATATGCATTTTTGCGTACGTTTGATAGTAAAAAGCCGATACTATGGCTAAGTATAGCTGGATTCCTTACAGGATTTGCTTTTAATACAAAAATACTTCAAGGTTTATTGGTCTTGCCTGTTATGGCGGTGCTGTATATGGCGTGTGCGAAGCCGACAACTATGACGCGTGTGTGGCATTTGAGTGTTGCTGGTATCGTGACGATGGTGTCGACATTTTGGTGGAGTGTTCTCGTGTGGTTGACGCCGGCGGCACACCGTCCATGGGTAGGTAGTACGAATAACAATAATATCTGGAGCCTAGTATTTGGCTACAACGGCTTTGGACGTTTGTTCGGTGGACGCGGAGGCATGCCTGGCGGCGCAGGCGGCGGATCGGGTGGTGTTGGTTTTGGCGGCGAGACAGGCGTGCTACGCATATTTAATGAAAGTTTTGGTTCGAATATCGCGTGGCTGGTTCCAACGGCGTTTATTGGCGGCGGATTGGTTATCTGGTTATTACGCCATGCACCGCGTGACAACAAAGAACGTGTCGGTGTACTCTTGTGGCTGGGGTGGCTGTTTGTCCATGGTGTAGTGTTTAGCATGACAAGCGGCACAATTCACCCGTACTATGTCGTGGCGATGGCGCCGGCGGTAGCGGCACTCGTTGGAATTGGCGTGCCGTATATCTGGAAAGCCTATACGCGCCGTACGTATGTTTGGTGGATCGTGCCGCTAACAATCGCGACAACAACAATCACGAGCGTCATTATGCTTGGCTATCGCAATGATTGGACAATACTTATGTGGATTGTCGGCGTAGCAGGAGTTGTCGCTACGGGTATAGCGGTCATGCCGCCTTCGCACACTTCAACGCGGCTGCGGCGAATGGCGCTCGCCTGCGCAGTAATTTCGGCATGCGCTACTCCAATTGCATATAGTATTTCAACGGTTTTGGTAGCGCATAGCGGTAGTATTCCAACGGCTGGGCCAAACGCAAGCGCGATGAATAATACAAACAATGAAACTGCTTTCGCTGAGGCGGCGCTCGTAAAATTTCTGCTTGCGAATCAGCAGGATGCAACGTGGATTGCGACAGTTGATAGTGCAAATACGTCAGCGCCGATTCAACTGTCAACCAAGCAGCCGGTTATGGCAATTGGCGGATTTAATGGCAGCGATTCGACGCTCACGCTTCAGTCGTTCAAGCAACTCGTCGCTACCGGAAAAGTACGCTACTACGTTGTGGATAACAGTAGTCGCGGCGGTGGATCAGGCGGAAATTCTGACATCGCGCAGTGGGCAACATCGTCGGGCGTAAAAATTGAGTGTGGTGGCACGCAGTACGCAGTATATGATCTAAAAAACGCGGCGTTATAGCAAATGAGCTTGCTTAAAAAATAAAACACGATGCTTCTATTGCACAAAAATATCGCGTAAGTCAAATATAATAGAGACGGATTAGCGTAGGCATTGTTTAAGCTTTATCCAAGTAACCTGCGCCATACTGTTACCCATAACGAAAGGAGACGTATATGAAACAAATCCGACCAATTGCCCTAACGAACGACGAGGCGCTTGTACTGCAACAAATCACTGAAAACGGTGAAGATGACGTGATTGGATTATCGCATGGGCTGCGCATGAGCCGATCGCGCGTAGCACAGCAGCTGGAGCGGCTGCGTGCGAAAAAACTCGTAACGATCAAGTCAGTTTACGGCGATTTGTGGGTGCGTGCTAGTAAGCGTGGCCGCCAACTTGTTCGGTATATGTGGCCGGAAATAGTGCCAGCCTACTAAATTTTTATTGAGGAGGGTATACTGTAAAATAATGAAGATTTTAGTCGTAGACGATGAGGTACGAATCGCCGAGGCAATCAAACAAGGGCTTGAGCTTGACGGCTATGCGGTTGATGTTGAGCACGACGGCGAGGACGGTTACAATGCGGCGCGTGCCGATGAATACGATGTGATCGTGCTTGATGTGATGATGCCGGTAATGAATGGCTATGAAGTGGCGAAAAAGCTGCGTGCTGCCGGCGACACAGCGCCGATTATTTTGCTTACTGCGAAAGATCAAAATCGCGACATTGTGCAAGGGCTTGATAGCGGCGCCGACGACTATCTCGCAAAGCCATTTAGCTTTGACGTGCTGGGAGCGCGTATCCGCGCACTGCTGCGCCGCCCGCAGGAGGTACTTGATAATGTACTAGCCGCCAAGGATGTTAGGCTTGATACGGTGAATCGGACGGTAACGCGTGCTGGCAAGCTGGTGAAATTATCAAGCAAGGAATTTGCGATTTTGGAATATTTAATGCGTAATAAAAACCAAATCATGAGCAAGCAAAATATCATGACGCACGTGTGGGATTTCGACGCTGATATCTTGCCGAATAACGTTGAGGTGTTTATCAATTATTTACGCGGTAAAATAGATAAACCATTCAAACAATCCGAGCCGCTCATTCAAACAGTGCGCGGTTTCGGCTATGTGATCAAGGACGGTGCATGAGATGAAGCATGTGCGCCGCCGCGATGTGCTGCGTCTAGCGGGTACATATCTCGCTATTATTATGGTGATGAGCATCGTGTTTAGTTTTGTGCTGTATAATTTTTCGGCGCAGGAATTTCACCGCCGTCCAGAGCAGCGGCATGCTGACTCAAAATTCTCGCCAATTGTAATCGACGATGAGTCGCTGAGCGTGAGCGACTACTTGTCGAAGCGCGAAGATTTCGCGATGGCATCGCTACGGATCAATTTGGTGATAGTTAACCTAGTAATGTTTGTTGTGGCGTCGCTATTGAGCTATTTGTTGGCGCAGCATACTCTGCAGCCGATTGAGGAAAATATGGCAGCGCAGTCGCGCTTTGTGAGTGATGCTAGTCATGAATTGCGCACGCCACTAACAGCATTGTTGGCAGCAAATGAGGTGGCGGCACGCAACACAAAACTCACGCTCGCACAGGCGAAACGAGTCATTGCTGATAATGTTAGCGATGTGACGCGTTTGCAAACATTAGCAAACTCCATGCTCGGGTTACTGAAGGACGACGACATGACTATGACGAAAGAACCGGTGTCGCTACAGGCAGTCGTGAACCGTGCGATGAATTTGGTAGTGGCGCAGGCAGTCGAGAAAAACATCGCCGTCGAGGACGAGACGATAGAGCTGATGCTACTCGGCGACCGCCAGAAGCTAGAACAGCTCGTGACGATTTTGCTTGATAATGCGATCAAATACAGCGGCAACGACACAACGGTTCATGTATCAAGTGCTCGCAAAGGTCGTCGGGCGGTGATCGCGGTGCGCGACGAGGGAATCGGTATGGACGGTGAAACAGTTGGACAGATTTTTACGCGGTTTTATCGTGCCGAGGAGTCACGTACGACCAGCGGGTATGGATTAGGCCTGCCGATTGCGCAGCGGATTGTGCAGGCGCACGGCGGTAAAATTTCTGTGCAAAGCGCCAAGGGCAAAGGAACGACGTTTACAATTTTGTTACCACTTGCCACGAAGCCATAGGCTTTTAAGCTGGATTTAACATGCCATCGTTACAATTCCTCTCGTCATTAACTAAGAATAAGAGGAGGGTAAATGAAAATAGAAGATGGATTTAACGCTTCGCCGAAAGCGCCGGCTGTAGCACGGCAATCAGTGGTAAATACGGGGCTGGTAGTTGCAGCGGTCTCAATGGCGCTTCTGACTGGCGTGATCGGGTATATGCTTGGCATGCAGTCAAGTAGCAGCCGTTCTCTAGCGGGTTCGCAGGGTATAGCGCCTGGCGGATCGTCGCAGCAAGGCGGTGTGCCAGGAGGCTCTGGCTCGACGCCACCACAGACTGGTTCGTCAGCGCAACAACCGCCAAATCAGACGAGTCAGCCGACAAGCAACACGCCAGCTCAAAATCAAGGCGCAAACCAGACGGCGCCAAAAACGAATCCTCAACCATCCGCGAACAGCACATCAAATACATAATTTTCGCGTTATCGTCCGTAAACGCGGTACAATAAACGTATGCTTACCTACTACCAGTTTACGGATGGCGCTTTAGAGCGTTGCAACGATGTTAGACGTACCATTTGGACGCGGTGTGAGAATCCGTCGGCGGACGACTTATTCCATTTGCATCAGCTTGGTCTGGATGACGATTTAGTGAATGACGCACTTGACCCGCATGAGATACCACGGATTGAACAGGGTGATGGCTGGGTATATTTCATTACGCGATTGCCAGGTGTTGATGATAACTTTAATGATTTTACGACGCCGATCATGTTTGCGCTCGGTGAACATGTTGTGACGCTTAGCCGTGAGCGTATGGGGCGTGTATGGCAGCCGTTTGTTGACCGTACGCGGATTCAAGCACCGTCGCAAACGCAATTATTTTTGGTAATGGTTGAAGCGATGTTGCGATCGTACCAGTCGCGCGTAGCACTGATTAACCGACAGACGCGCGCCGTTACGGGTGACGTGACAACTCTGCGTTCGCGTGATATTGCTACGTTGGTAGAGTTTGAGCGTAAATTAAATGATTACTTAGATGCATTGATTCCGACGAATGTCGCACTGGAGCGTACACTGAATACGCGTTATAAACTCATTAAACTTGGCGAAGAGGATCAGGGAATCGTCGAAGATTTGTCGGTTGACATTGAGCAGCTAATTGCACGGTGTAAGTCGCTCTTGCGCACGATTCAGAACGTACGTGATAGTTTCCGTGCCGTCATGGACACACGCCTGAACGAAACGATGCGGATTTTGACGGTGGCGACGCTCGCGCTGACGATTCCGACAATGCTTGCTGGGCTGTTTGGTATGAATGTCGACTTTCCGTTTGATACGCACGGCGTGATGGCATTCTGGGTAATTGTCGTTGCAAGTATCATTACAGCGATCGCAACAGGGTATTATTTCTTGAAGAAACGCTAGCACGCAAACAATTTGTTTATGCTTGCATCGTAGCAAGATAATGCGCTATGATGACTCAAGTTCGTAGGCTATGCGCGTGATACATGATAGTTAAGGGGTCGAGCGCGTGAAATTATAGCGAATCGAATTGTGTGAATATACACGCAAAAAATAGGAGAAGATATGTCAATAGCTGTATCGTTTGTACCTAGTCGTAGCAAGCGAGTTGCGGTGGATATATTGCCTGCAGTATGGCAACGATATATCGTATACTAATTACAGTAGCGATATATACAATACAAGCAAAATGCCCTAACTAGCAGGGCATTTTGCGTGCGGAGTTTTCTCTAGGCTATCTAGCTTTCGCTTGGTAGTGCAATGCCGTGCTCTTTGAGCGCAGGAATAATTACATACTTTTCGAAGTCATCGGCATTCGTCCAAACGTATGTCGCGCCTGAGTCGACTTCACCGGTTGAGACGATTTTACCATTTGAAACTCTTTGATTGCCGACGTCTTTTTTACCGATAAAAAGCGCTGGTGTTCCGCTGACGCCAGCTTTCGTGCCGACAGCAAGGTCATAGTTGATTTTTTTGCGGATTGAGGCGCTATCAAGATGCTCAGAAAACTTATCTTTGTTAATACCAAGCTCTGCCGCGAGCGATACGAAATAATTTGTGCGTGCTGCGCCTGTTAGTTCAACCCAGTTGCTGCGTTGCTCAAATAATTTATCATGCATTTCCCAATATTTCCCCTCTACTCCAGCTGATTCGGCAGCGGCAGCGGCAGCAAGCGCATTCGGGTGTGCATTTGTTAGCGGATAATTGCGGAAAATGTAGCCGATTTGCCCTTTGTATTTTTCGACAACTTTTTTGATGATCGGATGCGCTGAATTACAACCTGGACATTGAAAGTCCGCGTATTCAAACAAAATCACTTTGCTTTTTATGTTGCCGTAGGTATGGTCGGCAATATTGCCGTTATCGGCAGTAGCGGTCTGTATAGTGATAGGATTGACGGTTGCTACGTTTACTTTGTTGCTGCGTGACAAATAAATCAATCCGCCGATAATCGCCATGCAGATTGCGGCAAAGATAATCCAGGCTCGTTTTGTCATAATCCTCCTTCGTTTCTCTTTGTAAAGTATAGCGCGCTGAACCTCGCCAAGCAAGCGATACTGCGGTACAATGAAGGCATGCAGACGCTTTGGGTTTTGACTTTCGCCGTACTATTTCTCGCACTTGTTGCAATAGCGAGCATGTCACCTCGGCGCACCATAGTATCGTCATATGAGTTACAGCGTCGACGGGCGATAGGTGATGCGTCGGCGGCAGAAGAGCTACGGCGCAGCTTGCTTATTAACGATATTTTGTCACTGCAGAAAGCAGCTGAGGCGCTATTATTGGTTTGCACGGTGCCATGTGCAATTATGGCGTTTGGCTGGCTGGTTGGCGTATTGGTTGCGGCGCTTGTAGCGCTCGGGTATGGTCGTATTGCACATAGTGGCATGTTAGCAGCGGCTACAGACCGGTATTATATGATGCTTGAGCCGAAGTTGTTGCGGTTTGTTGAGCGCTATCCGGGCGTCGGTAAACTATTGCGGAGCGTCACGGCACCACCCGAAACGAGCTTGCTTAGTTCGCGCCAGGAATTGGAACATTTGGTTAAAGAGTCGGGTGCAATTTTGACTGCCGACGAAAAACGCCTTATCAAAAGTACGCTCCATTTTGGCGACAAAACAGTTGAAGAAGTTATGACACCGCGCGGCGTGATTGATGCAGTAAAAAAAGATCAGCTAATTGGGCCGCTTTTGCTTGATGAGCTGCACAAAACTGGACACAGCCGCTTTCCGGTTATGGACGGTGATATTGATCATATTATCGGCGTACTTTATATCCGTGACTTGCTGACCCTTGTCGACAAGCGCTCACATCGCGCAGAAACAGTAATGGAGCAGAAAGTTTATTGCATCAATCAAAATCAAAAACTCGAAAAAGCTTTGTCAGCGTTTATCAAGACGCATCATCATTTGTTCATTGTCGTGAATGATTACCGTGAGACGGCAGGCATCGTTACGATTGAAGACGTCCTTGAAGCGTTACTCGGGCGTAAAATTGTCGATGAAGATGATGTCATTGTCGATTTGCGTGCTTTTGCAGCGAAAAATCCGCATCATAACAATAAAAGTTCGGCGGCAACCGACATTTGATGATATACTAGAGGCGTAATACATGCAGTATGTCTCTGTTTTTATTCAAGTTGCAGTACTCGTAATGTTGGCGGCGATTTGTTCCGGGCTGAATATTAGCTTGATGTCGTTGTCGCTCGGTGATTTACGGCGCAAGGCAAAGCTCGGTAATCGTGCGGCACAAAAAGTGTTACCTTTGCGACGCGATGCTCATTTGTCGCTTGCGGCGATCTTATTTTCAAATATGGCGGTAGTATCAGGTAGCTCTTTATTGCTGGAGCATCATTTTAACGGTTGGATTGCCGGCATTGCGACAACGTTGCTCATGGTAGTGTTCGGCGAAGTGCTTCCGCAAGCGGCTTTCATTAGATCTGCACTAAAAACATGCGCATTTTTTGCGCCGTTAATCCGCGTGATGATTATTGTTGCCTATCCGGTAGCGAAACCGCTAGCGCTACTGCTTGACCGTCTAGTTGGTGTTGAACACCGGCGATTGTTGACGCGTGCTGAGCTTGGTCTGTTGATTAGCGAGCACAAAATCGGCAGCAAAAGCGAGCTTGATGGCGGTGAAGTTGAAATTATTCAGAGTACACTGCAATTAAGCGAAAAAACCGTAAAAGAAATCATGACGCCTATCAAGGTAGTGCAATGGCTGACGCTTGATACGATTCTCGACGAGCGCATGGTGAACGAAATTATTGCGCGCGGTTATAGCCGTATCCCGGTGTTTGACGAGAAATTGACAACATGCCACGGTGTGTTGCTCGCGAAAGACATGATTAGTATTGATTTTGATGATAATCCGGTGCCGCTATGGTGCTTTCCGCTCCATAAAACACGTATGGTTGGAGCGCGGACAGCGCTTGATACGATGTTTCATAAATTCCGGCGGATTGGGTCGCACTTGGTGCCGGTTGAACAGAACGATCGAATTATTGGTATCGTGACGGTGGAAGATCTGCTTGAGGAGACGATTGGACACGAAATTGCTGATGAAATTGATCGCGATTTGCACAGAAATTAGCACTCTACTTGTATGAGTGCTAGCAGTGCGCTATAATAACGGAAGGCTATGGCAAAACGAGATTATTATGAAGTGCTTGGCGTTAGTAAAGGCGCGAGCGAAGATGAAATCAAAAAGGCTTTCCGTAAGCTGGCAGTTAAATACCATCCAGACAAGGCGGGTGGTGATGAAGCGAAATTTAAAGAAATCAACGAAGCCTACGAAGTACTGAAAGACAAGCAAAAACGCCAGCGCTACGATCAGTTTGGGCATGCGGGTGTTGGTGGCGCTACTGGCGGTAGTGCAGGCGACGGCAATCCGTTTGAAGGCTTTAATTTCAACGGGCAAGATATTCATTTCGATTTTGGCGGCAGTGGTGCATTCGGTGATATTTTTAGTCAGTTCTTTGGCGGTACCGGTGGTGGTCAGGCGGCAGGCAAAGCGCGAGGGCGCGATGTTGAAACGCGCGTGACACTGGGTTTTGAAGAGGCGGTTTTTGGTAAAGACGTAACGCTATCGCTGACGCTTAATGATGTGTGTAGCCACTGCCACGGCACGACAGTTGAGCCCGGTTTCGAGCTAAAAGAATGTCCGACATGCAAGGGTGCAGGACAACAAGTCCGTGTGATGAATACGATGTTTGGTCCAATTCAGCAAGCAGTAACCTGCGAAACCTGTCATGGACGTGGTAAAATCCCAGAAAAAGAATGTACGCGCTGCCGTGGTACGGGCGTTGAACGGCGTGAGCAAGACATTACAGTGAAGATTCCGGCTGGGATTGACGACGGCGCGACGATTCGTTTGCGTGAGCATGGCGAGGCTATTGCTGGTGGTGTGCGTGGCGATGTGTATGTGTATGTGCGTGTGCGGGCGCATAAAAAATTCACGCGTGAGGGTGATCTTATTTTGAGTGAAGAACATATTTCGATGGTTGATGCGGCACTTGGAACGGAGCTTGATGTTGAAACCGTTGACGGTATTATCACGATGAAGGTGCCGGCTGGCACGCAGTCGGGTACGGATTTTAAGCTATCTGGTCATGGTGTGCCGCATTTGCGGAGCGATCGCCGCGGATCGCATATCGTCAGTATCATCGTTGATACGCCAACGAAATTGACAAAAAAACAGCGCGAGTTGCTTGAAGAATTTGATGCTGCAAAGCGGCGTGGGATATTTTCATAGGTTTGCAAAAACAACTGAGCATTATTAATTACACAGAAAACCAGCAGTCTAACGAGTCAGGGCGCGTCACATTAACACGCGCAGCAGCGTTCGGCATATTCTCGCTCGGCATGCAGAAAAAGAAAGTTGAAAGCAAGCTAACGCTTGTATCAACCCTAAAAACAAAGAGCGGTGATATAGTGCTTGAATACACTTCTCGCATAGACAATACAAAATCAACGTCTGGCTCTATAATCAATGCCGGCAATAACTCGCTCATCAAGGCGAACAAGAAGTTCAGAATATCTGTCATTGCCCATGCGAGCGAAAGACTAGAGAAGATAGAGATTTAGCTTAAGTATCGTGTAGGCACCGCCAGTAGATAGCGGAGGAAGATTGTGGAGAATGGGTTTAGTGCTATACTAAAAACATAACCGAATAAGGAGACGGCATGGGATTTCTGTTTTTTGTTGCAGCAATTATTCTCGCGATTTTGTTGTCGCAAAAGAGCAGCCAAGCGAAGAGCGTGGTTGATCCGACGAGCGCGTCGTATCGCCAAGGCTATTGGGATGGTGTACGTGCTGCAGAGCAAGGTGCGGCGCATTCACCCGAAGTGTCTAGTGTTGCTGTATTGCCCGTTATGTCTGAGTCGACTGAAAAAATTGCGGTTGTAGGCGAGAGTGATAATAGTACGCCTATAGATGAATTAGCCCCAGTTACTTCATTCCGAGACAAGTCTGTTCCAGTAAAAGATCATGCTGTGCCTGCGCCGGTGCAGCCGCCGCCCTTAGTAGGTTATGTTGCTCCACCGCCGCATAGTAGTACCCCGTCACCACAATCGTCATCACACATAACGATTAATATTGCATTATATGTTGCCGTCTTGTTGCTAGTATCTGGTATTATTTTATTGGCGCAGACATTTGCATTTGAATCGTGGTTGCGCATGGCGCTCGTGTGGCTGTTGATTATCGTATCGTATATAGCGGGTTTTATGCTGCAAAAGCATATTCCGATGATTCGCCCAGCAACGTTGGCGCTTGTTGGTACGGCGCTTGCAAGTATTCCGGTAGCGGGCGTCACGATGTACGCGCTCGTGTTGCATGATGCCGCTTTGTGCTGGTTTATTACATCGTTTATCGGCGTGGTAATGTATGTGCTCGCTGCAATTACGTTCAAAAATCAATTTTTGTCATATATTTCTATCTTGTCACTCTTTACAGCGTCAATGTCGTTGCCAGCGATGGTTGATGCGCAGTTGGCGTGGTATTACGTCATAATGATTGCATTTGGCGGTGCGATGACGCTCTTGAGCTGCGTAAAGGTTCCGAGTGCACTAAAATTATTCGCGCAGCCAATGTATACGTCAAGCCTAGTGGCGGTGCCGTTAGCGCTCCTTGCGGCAACGACTTCGGTGGCAGTGCTGAGTGTTTCGGAATATACCGTGGTGTTTGTTGCGGGATTGCTTTATTATACTGCGCAAGCACTAACGACGTCTAATAAATCGGTACGCAACTACGCAGAATTTTCAGCGCGATTGCTCACACTGGTGGCGACGGGTACTGCTGCAGCGTGGGCAAGTGATACATCATATATTGCGATTAGTTTGTCGGTGGCGTTTGTGGCATTACTTAATATAATTGCATCACTTCACTATCTGCCAGTCGGTACCGTACGGGCGTCAATTCATGAAGCGATGCTGTGGATTGGATTCTTTACGGCGGCGCTTGTCGCGCCGTTCCTTGCATCAATTCCGTCTTTGTTGAAGAGCGACGCTGCACTAGCTCACCCAGAAGCGATGCCGCAGTTAGTTGAATTGGCACTTGCTATGATGCTGTCTTTGTTTACGGCGGCGCGATTACGTCGTTATGGACTGCTATGGCCGGCACTATATATTATTACGGTGCCGCTACTGATTGTCATAAATAACATCGTACATATATCGTATGATACATACATCACGATTTATATGGCGTGTATTGTATTGATACTTGCATTACGCCTCTTAGTAAGACGGCTTACATTAAGTGCTGGTACGCTTGTATACGCGTCGGTGAGTATATGGCTGTTGTTTGCGGTGTTCTATATAGCTATGTATGCGTTCACGCTGGGGCATGATGTCTCATGGTGGCATATAAGCTGGTGGACACTTCTTGCGGTAGTATTTTACTATGTGGTCGTAGTTGAAAAACTGCGTTGGGTAGTGTTATGTGCGCATGGCGCGACGTTGGCAGCGGGGTGGTTACTATGCGCTAAGTGTAGCTTTAATGCTGCGCAAACTGTTGTAACGCTTGGTGTTGGACATAGTGCTACGACGATTGCGTTAGCGGAGTATTTCCGCTGGCGCAATCGTATTTCGCGCACTGCAGCGATGTATAGATATGCAGCGGTTGGATATGGTGCGGCTATTGGTCTTGCAGTACTTATTACGAGTATGGCAAATGAATGGCGTATGCTAGCATGGTTACCGATTGTGGCGATAGGCATGCATGCGGCGTACCGCCAAAAGGCAATCGTGATGATGTATGCACTTCATACCGTGCTTGTCGTGCAAATCCTGCTTGCCAGTATCGCGTGCAATTTATCGTATGTAGAGATTTGCGCACTGGCAGCATGGTTGCCGTTCGTAGGGTTTGGGGCGGTGAGCGTGCTGATGCGCGCGGCAAATCGTGCTACCGCCAAGACAAAAACATGGTGGCGGTCTGGTGTGGCATGCGCATTAACGTTCGGCAGTTTTGCATTGTTGTCAAATCAAACTTACTTGATGCGCTCAGCGGGGTGGTTGGCGGCAGTAGCAGCAATGTATATGCTTGTATACGTTGTGCGGCACGTTACGTTATTGTATGCCGGTAACGTGATGAGTGTTATATTAGTGGCATTGTTGTGCGCATGGTGCGGCGTATCGTTTAGTGGTGCGCTTGTAGCTATTGCGGCGTTTGGGCTGATTGGATTCTATGGTGTAGGGTGGCTGTATCGTTTGTGGCGTGGCGCTGGGCGAGTATGGAACGCAATGCTCGTGTCGAGCCTAACAGTTGCTTGTTCAGCTGGGTTATTGGCATCGTTGTCGTCGGATGTAGCTATCGTAGCGGGTGCGGCGGTAATTTTGGTCGGTGCTGGAGCCGTATTTAGTGTGCAGAGCTATGAAATGAAACGGCTGGAATTTGCAGAGTGCGGTGTGGTTATTGCGATGCTTGGTGCGCAGCGTTTGCTGTGTATAGCATTTCCTGACACGCATGCGCTCGTGTACACGCATCTTTGGGTGCTTGTTGCAGCGGCATTGTATGCTGGATATCATATATGTAAACGTCCAATAGAAAGTATATGCCACCTGGTGATACTGCTGTGTCTCGTGACGATTCCAGGTTTAGCTGCTGCGTTTATTGATGGCGGCTGGTACCAATTATTATTTCTCGTTGAACACACGGCGGTCGTTATTGTAGGCGTAGTGACTGCGCGTAAGCTTACGTCGATCTGGGGTGCGGTCGGTGTGACAGTGGCGATCCTCTACATGCTGCGTGAGTTCCAGGCACTCTTAAATATCATGATCGGTCTGCTTGTGTTAGCGGCTGTAGTGTTTGCGATCGTGCGTGCGAATCGTAAAAACGTCCGTATACGGAAATGATGCAGCGGTATAATTGACACAAAGCGAATAGAATTATAAAGTAGCGTTATGAGCGATAAAAAAGTCATCATCGGGCGGACAGAACATATTGTTATTCCGAGCGAGGGCGCACGTAGCATTCGTGTGAAAATTGATACGGGTGCGGATCGGTCGTCAATCTGGGCGTCGAATATTACTATGAGCGACGACGGAAAACTTTCGTTTACACTTTTTGCGCCGGAATCAAAATATTATAGCGGCACAGTGTACCGAACGAAAAACTTTGAGGCAAGCAGGGTGCGCAGTGCGCACGGCGGCTTGCAGGTGAGATTTCGTATACATCTGACGATAATTTTAGGCGGTAAGAAAATTCGCGGTACGTTTACGCTTGCCGATCGGTCAAAGAATAAATATCCGGCGCTGATTGGCTGTAAAATCTTGAACAAGAAATTTCTGGTAGACGTGTCGAAGGGGCTTATCCGGGAGAATAGAACAGATGAACTTACTCAAGAATTGAAATGTGATCCGAAAGCGTTTTTCGAAAAATATTACCACAATAATCCGAGAGGAGATGTTATCTGATGAAAATTGCTATCTTATCTAATGGTCCCGGAAACTATTCGACGAAGCGACTCAGAGAAGTTGCGAAAGCGCGTGGGCACACGGTGCGTGTAGTTAAATACAAAGAGTGCTATGCTTCAATTGAACAAAATAATCCGGTCGTGAGCTATCGCGGTGAGGACTTAAGTGGTTACGATGCAATAGTTCCGCGCATTGCTAGCTACATGACGCGTTACGGCACAGCGATTGTTCGCCAGATGGAAATGCAAGGCGTATGGACAATTTCTAGTTCCATCGCTATTACGCGTAGTCGCGACAAACTACGTTCAACGCAGTTGCTTGCTCGAGCAGGTGTAGGAATCCCGAAAACGGTGTTTAGTCGTAACTCGACCGATATTGACGATTTGCTTGAAAAGCTTGGTGGTACGCCAGTAATTATCAAACTAGCTCGTGGTACACATGGTAACGGTGTTGTACTTGCGGAAAGCAAAAAGGCGGCGAAATCGGTATTACAGGCTTTTTATCTTACAAATGAAGATGGCACAAACGTATTGTTGCAAGAGTTTGTAAAGGAGTCAGCGGGAACGGACATTCGAGCGTTTGTTGTTGGCAGCCGTGTAGTGGCAAGCATGCGACGCCAGAGCTTGGACGACGATTTCCGCAGTAATTTGCATAAGGGTGGCGCCGGTACGGCAATTAAACTAACCGATGAAGAGCGTAAAATGTGCGTGAAAGCAGCGCGAGCGATGAATCTTACTGTTGCTGGTGTTGACTTCATGCGTTCGGCGCGTGGACCGCTAGTACTGGAGGTAAATGCTAGTCCAGGCTTCGGTATTGAAAAAATCACAGGGCGCGATGTTGCGACACCTATCATTGAATACATTGAGCGTAATGCTAAGCGGCGACCGAAAAAAGATAAGGTTGGAGCATGACGGTTATGCTTTATAGCGGGTTTTTGTATCCGCTATATAATGTATACGAACAAGGAAAGCCACCTTGTGCTCCGAAAAAGAATGGTGGAAACTCACAGAAATAATATAGTCTACTAGCGCGCCAGCTTGATGCTACGATGGTTAATCTGCTTAAAACAGACACTGCTCGTGCTAAAATAGCAATATGACTTATCTCGTCATCCTAGGGGCTTATTTCGCGATTTTATTTGTGGCGGCATGGTTGAGCCGACGAAATTTAGGCGTGCCGGCGTTGGCGCTAGCGGCAGGCGTATTGCTTGCGGATGCGTGGGCGAGCAGTTTAGCGCCAGTCGTCGCGCAAGCGGGGTTAGTTTTAACAAAACCGCCACTGACGAGCGTGGTAGCGGTGGTGTTGACGTTGCTGCCGTCGCTAATCGTGATGGTGCGATCGGGGCGCGTATCGTCGCGGTGGCATAGCGTCTCGGGCGCGCTCGTGTTTGCAGTGTTTGCGACTATATTGACATATGGTGCATTTCACGCTGCGGTTGAGATGGATGACGCAAGCCGACAGTACGCAGTGTACATCACACAGTATCGCCATACGATTATCACAGTATGCATTGTTTATGCGATTATGGAAATTAGCTTTCGTCGCCAATCGCATGCGAGCGTAGCAGCAGATAAAAAGAAGAAATAGGACGAAGCAACAAGTTTAGACGTTGCGATTTCGCAGGTTTTTTATTGCGTGGTAATAAAAAACCACCCTTGCAGAGTGGAATATGTAATATGTTTCAAAAGCATGGAGGGTCCAGTGAGGCTTGAACTCACGACACCCTGCTTAAAAGGCAGGTGCTCTAACCAGCTGAGCTATGGACCCGAACGATTCGTATTATACTGCTTGTCAACGGGTGAGTCAAGTTGCGATTCTATCATATCCAGCCGCCCTACCTCAAAACAGCCATAATCCATAAGTAATCTCATGGTTCATAAAATAGCTTAGGACAAGAGAGGTTAGTGTTAGCTAGTCTCTCTTGTCCTCATTAGCTCTTACTATCCATTTGTTGCACGGTTCATATGATTAGCGAGTCAGTAGTTTATGTCTAATTATCTTCCTTAGGGTTCTGTACCCGTTGTGCAACAATGCCGAGTATGGTCTAGATGGCTGGAAAGCTGATGTCGACTACCATCGCCGCAGCCTAGTTGAAAATACTTTCTTTAGACTAAAGACCATATTCGGCGAACGGCTGAAATCGCGCACAGAAGCGAACCAACTAACCGAACAAAAACTAAAAGCCCTAATCATTAACCAATTCAATAGCCTAGGACTGCCGAGGTATAGCGGAACCAGCTAACGAGACAAAGCAGGACAAGACAAAGCAGGACGAAGCAGGACAAAGCAGGACAAAGCAAAACCCGCAGCAACTAGGGTGAGCTGAGGGTTTAAGGGTTGGGTTGTGCAACAATGCCTACCCGTTGTATGAATAGTGGAATAGCACACCTTCATCTGTTATAATCATAATAAATTGTGATGTAATTAAGACAAAAGGAGTCGGTATGTCAGGACACAGCAAATGGGCAACGACGCATCGTCAGAAAGCGATCGTTGATGCTAAGCGTGGTGCTATTTTCACGAAAATCGGTAATCAAATCGCGATTGCGGCGCGTGGTGGTACTGATCCGACGACGAACTCAGCGTTAGCGATGGCGATCGAAAAAGCAAAAGCCGCTAATATGCCAAATGCCAATATCCAGCGTGCGATTGATCGTGTGAACGATAAAAATGCGGCAGCACTTGAAGAAGTGACGTATGAGGCGTACGGTCCGGGTGGTGTCGGTATTATCGTTGAGGCAGCGACTGACAATAAAAATCGCACATATCCGGAGGTTCGTACTGCGTTAACCAAAAACGGTGGCACGATGGCAGATGCAGGTAGCGTGATGTTTCAGTTTACGCGCAAAGGTGTGATTCGTGTAGCGGCTACTGGGGAAGACGCGCTATTGCAGGTGCTTGATGCGGGTGCAGAAGATGCGGTTGAAGAGAGCGGTGGGCTGACTGTTTATACCGACATGAAAGATTTAGCGAAAGTTCGTGCAGCACTCGTGCAAACTGGGTTGAAAGTTGAAGATGCTGAATTGCAATATGTCGCTAATAACGATGTACCGGTTGATGATGTTGAAACTGCGCGAAAATTAATGAAGGTACTTGATGCGGTTGAAGAGCTGGATGATGTCACAAACGTTCATACAAATGCCGACATCACAGTTGATATTAGCGAGTAGCACTGCATACTGTAGTTTGGATTATATAATGCAAGCGGCGAAATGATGGGTCTAAAAGCTTGACGATCACAATTCTCCGAGAGAAAGTTTTTATGGATAATACGAGCAAGCAGATTCAGGCTTTGAAAGGTTGTGGCGGTATAGTATTGAAGTCTAGAGAATTTTACTCAGTGTATCATACTAAAGTAATGTGCGTATCAACTTTATGATATATTTGATTTTAATTATAAAAAGGATTTTGCTTGTTTGTGGCAAAATAGAGTATGCGTATTATTGGTATTGATCCTGGCACAGGGATTCTCGGATTCGGTGTGGTCGACGCTATGGGTGGACATGTAACGTTGGTGACGGCAGGTGTGGTGACAACACCGGCGTATACGCCGTTGCCGGAGCGGCTTGAGGATATCTATAACAGTTTGACGGAAATCATCGCTGAAACAAAGCCACAGCATATGGCGATTGAAAAGCTATTTTTCACAAAAAATATTACGACAGCAATTAGTGTAGCGGAGGCGCGCGGCGTGGCGACGCTTACGGGGCAGCAAGCGGGTCTTAAAGTCTACGAGTATACGCCGAATGAAATCAAAAAATCAATTGCGGGCTACGGTGCGGCAAAAAAGCCGCAAATACAGGAAATGGTGCGATTACAATTAGGATTAACGGAAGTGCCAAAGCCGGATGACTGCGCCGATGCGCTGGCTGCGGCACTGACGCACGCTTTCATGCAGCGCGGACGCGCGGTATAATAAAATAGTGAGTAACCTATTGTCAAAGAAGAAGCTAAAAATGAAACCAGCGCGCATGGGGCGTTACGCGAATCTAGGGCGGCAAAAATCATCCCGTCGTCGTTCAAAGTGGACGCCGCCGGGTAAAATTGGCGAATTTGTTACGTGGTGGCGCGGACTTTCGATGAAGAAAAAGATAGTGTTTACCGTACTGCCGATTTTTGTTTTTTTGATTACTGTACCGATTGCTACCTATATTATGCTTGCAAACGACATTAAAGACCCGGAACGGTTAATGAATCGCAATAACACCGGTATTGTACTTCAAGACGCGAACGGTAAATCATTCTATAGTGTAGGACGGGCGGAGCACCGCAACGATGTGGCACTCGCGAATATTTCCGACAGCATGAAAAAGGCATTGATTGCCAGCGAGGACAAGGATTTTTATAAGCACGGCGGCTTTAGTCCGCTGAGTATTTTGCGTGCGCTAGTGACGCGGACGGGCGGCGGCTCGACGTTGACGCAGCAGCTTGTAAAAAACACTCTACTGAGTGATGAGCGCAGTTATTTCCGTAAGTACCAAGAACTCTTTATGGCGATCGCTGTAGAACAAAATTACTCGAAAGACCAGATTTTGGCAATGTATTTAAACTCGGTATATTTTGGTGAGAATGCGTTTGGCGTCGAAGAAGCTGCGAAAGTATATTTTAATACGACACCAGATAAGCTTGATGTGGCGCAAAGCGCAATGCTTGTCGGGCTGTTGCCTGCGCCGACCGCGTATTCGCCAATTAGCGGCAATAAAAATTACGCGAAAGAGCGTCAAAATACCGTGCTATCACGTATGGTAAAAAACGGCTTTATCACTGAGGATCAGAAAAATGCCGCTACTGCGCAAGAACTTGTGTACGGCGCAGGTGCGAAGAAAAACGAAACGTCAATTGCGCCGCATTTCGCGGAAATGGTGATTAACCAACTGAGTAAAAAATACGGTTACGAAAAAGTCATGCGTTCGGGCTATCAGGTAAAGACGACGCTTGACGTATCAGCGCAGCAAACATTAACGGATAATATCGCTGCACAGATAAAATATATTAACCGCATGGGCGGCAGTAACGCGAGTGGTGTTGTCATTGACCCAACGAACGGTGAAGTTCGCGCTCTGGTTGGCAGTGCTGACTATAATAACGAAAAATGGGGTAAGGTTAATATGGTGACAACGGCGCGCCAGACAGGGTCAAGTTTCAAGCCGATTTATTATGCAAATGCTCTTGCTGATGGCGTGATTACGCCCGCGACCGTATTTGATGACAAAGTGAAAGACTTTGGTGGTGGGTACGTGCCTCGCGATGCTGATCGCCGAGAAACAAGTCGCGGTAAAGCGTCGGTGCGCCAGGCGCTCAATTGGTCGCTCAATATTCCGAGCGTGGAGGTTATGCAGAAATATGGTATCTCAAAATCAATTAGTACCGCTAAAAAGCTTGGTATTACTACGCTGAGCGACAATACAAGCAACTACGGTTTATCGCTGGCACTTGGCTCGGCGGAAGTCCCGCTGGTTGAAATGGTAAACGCATATGCAGCGTTTGCAAACAACGGGCAGCAATACGATGTGACAATGGTGTCGGAAATTAACAATAAATTCGGCAAGCAAATCTTTGCACGTGAGCATAAGGGGCGGCAGGCGATTAGCCAGCAGGGCGCATATTTGATTTCAAATGTACTGAGCGATGCTGCGACGCGCGCCCGGATCTTCGGCTCGTCAATTACAGTGCCTGGCAATCGTACGGTAGCAGTTAAAACTGGCACAACGAATGACAACCGCGACGCCTGGACGATCGGCTACAATCCGCAATACGTCGTCGGCGTATGGGTTGGCAATAACGACAATACTGTGATGCGTAGCGGAGGTAGCGATATGGCGGGTCCAATTTTCAAAGGTACAATGTCGGCACTGTTGAAAGGTAGGGCTGATGTGAAATTTAATGTACCAAGTGGTATTGTGCAGCGCGCTGTTTGCCGTGAGAACGGTGGATTAGCGGTAAAAGCGGGCGGTAATACCTACAACGAATACTTCATGAGTGGCGCATTGCCGACTGAAAGCTGCAACGCTGAACCAACGACTGTAAGCGTCTGCAATCTCGCGACAGGCAAAGTTGAGTCAATTAAAGAGGACGAATTTAGCGAATCAAAGTATTCAAAAGATACAGCAAATTGCAAAGCGGCGACCGAGCAAGTTTGCGACCTTTCAACTGGTAAGGTTGTAGCGATCAACGTAAATGAATATGATAGTATAAAGTACTCGCGCGATACTGTAAATTGTGCCAATAACCAGCGTATTGCTGTTTGCGATACGCAAACGGGTAAAATCGTTACAATACCAAAAATACAAGCAGCCGCTTCGCGCTATTCGCGAGACACTGCAAACTGTGTTGCAAAAGAAAAAGATGGTGATTCGAATGATAATACCAGAGGTGATACAGATAATAATAGCGGCAACACGACGCCAAGCAATCCGGGCGATAATACGGTGCCAACTAATCCATAGGACAGGACTGAGATGATAGCACATGTGTTTGGTACAATTGCGGAAAAATTTAATGATAGTATTGTTGTTGATGCTGGCGGTGTTGGCTATGAGGTATACGTGGCGGCAGGTGATTTCGAGCGCTTTAATGTGGGCAGTGAAGCGAAAATTTACACGTATCACCACGTACGTGAGCAGGCTGAAGAACTCTTTGGATTTTCATCGCTGACGGCAAAAAAGTTATTTCAGCTACTTATCACCGTGCAGGGTGTTGGGCCAAAAGCAGCGCTTGCAATCTTGAGTCTGGGCGAGGCGGAAATTGTTCGCAACGCTATTGCTAACGCCGACCACGCTTTCATTCAGAAAGCTGTCGGCGTCGGTAAAAAAACTGCTGAGCGCGTGGTGGTTGATTTAAGTGATAAAGTTGGCGTGCCAACCGCAGATGATCGCTCTGATGTACTGTCGCAAACCCCATCTAGTGTCGTTGACGAAGCTCTTGAAGCTCTCGTAGCACTCGGTTACACATTAGCAGACGCGACACGCGCACTTGAAGGAGTTGATCCAGCGCTACCGACAGCTGAGCGCGTGACGCGGGCACTGCGAGGGTGATGAGCTAAGCTTAATGAATTCTTTCCAGGAGATACCGGGCATTACCTTGACAATGGCGAGGTATCCGTTAGCCGAGTATGTGGCTAAAAAGGTGAAAGATCGCGAATCTGCTACATTAGGTATGCTTGCGCTTATTACAGCTGATATTTATGACGGCAAGTTCTTGCGTAGGTTTAACGCTGATACGCCAACTCGTCGGGTAGCGGATGGTGTGGTTGATCAAATTTCAATTTTTAGAATGGGATATGCGGTATATCGGCAACATCCAGAAGTCCAGTTGCCATTAAAACTGATGGCAATGCGAGCGTTAGCTGTTGGCGCGATAAATTTAGCACATTATTTAAAAACTGGCGAAGTAACAAAAGGCGGTAAGTGCCAGAAGGTATCAAATTTGGCGATAGCAGCTTGTATTGTGTCGGCTGCGCGTGATAGTGAAAGTCAGGTTCGCCAAGTCAGTTGGATTGCGGCTGGGGTATCAGCGACAACTGGGTTAGCTTCTTTAAAAGGATTTGGCAAGCAACATGATGGCAAGATACGGCAACTATGAGAGATGACCGTTTATATTTGTAGGTATATAATACGTATATGGCGTTCCGTCTCACACCTGATAATATTGTCAAACCAACACCTGAAGGTGCAATTGTCGCGTTGTCGAAAGTTCAATACGATCGATTACTCAAGATTCTCTATGCTCGGGTTGATGAGCTTTTCTGCCGCCTTGTCGCCTTTCACGGAAGTGACGCTAAACCGTATGAATTGTACCAAATAGAACCGTTTGAATATATTGAATACACAATCGGCATGAATGCTAAATTGTTGTTTCCCCTGTGGTCGTCAATCGGCTTTGATACTAATTCGGAGCAGCTGCTTTCTGTTAGCTGGTCACGCCACTCTAAGTATTATTCATATAGTATAATTGCACCGGTGTCATCTGCTCTAAGGACTGTTTCGGTAGATGTGGTACGTCAGCTATGGCGTGGACAAACGAGAATGGCTAGTGCGCTGTATCGATCAAGGTTAGACGATGGGGCTGAAGTGCTCTTACGTCGCAGACAAGATAGTGAATGTAGTCTGAGTATATTTTTGCACAGCCGCAATGCTGATGCTGAAAAAATGAAGCAAGCGCTTACCAATCCCTGTGTTTGGGACGATAATCCACGTACTGCACTCGCCAACCCGTCGGCGGTTGTTGACCGCGCCTTCCGGCGTATCGCTTTTCCCAAAAAGAAACCAATATATAGTATAAAGACAACAGCGTCAGAATGGAAAGAGTCGGGGGAGAGCTGAAAGCGGTTTAACAGCGGTCATAAGCCAATAGGGGAGATTATTTCTAAACTTCTCACCACCCATGATACGCTAGTAGGCTAAGTCAATGCCATTAGTTATGATAATGTCGTTCCTTTATTATTTCTGACGAGCCATCTCTCACAGAATTGCGAAAAAGTTAAACGTATATCATGCTTGCAGACTAGAGCCAACGCCTCGTTACTATAATGCTATACTGTACCTATGGCAATTGAACGAATCGTTGATACCAGTGCGCATGATGACGATGGCGCGGAGCAGCAGATTGAAGTAACTCTACGTCCGCAGACGTTTGACGAGTATGTCGGACAGGAGCGGCTGAAGCGTAACTTGCGTTTGGCGATTGAGGCAGCGAAAAAACGCGGTGAGCCGATTGATCATGTGTTATTGTATGGACCGCCAGGTCTCGGCAAGACGACAATGGCGGGTGTCATTGCGCATGAAATGGGAGCTGGGTTGCGCGTGACAAGCGGACCGGCGATCGAAAAGGCGGGCGATTTAGCGTCTATTTTGACAAACTTGGGTGATGGCGATATCTTGTTCATCGACGAGATTCACCGGCTAGGTCGGGCAGTGGAGGAAGTATTGTATTCGGCAATGGAGGACTATAAGCTGGATATTATTATCGGTAAAGGACCGGCGGCACGGAGTGTGCGGCTGGACTTGCCACATTTTACTGTCATTGGCGCGACGACGCGAACGGGCAGTTTAGCGGCTCCTCTGCGCGATCGGTTTGGGCATATCTATCGGTTAGAGTTTTATACGCCGGCGGATATTTCACAGATTGTACGGCGCAGCGCTGCTATTCTAGCGACAGCGATTGACAAAAAAGCCGCGGAGCTGCTGAGTACTCGGGCGCGTTTGACGCCGCGAATTGCTAACCGGCTACTCAGGCGGGTGCGTGATTACGCTGATGTGAACGGTGATGGCATTATTGATATGTCAATAGCTCAGCAGGCACTGCAGTTGCTGGAAGTGGACGATTTAGGGCTTGATCCCGCCGATCGGCAATTACTGAGTGCAATGCTTAGAAATTATGGCGATAATCCAGTAGGCTTGACTACTATTGCGGCACTGACTGGGGACGAAGCGAGTACGATTGAGGACTTCTACGAACCATATTTACTACAAATCGGCTTTATTGAGCGCACGCCGCGCGGTCGGCGTGTAACACCGCGGGCGCGTAAGCATTTAAATTTGTAGTATACTGTAGGTAGGCATTAACGGCGAGGAGACGAGCGATGAGCGATGACAATGCAGCGCAAGACGGACAGCAACCAGTAGCATATGACGCCGAAGGGCGACCACTGTACGCTGCGCCTGTTGAGTCGGCACATACGCAGGTTACCGATTCTGGTAAGCAAGTCGTGCATGTCGCACGCTCGACTGAGCCAATCCCGGTGCATATTTCCGAAGAAACACGCCGCAAACATCAGGAGTCAGTTGAACGCTTTCCTTGGTTGAATTTAAGCCAGCATGAATACGTTATCAGTGCCGTGACGCGTCATAGTATCGGGTTATGGACGCCGATTTTATTATCGCTTACTGGTATCACACTGACAGCGATATTTATGTTTTGTTACCCTGATATGGCGAGGCGTATCGGGTTGCCGCTTGCGGCGTACAGTCAAGTGATTATTATCGCTACGATGGTGATGGCGCTATTTGCGATTGGCGGTTATGTTGCGGTGTGGGTGTATACGCAAAACCGCTTCTTTTTGACGAACGAGAGCGTGATTCAAGAAATCCAAATGAGTCTTTTCTCAAAGCGTGAGCAGACAGTGAGTCTGGCAAACATTGAGGATGCGAGCTATTCGCAGCAAGGGCCGCTGCAGACGATATTTAATTACGGCTCAATTCGGCTGAGCACTGAGGGCGACGAAACAACGTACCGTTTTCATTATGTCGCAAACCCAAAGCGCGAAATCGCAATTCTGAACAACGCTGTCGAAGCATTTAAGAATGGTCGTCCAGTCGGCGAGGTCGACGATTAGTTTTTGTGTTCGCGATTTTGCTTACGGTAGTCTCCTTCGCGCTCCATCGTACTGAGTAGTGTGTAGCCGGTGCACTTTCCGTCGGCGGAACAGCCGGTTGAGTCGTAGCTGTAGTCTGCACCACTTTTACCGAATTTAATACCAGTCGGGTCGGTAAATAATTCTGGATCAACCGTACGTAACGTTTTACTATCAATCGTTTGTGGGTAGTAGCCGAATTTAGCGTAATAGTATTCTTCAAGACTGTAATACATTGCATTGATAGCGACTTTGCGCTGATTATCGCGCTGGACGGCGTCTAGTTTCATCTTCTCGCTGAAGAAAAGCCAGCAACCAACACCGAGTACGACGATGACAACGAGCAACTCAATAACAGTGAATCCGTTTCGTTTCATATCTGGTATTATATCAAAAAATATATGTCTAGGGTATAATGAGGCTACGAGAGGGGGAAGCATGGCGAAGAAAACCGACGCAAAGACACCGACACAGAAACCAACGGCAGACGAAGGCAAGTTAAAGGCATTAGGGCTTGCGATGGATCAAATTACCAAACAGTTCGGTGATGGTTCAATTATGCGACTCGGTGAAGCGAAGAAAGTTGATGTCGAGTTGTTACCGAGCGGCAGTTTAAGTTTAGATATTGCACTTGGTGGTGGCTACCCGAAGGGGCGGATTATTGAAATTTATGGTCCGGAGTCAAGCGGTAAAACTACGCTGACGCTTCATGCTATTGCTGAAATGCAAAAGCAGGGCGGCACGGCAGCGTTTATTGATGCGGAACACGCACTTGACCCGGCGTATGCCAAAAAATTAGGCGTCGATACTGATAATTTGCTCGTATCGCAACCCGACAATGGTGAGCAGGCGCTAGAAATCTGCGAAACATTAGTGCGCTCTAATGCAGTTGATCTTATTGTTGTAGATTCCGTAGCGGCACTCGTACCGCAGGCGGAAATTGATGGTGATATGGGCGATTCGCATATGGGATTACAGGCGCGGCTGATGAGCCAAGCGTTGCGCAAACTAACCGGTATTATCAACAAGTCGAAAGCGACGGTGATTTTCATTAACCAGATTCGTATGAAAATTGGTGTGATGTTCGGCAATCCTGAGACAACGACTGGCGGTAACGCACTGAAATTTTACGCGTCGGTGCGCGCAGATATTCGCCGGATTGGACAAATCAAAGAGGGCGATAACGTCATCGGCAACCGTACGCGCGTGAAGATTGTGAAGAACAAAATCGCGCCGCCGTTCCGCGTAGCAGAATTTGACATCATGTACAATGAAGGCATTTCAAAAACTGGTGATGTGCTTGATCTGGCAGTACAATACGGCGTAGTTGGCAAAGCTGGCGCGTGGTTTGACTACAATAACGCAAAAATTGGGCAGGGGCGCGAGCAAACCAAAAAGTATCTAAAAGAGCACCCTGACACACTGGCAGAGATTGATGGTAAAGTGCGGGAGAAAGTGAAGGAAGCGGAGGAGAACAGTTGACTAGCCGTGCTTAGTTGTATATTTTCGTGGTACAAAGCAAAGAATGCGCCGAGGCCATCGGTGCATTCTTGTTATTTTACGATCTTTCGTTGAATTTCTTTTTGCCGAAACGTATAAATTGGTCAATCGGTTTTGCGTATTCGTCCGCCCAGCCGTCATTTTCGCCGCCTTTGCTGTATCCTAAGACGGTGCCGGTATATTCCTGAAGCGCCATTCCAAGTCCGTCTACACCCTCGCCGCCCTTTTCGTGCAGCCGCACGCACAGCATACCGAAAACCGCTAAAGCTATTTCATTCGCAGATTCCAAGACGGCAGGATTGCCGAGATTGATATCAGTAAGTTCTTTTACTGATTTAATAAGTTCCCAATCGGATTGCGTGTATGTTTCAAAATCTTTATCAGTCCAGTTTGACATGAGTTTTCTATATCTTCTAAGAATGAATAGTTTTTAGCATAATCCAGTTGAACCAGAATGCCCAGTAGTATGTTGCTAGAAATAATGGCAATATCTTTATTATAAGACTTATACACGGGCAGCCTCAGGCTTTGGTACTAGGGTTGCCCGTGCAACCTAGGAATTTCCTAGGGTTTTAGTTGTGAATTTGGCTGCATGGCTGCAGGCTTAGCCGTCTGAAGTGTGCGGCTCAACGTCTGGAACGATAGTCTCCGGCTTGAATACCACCTTGTAGTGGTACGGGTCGGATTCGATCGGTTCAAGCTGTTCGACAAAGTATGATACATTGTCAGACAGGCCGAGAAAGTGCTTTTTGTATGTACTTTCGCCGACCTTACAAGTCACCTCCAGCTGGTTGCCCTCATCGGTGATTGAACAGTATCCCTCAATTGAAAGGAGATACTTATCGGTAATTCCGTTAAAAAACACAACCCGTCGGTGCACCTTGAAGTTGTCTGCATCCTGCGAGAGGTTGTGCGAGACGGTCTCCGAATCGTTTGCGCACGCTGCCAGCGAAACAGCAGCCAGCAGCATAGCGACAATTGTGGCGATGAGCTTTCGAGAGATCGAGATCATGGTATTCTTTCTGATCGTAGTTGCCTTGACGCCTGCTCATCTGAAACAGGGCAAATGAATCTCTGGGCAGCCAGGGAAAGGTTTGCTCTGTTTCAGATCGTAACCAAATTGTAAAATCTGCTCAAGGTGAGCTTCTAATTGGCTCGTGAAGCCAATATATATATATCAATAAATGGTCACTATATCAAGCTTCTGTCGTATTTTTGGGCATTTGATGTTGAGGATACGCGTATAGCCGAATTGACATGCTGCTCGCCACTAGGCAAAATGCTACAATAAACACTATGGAGCATGATCCGCCAAAAACGCATAAAATCACCGCGCTATCTGTTCAAACCCGCAATCCTAACCGCGTGAATGTCTCGGTCGACGGGAAATACCGGTTTAGTCTGGATATTTCGCAGGTAACGGATCTAGGCGTGAAAGTTGGGCGGTGCGTCACGGCGGTGGAATTGGCGGAGTTAGAAGCCGAAAGCCAGTTCGGTAAATTGTATGCGCGCACGCTTGAGTATTGCCTCGCCAGACCGCATTCGGTGCACGAAGTGCGTGATTATCTACAGCGAAAAACGGTAGCGCGGCGCTACAAATCACGGCGTACCGGGCAAATAAAAGAGCACTCTGGCGTCGATCGATCTGTAGCTGACCGCGTTTTGGTGCGGCTACGCGAAAAAGGTTATGTCGACGATGAAGAATTTGCGCGCTGGTGGGTTGAAAATCGTAATATCATAAAAGGTACGTCGAAGCGAAAGTTATCAAGCGAGCTTGCTGCTAAAGGCGTTGATCGCATACTTATTGATCGCGTCCTTGCCGAATCGGATCGCAGTGATTTGCAGGAGCTCACTAAAATTATCGCCAAAAAACGCCGCCGTTACCCAGACGAGCAAAAATTTATCGCGTATTTGGCGCGGCAAGGTTTCAGCTACGACGACATCAAGCAAGCGTTGCGGGAGATTGATAACTGATTTATCAGTGAAATGAATCGTTTTCTAATATAAATTTGTCTGTATAAAGCGTAGGTACATTTTAAGGATTGACCTTTGCCGCTCGAGGCGGGTAGCTTTTAACTTGATAAAATTTTACTCTTCTTCGTTGATCGATTGCTTGGCGGGATTCGCCTTGCGAAACGGATTGACGTAGCTGCCGACCACTTCGTGTAGCTCGGGTTCAGGCGCTTTGGTCTCGCTATGCACGACGATCTCGTCGTTGTTGATTTCGATAATTTGCGAACGATGTATGAGTAATTCCGTGTCGTTTAGGCTGCGAAACAGCGGTCGCTTGACGGTAAGCTGTTGCACTAAAAACGTATTCGTGTCAATGGTAAAATCAATAATCTTGCCGAGCTTATGCCGTCGCTGATCAACCACGCGCATGCCGAGCAAATCAAATTGTAAATCGTAAATCTTCTGCAAGTTGATAACGTCGTTTGGCGCGACAAATTCATCAATTGAATCAACAATAAAACCCATACTGCTTAGTTCGCGTACGTCGGCAATACGCATCAGTTGCGGTGTTTTTGGCAGCAACGCGCCTGTCACGGAGTAGGCAAGTACGCGTAGGTCGGCTGGGTCGATAATTGCGCGCTCCGTATGGGCGACTTCACCGCTCGTCTGGATACTGACGATAGGCGCATGATTGAGGTTTGATCCGAGGATAATCATAGGCTAAAATGGATTGATCCGTCCTGATGGTAAATTTGGTGTGGCAGGTTGGTCGGACGAATGAAGTTTACGTAGGCGCGCAGCCGTTTTTGTATCGAAGCTGGCAGATGTGCTTTGCGTAGCTTCTTCGGCAGGCTGAGAGATAAGCTGATAAAGTGAAAAGGTAGCAAACGATAATCCGCCGATAGCAAGCACAGTGAACAATAGTACGTGGTAGCGGCGTATGAATTGTCCGATTTTTTTGGCTGCAAGTGCGAATGCGACAGAAACTTCCATACGATTACCTCACATAAGCGGTTACGGTTAATGCGTCGACGACGATACCGCCCGTATCTTTATTGGACGATAGCGTCAAATTGCTGATTTGCATCTGGAATAAGTTTTTCTCAATACGATAGATAAAGTCGCGCAGGCTATCGTATGCGACAGGCGTATTCAGCGTGACTGTTGCAGAGATTGATTTCGTGCCGGTTGGCGCTTTGGTTATTGTTGCCGCGTTTGTTGATTTGCTTGCTGCACTGCTGTTGTTTGCCGAAAAATCAATTGATTTAATAACGACACCAGATGCGTTCGCGTAATTGACGAGATCTTGCACAACTTGATCCTGGTAACTGTAATTTTTAGTGATGGAGACGATCTTTGCAGCGCGCTCAACATCTTTGTCCTGCTCTTTGAGCCGGTTTTTGAGCGTTGTCAAGGCCTGTAATTCATTTGACGATGATTCGGCGTCGGTCGTCGACTTGCGCGTTTCTTCGGCAACGGCGCTCAATTGCTGCTGTCCAAATACAAATACGCCAATTCCGGTAGCGATCGTTAGTAGCAATGCTCCTGCTAGGATAGCTCTCGCAATAGATGGCGTTAGGGCACGCTGTTTCAATTTCACGGTAAAATCTCCTTTGAAAACGTGACGTTGTACGTTGCTTCGTAGTAATCGCCGTAATTTGCAACTTGGATTTTTGCGTCGGAAAAGAGTAATTTTGAATTAACTTTGATTTTTTGCAAAATATTTTTGACGTCGACGGCTTGTTGGTACGATTGCACGCGCATTTTGATTTCGCTTGGCGCGTTGAGCTTTTGCGTATCAATAGCAATTTGCTCGATTGACGTACCTTCGGGTAACACCTGCGCGATAGCGGTCAGGACTGCGGTGTATGGAAATTGCGTATTGAGAATTGACTTTGCGACGAGTAGGTTCTTTTTGTACTCATTGCCTTTTTTCTTGACATCGGCGTAGCGCGCTGCTTGCGTTTCGTTTTCGGCGATGACGCGGCGGTTATTCGTTTGTATGGAGTTCATGAAAAAGTACACGGCACCCATCTCGGCAATCATTGCTATAATTAGAATCGGTAAAATGACGACGTAGCGTACAAGCAGTGTGTTTGTGCGCGCTGCTGCGAGCTGACGGCGATCATTAGGCGGCAGTAAGTTAATCATTCCCATACCTCCGTGGGCGATATGCTGGCAAGTCCGGCGACTGCGATGTAGCGCGGGCGGAACTGGCGGTTTGGTTTTTGTAAATTGCCGAAATCAAAGTTCTGCCATGGACTAGCAACACGCGCCGGCATAACAAGCTCGTTTGTAAAAAAGTCGCCGATACCGGGCACGTTTGCGCCACCGCCGACGATAACGATTTGTTCAATCGTACGTTCGTCAACGAGACGTTCGCTGTAGTAGCGAATTACCTTGCGCATTTCGTTGGCGATTTTCTTGAGACTGGGCGTCAGCGCGGTTTCGATTTTCTCGCGCTGCGGACCGGACGATAAACCGTTCAGAACCTTGTACTGGTGGGCTTTTTCGAGTGAAATACCAAGTTTCGACGAGATATCGAGCGTGAATGAATTGCCGCCAACGTTTGTTGATCCGGTGATGCGAATTGCTCCTTCGTCAAGTACGGCGATGTCGGTGCTGGTAGTGCCGATATCAACGATGAGTGTTGCCAGATGACCTTCCTCAGTTGAGGTAAGAACGCGTGCTGTTGCATTGATGCTCGGCTCGACTGCGACAGGTAATAGTCCAGCGTCGCGTACGGTTTTTAGGACGCTATCAACGACTGACCTTTGTGCGGCAGCAAGTACAACGATAATCTTTTCTTTAGTTCTTTTAACGATTTGGTAGTCAATGTAGAGTGAATCAGCGGGCATCGGAATATAGCGCTCAACTTCAATTTGTACCGCACCTTTGATATGTGATTCATCATCGGTTGGCACACTGAAAGCACGCGAAAACGTACGGCTTGTTGGTATGCCGACAACGGCATGATCTGACAGCATGCTACCAACGATGTTTTGTTCAAGCAGCGAGCGTAAGCTATCAAGCAGATAATTATCATTCTCGTCGTCTAATGATGCCCGTGTTTTAGCAGGATCAAGATCAAGTGAACCATAACCCTGAATGAGCGACCGTTTTTGGTTAATTGACATCACCTTAATGCCGGTTTGGCTTACATCCAGACCGATTAGCGGCTTATTTTTATAAAATAAATGTGACATATTTGATCATTCACTCTTTTGGCTTAGTATAGCATAAGCGGCATAGTTTTTTAACTTTTCACGCTGGACGCTAGCCCGGCGATCGGTCCCATAACGCCGACTGCGACTAACCCGATGATGCCGCCCATAAGGACGATCATGACCGGCTCAATAATTGAGCTAATGCTATCAATTGCGACATCAACTTCTTCTTCGTAAAAATCGGCGACTTTGACGAGTACGACGTCAGTCTGACCAGTTTCTTCACCGACAGAGAGCATCTGTGCGACAATCGGCGGGAATAAATCGCTTTTTTCAATAACGGTCGATAATTGTTTGCCGTTTTCGATTTGTTTGGCAGCATCGCGCAGTATATCCTCATATACAACATTGCCGACAGCACGCGCCGTAACCTCCAGTGCTTCTAGTACGGCAGCACCCGATCCCATTAGTGCCGAAAATGTGCGTGCAAATCGCGCGACGGCTACCTTTTTGACAATGCTGCCGACGGCAGGGATTTTTAGTACAACGTGATGAAAAATATGGCGACCTTTTGGCGTTTTGAGCCAGCGTAACAAAAGCACGATTCCAGCGATCATGACCGGTAAAATAAATAATCCGTATTTGACGATTGCGTCACTAATATTAAGCATGATTTGCGTGAGCATTGGCAACTGTTGATCGGGACCTCCTAGATCTTGCATCATTTTACCGATTTGCGGAATGACGAAAATCATCATGCCTAAAAATGCGATGATTGCAATAACAAACAAGACGATCGGATATGTCATAGCGCTTTTGATTTTCTTGCGCATGCTGGCATTTTTTTCTTGTTGCAAGGCGAGGCGTTTCAAAATATCGTCGAGAATGCCGCCCGCTTCGCCGGCGCGTACCATGTTGACGTAAACATCGTTAAAGACTGCTGGATATTTCGCGAGTGCATCGGCGAGCGGTGCGCCGCTTTCGACGTCTTTGATAATGCCGCCGAGTACTGTTTTGAGCGCTTCGCTATCGGTATGCTTGTATTGCGACGATAAGCCGCGTAGCAATGGAACGCCGGCGGAAATCATTGCGCTTAGTTGCCGCGTAAACATGACGATGTCGTCATTTTTGACTTTTTTGCCGCCGAATGCGCTAAATCCGCGTGCCGCGTCTTCTTTCTGCTGGTTAATATCAAGCGGTGATAAGCCCTGTTTCGTCAATGTCTCGATTGCTGCGGCGCGATCGGTCGCTTCAACCGAGCCGCGCACGCTTGCATTTCGCGCGTTGGTAGCGACATAGGTAAATTTTGCCATTTATGACTCCCTTGTGACGCGCAGCACTTCGTCGAGCGTTGTATTGCCGCGCAATGTTTTTACTAAACCGTCTGCCTGCATTGTGATCATACCTTCGCTAATCGCTTGATCCTGGATTTCGTCGCTTGTCGCATTTTTTGTGATCATCGTTTGGATTTCGCGGCTCATGTCGAGCACTTCGTAAATGCCAACGCGCCCCTTGAATCCGGTGTGACCGCACTCGTCGCAACCCTCGGGATTGGCGCGCCATAGTTGTATAATGGTTTGTTCGCTTGTACTGAGCGGCGTGTCGCCGCCGACTTTTTGCTGGATAGCTTGCAGTTCAAGTTCGTGAATGTAGGCGAATGTTTGTCCTGGTTTGAGATTGAATAATTTCACAATTTCGTTAATCTCATTTTGCTCGGGCTCGTACACTTGCCGGCAGTTCATGCACAATCGTCGCACCAGACGCTGTCCAACAACTGCTTTTACGGTGCTTGCAATCAAAAACGGTTCAATTCCCATGTCGAGCAAGCGCGGCAGACAGGTTGCGGCGTTGTTAGTATGGAGCGTCGAAAATACTAAGTGACCGGTGAGTGCTGCTTGCACGCCGAGGTTCGCCGTTTCGCCGTCGCGAATCTCACCGACCATGATAATGTTAGGATCTTGGCGGAGTAGGGCGCGTAATCCGCTTGCGAACGTCATGCCTGCTTTGGCGTTGGTCTGCGTTTGGTTGACGCCGGGAATTTTGTATTCGACTGGATCTTCTATCGTTGAGATATTTACATCAGGTGTATTGAGCATATTGAGTACGCTGAATAAGCTGGTTGACTTACCGCTGCCAGTTGGTCCGGTTACGAGAATCATACCGTTCGGCTGGGCGATAGCGTTGTTGATAATAGCCAGTGAACGCCCCCAATAGCCGAGCTGTTCTAGGCTAATTGCTTGGTTTGATTCGTCCAGTACACGCATAACGACTTTTTCGCCGTCAGCGATTGGCAGAGTGCTAACGCGTAGCGCGTATTGTTTGCCGGCGACTTTGATTTTGAAACGTCCATCCTGCGGTACGCGGCGTTCATCGATTTTAAGATTCGATAATATTTTTATGCGGCTAACAAGCGCGCCGAGTACGTTGCGTGGCAGTTGGTTGACTTCCTTTAATACGCCGTCAATACGATAGCGTACCTGCACGAAATTTTCGCGCGGCTCAATGTGAATATCGGATGCTTGCGAGCGAATAGCATATTCAAGCAGCAGATTAACGGTCTGAGCGATCGGCGAGTCTTCGGCGACATCAGCTTCGGATACTTGCTGATCCGAGCCGTCGTCTTCACGCTGGACGTCGATTACTTCGTTGAGTTCTTGATTGACGTCGCCGCGGTAATTTTCTAAACACTGCAGAATATTATCATGCGATGCAATATAAATACGGATGTTGCTGCCGACTTGCTTCTCGATGAAATTGGTTGCCTGCACATCGTCGGGGTCGTCCATCGCCAGATGCACCAAACCGTCTTCATCAACTTGGAAAATAACGGCGTTATATTGCCGCGCGATTCGTTCGGGAATTCGATTGAGCACTTCGCTCGGAATGTCGCGCGGGTCGATTTCGACGTACGGAATATTAGCGTAATCGGCGAATAGTTTAGTGAGCTCGGTTTCGGATACCAATTTCGCGTCAAGCACGACATCTTGCAGCGAGTGCCCTGAGCGCTCCGCCTCATCAAGCAATGGTCGCAGCTGCTCGTCGGTTGCGATGCGATAACGCTTCAAAATTTTCACGATGGTGTGATTTAAAATTCTCATGTTTCTTATGTTTATTGTACAGCACTTGGTGTGCAAATACTATGATGTAAGG
>ERZ772918.189-NODE-189-length-48983-cov-11.6679_pt1 | contig 48983 bp, 41 predicted proteins | sample MGYA00512118_ERZ772918 | MGnify/ENA primary metagenome ERZ772918 (study PRJEB29015, sample SAMEA2737939) | human oral metagenome | biome: human oral; feature: human-associated habitat; material: dental | place: China | collected 2135 ... | reverse complement strand
GAGGAGGACCTCGTCGTGGTCGACCTTGACGACAGTGCCCTCGACGATGTCGCCATCGTTGAAGTACTTGATGGTCTCGTCGATGGCTGCGATCAGGTCTGCTTCCGAACCAATATCGTTGATAGCGACCTGCGGCGTGTTGGTGGTCATGTAGTAGTTTCTCCGAAACGGACTGGATAGTAGATGGACAGTTCCAGCGCCTGACAACTGATGCGGATGCACCTGTCCCCAGACACTGGGGTTTAGTTTAGCAGCCTTTGACGGGCAAATGTGACGAATTTGGCGACACTTTCCGTGGCGTGCGTCGCGTCATCGTGACCGTCAGTGCGCCGCGAGCTGCCAAGACGCGCCGATCCCAATAGCGACGTCAAGCGGCACGGAAAGCTCGACGGGGGTGGCCATCTTGTCTCGGACGATATTCTCGACGTCCGCTGCCTCACCAGGAGCGACCTCGAGGAGCAATTCGTCGTGAATCTGGACGAGGAGCCGCGACGCGAGTCCCGCCTCGGCCAGCGCAGTCGCAACGTTCATCATCGCGATTTTCACAATGTCTGCCGCGCTGCCTTGAATGGGTGCATTCAGGGCGGCACGCTCAGCCATCTCGCGACGCTGGCGGTTCGAGGAACGCAGGTCGGGCAGGTAGCGGCGTCGACCAAACATGGTCTGGGTGTATCCGTCAGCTCGGGCCTGAGCAACGAGTCCTTCGAGGTAGTCGCGGACTTTCCCGAAGCGTTCAAAGTACCGATCACGCAGGGCGGCGGCCTCGGGCACGGAAATACCGAGCTGGGCGGCGAGGCCGTAGGAGGACAGCCCGTAGGCCAGACCGTAGGAGGTGGCCTTAATACGCGAGCGTTCCTCGCCCGTCACCTCGGCGACCGGAGTGCCGAACACCATCGATGCCATGGTCCGATGCAGGTCCTCGCCGGAGTTGAACGCCTCGATGAGCGCCTCATCTCCGGAAAGGTGCGCCATCAGGCGCATTTCGATCTGCGAGTAGTCCGCGCTCATCAGCGACTCAAAGCCCTCACCCGCAACGAAGGCACCACGGATACGCATACCGTCGGCGCTGCGCGCGGGGATGTTCTGCAGGTTCGGGTCGGAGGACGCCAGGCGACCCGTGGCCGCGGCGACCTGAGAGAACGTCGTGTGGATGCGCCTGTCCGAGGCGACGGTAGCGGACAGGGAGTCCACCATCTGCTTGAGCTTAATGCGGTCGCGGTGGGTGAGCAGGTAGCCGAGGAAGTCGTGCCCCGCTCCCTCTTCGTCTGCGGTCTTCGCGTGCAGGTCCGCCAACGCCTCGGCGTTCGTCGTGTACCCGGTCTTCGTCTTCTTCGTCTTGGGCAGGCCGAAGTGGTCGAAGAGAAGCTCCTGGAGCTGCTTAGGGCTCGAGAGGTTCACCTCGCGTCCGGCTGCCGCCCACGCACCCTCACGGGCGGCATCGACGGCCTTTCCGAGTTCAGCAGACAGACCGTCAAGAACGTTCGTGTCCGCAGCAATGCCGATCATTTCCATCTCTCCGAGCAGGATCGACAGAGGCATTTCCATGTCGGTGAGGAGTGAGGTCTCGGCGCTTTCTTCCAGTTGGGCGCGCAGCGCCTGCGCAAGCGGGTGCAGGTGGGCCGCTAGTTTCCCGGCGCGCAACGCGGCAGCGCTTGGACCAGCGCCGATGTCCCCCAGGCCGAAGAGAGCATCCGAATCACCGTCCTCCTCGTCGATGACGACGCCGAGGACACGCGACAGCACATCTTCGAGCTTGTGGGAACGTTGGTCGGGGTGCGCGAGGTAGGCGGCCAGCATCGTGTCGCACTCGACGGGGCCGAGGACCCAGCCGCGCGAAGCGAGCGCATGACGTGCTCCCTTCGCGTCATGCACAATCAGGGACGAGGCCGTGGCAAGAACGTCACCGAGAACTTCCTCCTGCGCGGGGCTGAGCTCGACGGGATCGATGACAAGTGCGTCACTGTCGGACGCTAGGACGACGCGGGTGATATCCCCACGCACGGGCCGCGAGTCGCCTTCGACGAGAAGAGCGAGGCCGGAGTGACTGCCCGCCCATTGCGCGATATCGCTCGAGGCGTCGGCAACCATGACCTTGATCTCGACTTCGGCGGCGGGTTCGCGAGTCTCGTCGACGGGTCCCTCCCCCATACCGATACCTGCGACCTCACGCACTTTGGTGCGCAGGCGTCCAAACTCGAGAGAGTCGAAGAGACGGTCGACGGCGGCGATATCCGTTGGACGACGCGCAAGATCGCTCAGCGACACCTCAAGGTCCATGTCGGTGAGCAGACGATTGAGACGACGATTGCGCAGCACGTCGTCCATGTGTTCGCGCAGTGCAGCGCCGCGCTTTCCACCGATCTCATCGGCACGCGCCAGCAGGTTGTCGAGACCGTCAAACTTGTTGATCCACTGCGCGGCGGTCTTCGGTCCCACACCTGGCACGCCAGGCAGGTTATCCGACGTCTCCCCCACGATTGCAGCGATCTCGGGGTAACGATGCGGCGGTACGCCGTACTTGTCTTCGACTGCCTGCGGAGTCATACGGCGCAGATCACCAGGCCCCGTGCTGGGATAGAGCACGGTCACGTTGTCGGTCACCGTCTGGAACGAGTCACGATCGCCGGACACCACCAGAACAGTCGATCCCTCGTGACCAGCGCGATACGCGAGAGTCGCAAGGATATCGTCGGCCTCAAAACCCTCACGGGACAGAGACACGATACCCATCGCATCGAGTACCTCGCGGATGAGCTCCACCTGCCCCTTAAATTCTTCGGGCGTCGCGTCACGCGTGCCCTTGTACTCCGGGTACTCCTCAGTACGGAATGAGTGCCTCGACACATCGAAAGCGACCGCGATATGCGTCGGCTGCTCGGTCTCCAACAGGCGCGTCAGCATTGAAACGAAGCCATAAACCGCGTTCGTGTGCTGGCCTGTGGCCGTCACGAAGTTATCCGGCGGGAGCGCATAGAAGGCGCGAAACGCCATCGAATGGCCATCAATAATCAGCACAGTGTCACTCACACATGCCACCCTAGATGCCATGACATACGATCACCAGACGAAACACACGCAGTCTTCCTCACCCGATCCACTTGCCCGCGGTGGCTGGGTCGGTGCACACTGGCCCGGAACCCTCATGGAAGCCACCGGCATGGAGGTTGTCGAGCACAGTGCTGTGCGCACCGTCATCTCGATGCCGATCGACGGAAACCGCCAGAGCGCCGGCATTCTGCACGGAGGTGCTTCCGCAGCACTCGCCGAGACTGCGGCGTCCTTCGCGGCGCAGATTCATGCACGCGAGACAAACCCCGGCAAGCAAGCCTACGCCGTCGGCACCGAACTCAACGCATCGCATATCAGCGCTGGACGCGAAGGGATCATCACCGCGACCGCAACCGCCGTCCACCTGGGGCGCTCGTCAACCGTCCACACTGTGGAGATCAGGGACGAGGCCGACCGCCTTATCTCAGTCGCGCGCGTCACTAACCGAATCCTCGTGCGCTCGAGCCACGAGTGAGGGCCAAGAAACAGTAATGGGGAGGGTCACGTGACCCTCCCCATTCGCATGCGCGACTCTCAGTCGTCGACCTGGTTGATGACCGCGTCAGCGACCTCACGCATCGACAGACGACGATCCATCGACGTCTTCTGGATCCAGCGGAAGGCCTCAGGCTCGCTCATTCCCATGTTCTTCATCAGCAGTCCCTTGGCGCGGTCAACACGCTTACGAGTCTCGAAGCGATCAGACAGATCGGCGATTTGGTCCTCAAGCGACTCGATCTCAGCGTGACGCGACAGTGCAATCTCGACGGCGGGAATCAGGTCGGCCGGGCTAAACGGCTTCACAACGTAAGCCATCGCACCGGCGTCACGTGCGCGCTCGACAAGCTCCGTCTGCGAGAAGGCGGTGAGCATGACGACGGCACACGACAGTTCCTGCAAGATCTTTTCCGCTGCGGTGATGCCATCCATCTTCGGCATCTTGACATCCATCACACACAGGTCGGGTTCGAGCTCGAGTGCCAGCTCGACAGCTTCCTCACCGTCGGCGGCCTCGCCGACGACCTCGAACCCCGCCTGGGTGAGCGTCTCAACGATATCGAGACGAATCAACCCCTCGTCTTCTGCGACGAGGACGCGACGCGGTTCAGCCTGCTCTTCACTCATTGTCATATTCCTCAGTTTGATCGGTTTGCTCAGCTGCTCTATTGTGGTTCTCGCACACGCGAAGCCCCGATAGCCCAACTGGCAGAGGCGGTCGGCTCAAACCCGGCTTGTTGTGGGTTCGAATCCCACTCGGGGTACCGCCAGTGGAGTACGTGCTCCTAATGGTACCGGCATTTCAGCGCATATGCGACGTGCGCACCACAATTGATACATCAAAATCGCAGACGGAGAAGGGGCCGACAAGCATTGCTTGTCGGCCCCTGTCACGACTCAGGCCACGACGCTCAGTTCGAGACCGAGGTACTCGGCAGCCGCGCCCCTGCGGGCCGGCTCGTCAAGATCGGCGATAGCCTGCTTGACCCTCGAATCGTGGAAGTCAGCAAACCAGGGCTCAACGGCGCGCGAGAGCTGGCCGACCTCCAGGTTGTTGGCCACACGGCCAAACAGAGTATCGTGGACCGACACGGTCCGGATGTTCGTATTCATTTTTCTTCCTCCATCTTCTTCTCTTCAGGCGCGCCAGAAAACATGCTTTGATCGCACAGGCATTTCTGAGCACGCCGAGCAGCACTTTGCTGCATGTGCCGCGCCGTCGTTGGTGCGGCGTCCACGTGTCACAACGTGTATCCGAGTACTTTATTCCACGAAACCCGTTTTGTCCACGTGACGAAACAAAAGCAGTGGGGGCGCTGGCTCGTCGCCAGCGCCCCCACTACTCACGCATCTCACGCGTGGCGCAGACCGCCAATCGCATAGTCGGCTTCATCTCCAACTTCGTGGATACGCAGCATGTTCGAGGAGCCAGCGATGCCCGGCGGCATACCAGCAACGATCACGAGCTGATCACCGATGTCCGCCAGGTGCGAGGACTGCACGACCTGATCGAGCTGCCACACCATATCGTCCGTGTGTTGCACCTCGGGAACACGGTAGGTCTGAATGCCCCACGAGAGCGCCAGACGACGACGAGTCGACTCGAGCGGCGTGAACGCCAGCATCGGGATCGGACGGCGCATGCGCGAAAGCAGACGCGCCGACGTGCCGGACTGGCTAAACGTCACCAGGTAACGGGCATCCAGGTGCTCGGCGATACGAGCGGCAGCTTCGCAGATAACACCCGCACGGTCAGCGTAGAAACCGGGGATGGAGGCGATGCGCTCACCACCGTTTTCTTCCGTCGACTCGATGATGGCGGCCATCGTACGGACGGTCTCAATCGGGAACGCGCCGACCGACGTCTCACCAGACAGCATGACTGCATCGGCGCCATCAAGGATGGCATTCGCGCAGTCGGACGCCTCGGCACGCGTGGGGCGCGGGTTCTTGATCATCGAGTCCATGACCTGCGTCGCGACGATAACCGGCTTGGCGGCGATACGAGCAAGCTCAATCGCTCGCTTCTGAACCAGCGGCACGGCTTCCAGGGGCATCTCCACACCGAGGTCACCGCGGGCGACCATGATGCCGTCAAATGCCTCGACAATCTCTTCCAGCGCCTCAACGGCCTGCGGCTTTTCAATCTTAGCGATGACCGGAATCCGCTTGCCCATCTCGTCCATGATCTCGTGGACGTCTCTAATGTCCTGCGCGGAACGCACGAAGGACAGCGCGATGAAGTCAGCATCCTGCTCAATGCCCCAGCGCAGGTCTTCCTTATCCTTTTCAGACAGTGCGGGGACGGACACGGCAACGCCAGGAAGGTTCAGGCCCTTATGGTCCGACACCATGCCGGGAACCTCAACGCGGGTGACGACGTCAGTATCCGTCACCTCGACGACGCGGACCGCGACGTTGCCGTCGTCGATTAGCAGGCGGTCACCGGGAGCGCAGTCGCCGGGCAGCCCCTTGAAGGTCGTCCCGACGAGTTCCTTCGTGCCGGGAACATCACGGGTGGTGATGGTGAACGTGTCACCGATCTTGAGTTCCTGGGGGCCATCCTGGAAGGTTTCCAAGCGGATCTTGGGGCCCTGGAGGTCAACCAGGACAGCGACCGCGCGACCGGACGTCGCAGACGCCTTCCTCACGCGCTCAATGACGGCCTCGTGTTCCTCAGCCTTTCCATGCGACCGGTTAATACGCGCGACATCCATGCCGGCGTCCACCAGCGCCTGGAGCTGCTCAGGAGAATCAGTAGCAGGTCCAATAGTGCAGACAATCTTAGCTCGACGCATAAATAAGAGTTTACCGCCCAATCACAGTTGGAAGGAAGAGGATCCACTCCGGGTCGGCGTGATCATTCCCATGAATCCGCCTGTGGTAGGACCTCAGCGCGGAGAAAAACGACCAAGCTCAGGATCAGAACGACTCGAGAGTACTCTCGTGCGCGGACTCTTCTTCACTCACGCCAGCACCGACGATATCGTCAGCGTCACTGTCTTCGGGGGCAGCCTGGTCCTCCGTTTGCTCGTCGTCCGCCGCGGATTCTCCGTCGCGTGCAACGACGGTCGTCGAGCGTCCCAGCCGACCAGCGACGACGAACACAAGCACGCCGAGCGCGAACACGAGCAGGGACGTCCACACGTTGAGGCGCAGACCGAGAACTCTGTGCGCATCGTCGATGCGCAGCATTTCGATCCAGCTGCGTCCCGCTGTGTACGCCATCAGGTACAGACCGAACACCTGGCCACCGGCGAAGCGGTGACGACGATCAAGCCACACGATAATGGCGGCTGCTGCAAGGTTCCACAGGCACTCGTAAAGAAACGTCGGGTGGAACAAAGTGCCTGCCGGATACCCGGCGGGCATGTGGGCCACATCGATCTGAAGTCCCCACGGCATTGTTGTCGGAGCGCCGAAGAGCTCTTGGTTAAACCAGTTTCCCCACCGCCCGATGGCCTGTGCAACGAGCAGCGCCGGGGCCAAAGAATCAGCAATCGGGCCGAAGCGCACGCCCGCACGCTTGACGGCAATAAATGCACCCAGCGCGCCGAAGGCAACGCCACCCCAAATTCCGAGGCCACCGCGCCAAATCTGGAAGGCAAGCATCGGATCACCACCCGGGCCAAAGTAGGCATCCGGGGACGTAACGACGTGATAAATCCGCGCACCCACAACTCCGAGCGGAATCGCCCAGAGCGCCACGTCGTAGAGCGTGTCAGGATTTCCTCCGCGAGCACGGTAACGGCGAGCGGTCCACCAGACGCCGATGATCATGCCGACGGCAATGATGATGCCGTAGGCGCGCAGCGGGATCGGGCCGAGGTGCCAGACGCCCTGCGAAGGCGATGGGATGCCGACAGCGACGAGAGTGTTCACGCGCGGGCCCCGCTGACGCCGGCCTTCAGTTCGGTGGCAAGCTCGCCCAGCGCCTTCAGACCACGGTCGATCGAGTCGTCGAAGAGCGTCTTAACCAGCGCGGAACCGACGATGACTCCGTCCGCATATGCGCCGATCTCGCGGGCCTGCGCGCCATTGGACACGCCGAGGCCCACGCACACGCGCTCGGCACCAGCGGCGCGAGTACGCGCGACAACGTCGCCGACATGCGCGCCAACAGCCGCACGCGCGCCCGTGACGCCCATCGACGAGGCCGCGTACACCCAGCCACGCGAGTGCTCGGCGATGAGCTTAAGGCGGTGCTCGGGGGAGGAGGGCGCGCTCAGGTAGATGCGTTCCAGGTCGTACTTATCCGACGCGGCCTCCCACTGTGCGCCCTCTTCGGGCGGCAGGTCAGGGGTGATGAGGCCGGAACCGCCCACGGCAGCAAAATCCTTTGCGAAACGTTCAACGCCCCACCACTCAACGGGATTCCAGTAGGTCATCGAGCAGGTCGAAATTCCGCACGAGGTCAGCTCGTCCACCGCGTGGAAGAGGTCCTCGAGGTGGGTGCCGCGCTCGAGAGCAGCGACGGTCGCTCGCTGGATCGTCGGACCGTCCATTCCGGGATCCGAGTATGGGAAACCGAGTTCGATGACGTCAACGCCGCAATCCGCCAGAACTTTGCCCGCACGAATCGAATCATCGACCGACGGGAAGCCGACGGGCAGGTAGGCGATGAGCGCCGCGTCGCCGCGCTCACGGGCAGCATCAATGGCAACGGCTGAATGGGGTGCACGCGTCATGTCACTTCTCCTCGTTTTGATCCAGGACGGCGACGCCCGACGGCCCGGCACTGGGGTCGATGACCTGCAGCTTCGCTTGTCCGTAGCCGAACCACCGCGATGCGGTATCCACGTCCTTGTCGCCGCGCCCGGACACGGTCACGATGACGATTGGCTCCTCCCCAGGTTCAAAGGGGCCTTCCGCTTCGACCTTGGCCAACGCCCACTTGCGGACACCAGCAAGGGCATGGGAGGACTCAATGGCGGGAATGATGCCCTCAGTGCGGGACAGATGCAGGAACGCGTCCATAGCCTCGGCGTCAGAAATAGGCATGTACGAGGCGCGACCCGTCCGCGCCAACCACGCGTGCTCCGGGCCGACACCCGGGTAGTCGAGGCCGGCGGAAATCGAGTGCGAGGCCTTCGTCTGGCCGTCACGCTCCTGCAGGACGAACGTACGCGCGCCGTGAAGCACGCCGACCTCGTCAGCCGTGATGGAAGCGGCATGACGCCCCGTTTCAAAACCATCGCCCGCAGCCTCGCAGCCGAGAAGCTCGACACTCGGATCATCAATAAACGCGGTGAACGAGCCAATGGCGTTGGAGCCACCGCCCACGCAAGCGACCACCACGTCGGGCAGGCGGCCCTCAGCAGCGAGCAGCTGAGCACGCGCCTCATCGCCAATGACACGCTGGAGGTCGCGCACGAGTTCAGGGAACGGGTGCGGACCCGCAGCGGTACCGAAGATGTAGTTGGTCGTCTCGGCGTTGGTCACCCAGTCACGGAAAGCCTCGTTGATCGCATCCTTGAGGGTCGCGGAACCCGCAGTCACAGCGATGACTTCGGCTCCAAGCATCTGCATGCGTGCGACGTTCAGAGCCTGGCGCTCCGTGTCCTCGCGGCCCATGTAGATCGTGCAATCCAGGCCAAGAAGCGCCGCGGCCGTCGCCGTGGCCACGCCGTGCTGTCCCGCGCCGGTCTCCGCAATGACGCGGGTCTTTCCCAGCTCCTTGGTGAGCAACGCCTGCCCAAGCACGTTGTTAATCTTGTGCGACCCCGTATGGTTCAGATCCTCGCGCTTGAGGAAGACACGCACGCCACCCAAGTCGGCAGCGAAACAGGGGGCCTCCGTCAACAGGGAGGGACGTCCCGCGTAGTTCAGGAACAGATCGCGCAGTCGGCGCTGGAATGACCGGTCACGCCACAGGCGCTTCCACGCGGCTTCAACCTCTTCGAGGGGGCCCATGAGGGACTCGGCGACGAAGCGGCCTCCAAAATCACCGAAGTACGGTCCCTCCACAAAGTTATCGGATGCCATCACTGTCCTTCCTGACGCGCCGCAGCGACGCGAGCCTTACGATCCGTCCGCAGCGCGGGATGCTGTCCAGCGCTCACCATGTCCTGAATGCTCGCCATCGGATCGCCCGACGTCACGAGTGCCTCGCCAACGAGAACCGCATCTGCACCCCACTTGGCGTATTCAAAGACGTCGTGGGCGCTGGCGACGCCGGACTCGGCGACAGCGACAACGTCCTGCGGAATGACGTCAATGACCTGCTCAACGGTCGAGCGGTCGACTTCCAGCGTCTTCAGATTGCGCGCGTTCACACCGATGATCGAGGCGCCTGCCTCCATCGCACGGAGGGCTTCGAGACGCGAGTGCGTCTCCACCAGGGCTTCCATGCCCAGCGAGCGGGTACGCTCCAGCAGGGACACGAGCACGTTCTGTTCAAGCGCCGCAACGATCAGAAGCACGAGATCAGCGCCGTGAGCACGCGCCTCGTGAATCTGGTAGGGCGTCACGATGAAATCCTTGCGAAGGACGGGAATGTCGACGGCTGCGCGTACCGCATCAAGATCGGCGAGCGAACCGTTAAAGCGACGCTGCTCAGTGAGCACCGAAATGACCGTGGCTCCCCCGGCCTCGTACGTTGAGGCGAGCGCAGCCGGATCCGGGATCGCCGCCAGCGCGCCCTTCGACGGCGACGAGCGCTTCACCTCAGAAATGATCTTGACGGCGCCGGCGAGGCCCCGCAGAGCACCAAGCGCATCCTTCGCCTCCGGAACCTGAGTCTCCATCTCCTTGATCCGAGCCAAAGGGACGCGGTCTTCACGCTCCTTCAGGTCCTGTCGGACCCCGGCGATAATGTCATCGAGAACGCTCACGACGCTCCCCTTTCAGGCAGAAACGATCATTCCTCACCTAGGCTAGCGAAAAATGGCCGACGGCGGGTGAGGCATCCCGCAGGACGGGTCAGGACAGGGGCACAAGGGTCGATGCCCGCACGACGGACTCGACTGCGGCAGCGGCCTTGTTACGGGACTCCTCGTACTCAAGCGCCGGAACCGAATCGGCAACGAGTCCCGCACCCGCCTGCACCGAGGCAACGCCATCCTTCAGCGATGCCGTACGGATCGCGATCGCCAAATCTGCATCCCCCGACAGGTCGAAGTAGCCGACGACACCACCGTATACACCTCGCGCAGCGGGCTCGAAGTCATCGATCAGCTGGATCGCACGAGGCTTGGGCGCTCCCGACAGGGTACCCGCGGGAAACGTCGCAACCAGGGCGTCAAGAGCGTCAGCATCCGGGCGCAGCACACCCGTCACCGTCGACGAAATGTGCTGAATGTGCGAGAAACGCTTGAGCTCCATGAGCGTGGACACCTCGACCGACGCGGGATCGCACACCTTCGACAGGTCGTTGCGAGCCAGGTCAACGAGCATCACGTGCTCCGACAGTTCCTTGGGGTCCTCTAGCAGCTCAGCCGCCAGTCGGTGGTCCTCGGCAGAATCCGCACCACGGGGACGCGAGCCGGCGATCGGATACGTCCAGACGCGGCGTCGCTCACTCTTGACAAGGGTCTCCGGAGACGAGCCGACAACCTCGAAGTGGCCTCCCTTTTCATCGGGTAGGTCCAGGAAGTACATGTAGGGTGACGGATTGACCGTACGCAAGACGCGGTAGACGTCGATACCACTGGCCGATGTCGACACATCAAGGCGCTGCGACACCACGATCTGGAACGCATCACCGTCTTCAATGGCGCGCTTGGCTGCATGGACGGAAGACTCAAAATCAGCGCGGCTCGTCCGTTGACGTACCTGAGGCGGCGTCGCGTCGCTCGTACCCAGGACCGCCGGTGCAATCGGGGTCGCCAGCTGTGCCGTCATCGCGTCGAGGCGTTCGATAGCACGGTCATAGGCTCCCTCAACGCCGTCTGCCGAACCATTAAGATTCCAGGCGATCGCCATCAGGTACACCGAGCCCGTCGCGTGGTCGAGAGCCGCTACCTCTGTCGCCAACACGAGCGTCGCGTCCGGAATATCTGACTCCTTCGGGGCTGTCGCGGCGAGTGTCGGCTCCCACTCAGGAATGATGCCCCAACCGAGAGAACCAACGAGAGCGCCCGTCAGCGGAGGCAATCCTTGAATCGGCGGCGCAGCGAGCTCCTCGAGAGCGGAGTGAACGACCTCCAGGAACGTTCCCTCCTCACGAGCACCTTCCGGGTGGGAACCGATCCATTGTGCATGGCCGTCGCGTGCGACGATGGCACCGGCACTCGAAGCTCCCACAAAAGACCATCGCCCCCACGAACCACCGTGCTCAGCGGACTCAAGAATGAAGCTGCCGTAGTTGCCATGGGCGAGCTGCCGGTAGACTCCCACCGCACTCAGCTCATCAGCGAGCACCCGCCGAACGACGGGGATCACGCGCCGTTGGGCTGCAAGATCGACAAAGACGTCCCGCGGGGGCCAGGTCTGGCCCCACTCGAGGCTCACAGGCTCACACTGATACGAAGGCGTCGAAATACTCACCGGCCCATTGTCCCATCCGGAAGCGGACTCGTCCCAGTGGGGTCCACAATGAGACCGAACAATAGTGCTAGAGCCAGTCCGGAACAACACCCCAGGCAATCGCAGCCATCAGCGCAGATCCGATCATCCAAGGCCCCATCGGCACACGTGACTTCGTCCCCGCCGAGCCGATCACGATTTTCCAGAGCGCAGCAAACCCGGCCAACACAAACGACAAAGCCAGGGAGGAGACCGCAGCCTCTATACCGACGGATCCTGCCATCGCACCCAAAACGGGTGCAAGCTTCACGTCTCCCCCACCCATACCGCCGGGCAGACGGTTGAGCAGCGCGATCGGAATCGTCCAGATGAGAGCACCAGCAACGCATCCGATGAGGCGCTGCTGCCACAGGGGCGAAATGATGACGCCAACAACAACGCCCACCGTCACGCCGATACCCATCGCCGCTGTATACGCGTTGGGCAGACGATGAGTCTGAGCGTCAACGTAAGCGCTCAGCGCCCCAATCATCGCAACCGTCATGACCGCGGGCATGCCGGGACGCATCTGCGCCGCCACGAATAGGATCGCCCCAACGATCGCGGAACTCCACACAATCGCGTTGCGCGTCAGCGGGGTACGAGTCGCTTCAATAAAATACCGCCGCTGGATCTTCCACCCGGACCTCCACAGCCACACCAGCACAATGATCCATGTGAGGAATCCCGAGACGAGCGGCAGATCCGCACTGATGCGCTGGGGAAGCCAACCGACGATCACAACGACGCACCTTCCTGTGAGCGCCGTTCCAGTTCCTCCTCGAGAGCCCCGCGCATCACGTCGATATCGGGGCTGCGCCCGGTCATCAGCTGAACCTGTGCACCTGCCTGATAGACCAGCATGTCCGTGCCCTCAGCGACAATGCCGCCGCCTGCCTCATAGGCGGCGCGCAACGCCGTATCACGTGGGGAATAGACAACATCGAGGAGGACCTGTCCGTCGCGTACATCGAGACACTGCGCGAGCGAATCCGCAACACCAGCGGGCAGGGTTGAGATGATGAGGTCAGCCGCGCGCGCCGCCTTCGACACGGCCTCGACGTCGGACCACAGAACCTGTTCGATGGCCACGCCCAGACGCGAGGCAGCAGCAACAACCGATCCGTGACCGCCGAAACGGCGCGCAGCGACAGTCGATGTCGTCATCCCCAGCTCGCCAAGCGCGGCGAGGGCAGACGAAGCCGTGGCGCGGGCACCGAGGATCAGAGCACTCGAAGGAAGTGAGCGCCCCTGAATCGAACACGCGCGGCGGACGGCCGACGCGATACCCGTCACGTCGGTATTGAAACCCGCAAGAACGCCCGAGGACGGAACAACCGTATTGACCGCGCCAACCGCGCTCGCTAACGGATCAATCGCATCCAGGAGCGGCATCACCGCCTGTTTGCAGGGCATTGTCACCGACAAGCCCGCGCAGTCGCCACCCAGGCCACCAACGAAACCGGGAAGTGACTCGCGGTCTTGCTCAAGCCGACGGTACTCCCACCCCTCGATGCCGAGCTGCGCCCATGCCGCGCGGTGAATGACCGGCGACAGAGAATGCTCGATCGGCGAGCCGATCACGGCGGCCCACGTCATGACGCCGTGCAGACCTTCGGATTCGCAGCGCAGTACGCCTTGAACTGCTCGCGGTTCTTCTCCTGTTCTTCCAGAGTGGAGGCGAACAGGGTCTCGCCCGTGTCCAGGTTAACCGTCACGAAGTACAGCCATGTTCCGTCGGCAGGGTTCAGCACGGCCTTGATGGCCTTTTCGCTCGGCTGGCCAATCGGAGTGGGTGGCAGTCCCGGGTGCAGGCGCGTGTTATACGGGTTGTCATTATCGAGATCCGCCTGATCGGGCACCCCGCTGGTCTTCCCAACGCCGTACAGGACCGTCGAATCCATGCCCAGCATGCCCTTCGTTTCACCGTTTGTATCCGCTAGACGGTTATCGATGACGCGGGCGACCATCGGCATATACCTGTCGATGTTCATCTCACCATCAACGATAGACGCCTTGATGAGGACGGTTTCGCGGTCTGCGGGAGCAACACCCAGACGGTCGAGTTCATCGATCGTGCCCTTAACCATGCGCGCAATAAGGGTGGTCGGCGTGTCTGTTTCGCCGACCTCATAGGAGCCGGGAAGGAGCCATCCTTCGGCGTTTCCGCCAGCCTCAGAGGGCAGACCGATAGCCTCGGTATCGGCGAATGCCGCATCGACGTCGGCCTCGGAAACGCCCATGATATCGACGATGCGTTGCTTCACTTCCGACAGCTTCTGGCCGGAACCGATAGTCACCGTCGAGTCCACACGATTCGTCTCGTCCAGCAAAGCGGCGAGGGCCCCGGACGCGCTCATCTGGTGCTTCAAACGGTACGTGCCCGGGCGAATCGACATTGCCGCCGAAGTCTTCTCGAACTGGCGCACGAAAGCACCCACGGACTTCACGACGCCCGCTTCCACCAGGGTCTGGCCGATCGCGCGGCCCGAGGCCTCTTCATCAATGGTCACCTCGACCGAGCCGGAACCGGGGCCAGGGTAGTCATCCGACGAGGTTGTCGATGAGTTGAAGAGCTGATCGTAGGCAACGTAGCTTGCGCCGACAACTAAGCCGAGCACGAGAACAATGATGAAGAACGAACGAATGCGACGACGACGCTTGCGTTTACGGGCTGCGCGGCGTTCGCTGGCGAGCCTGCGCGAACGCATACCTGTCGTTTCAGACGTGGTCTCAACGTCCGTCGCAACGCTGCTGACACGGGCGGTCGAAGCGGACACACGCGATGCTGCACCGCTGTCGGTCACCTCGTCGAAAGACGGTAGCGGCGCCGAGCGCTGACGAAGACTCGCACCACGCGCAGGTACAGCCTCTGTGTCGGCCGAGGCCGGGGCCACCGCAGGCGTGCCGTGAAGCGGGGTCGACACGGAGTCCTTCGGGGACTCGACGCTGGAGTTTTCACGTGGAGCGTCGGAGTAGACCTTGGGTTCACCGGAGTGAATCTCACGGCGAGAACGGAAGGGGTAAGGGGGAGGCGTACTCACGTGTGTACTCCTTCGTTGGGTTCGAGGATGATCTCCTCACCGGGAGCTCGACCGCCCATGCGTTCAAGCTCGAGCGCCTGCTCCAAGATGATCTGGGCGGCCACCTGGTCGATGACACTGCGATGGTCGATTTCCGGGATGCCGGAGGCGCGCAGCCGCGCATGCGCCTGGTTGGACGTCATGCGCTCATCGACCATCGCGACCCGAACACCGGGAACAAGCTTCTTGATGCGGCGTGCATACTTGCGCGCTCCCTTCGCAGAAACGCCCTCTCCCCCGCGCAGATGACGGGGCAGCCCAACGATCACTTCGATCGCGTCATGACGACGGACAATGTCGGCGAGGTGATCGAGATCAGACAGGTCAGGGGCCCTGTGAAGGGTTTCGACGGGCATCGTGAGAATACCGTCGGGGTCGCACCGGCTGACGCCGACACGCACGGTGCCGACGTCCACGCCGATGCGGATACCCCGACGAATACTCACAGAGCCTCGATTTCCTCGCGGATCGCGTCGATCGCGTCCGCGATGCCCTCGGGCTTCGTACCGCCACCCTGAGCAATGTCATCGCGGCCGCCGCCGCCACCGCCCATGTACTTGCCAACGGCGCGAACGAGGGCACCTGCCTTCACTGAGTGCTCACGCGCGGCCTCGTTCGTCGCAACAACGAGCGAGGGCTTACCGCCAACGAGACCACCAAGGGCAACGACGACGCCGCGCTCATTACCGAGGCGGTCGCGGACGTCGAGCGCAAGGGTACGCAGGGCGTCGGCCGACGGCATGTCACCAACGGCGGCAGCCACGACGCTGACGGCGCCAATAGCCGAGGCGGAAGCCGCAAGATCGGCACCGCGGCTGAGAGCCTGAGCGGTGCGCATCTTCTCCAGTTCCTTCTCGGACTCGCGCAGCTTGGACAGAAGGGACTCAATGCGATCAGGCAGCTCATCCGCACGGCCACCAACGAGCTGAGACAGCTGGGCAACGAGCGCGTGCTCCTTGGCCTGGAACTCGTACGCACCGTCGCCGACGAGCGCGTCGATGCGGCGCACGCCGGACCCAACGGAGCCTTCGCTGAGCACAGTAATGCGACCGATGTGTCCGGTCGTCGGCACGTGGGTGCCACCGCACAACTCACGGTCGAAGCCATCGCCAATCGTGACGACGCGGACCTCCGATCCGTACTTTTCGCCGAACAGCGCGATGGCGCCGGCGGCCTTTGCCTCGTCGAGGCTCATCACCTCGGTCGTCACGGCCAGATCCTGGGCGAGCTTCTCGTTGACGAGCGCCTCAATATCATTGATCTGAGAGCCGTCAAGCGCCGCTCCGTGACGGAAGTCGAAGCGCAGTCGCGACGGCGAGTTCTCCGAACCGGCCTGCGTCGCATCCTTCGACACGACGTTGCGCAGACCCGCGTACACCATGTGCGTGGCAGTGTGGGCACGAGCAATCGCCAGACGACGCTCGCCATCAATCTCGGCGTATGCCTTCTCGCCCACCGTCATGCCACCCTCGGTCAGGGTGCCGCGGTGAACGCTCAGGCCACGGATCGGCGCCTGCACGTCGTGAACCTCAACGACGCCTCCACCAGCGAGGCGGATCGTACCGTGGTCGGCCAGCTGGCCACCCATCTCAGCGTAGAAAGGCGTGCGATCAAGGATCACCTCAACCTCGGCGGGTGCGCTTGCAGCGGGAGCCGCAACACCGTCAACGAGCAGCGCTTCGACAGTCGCCTCGGCGGCCTGCTCCGTGTAGCCCAGGAACGTCGAGCCACCACCCATCGCCTTCTCGATGTCGTGGAAGACGCGCACGTCAGTGTGTCCGGTCTTCTTCGAACGAGCATCGGCGCGCGCACGCTCCTTCTGCTCGGCCATGAGGCTGCGGAAGCCTTCCTCGTCAACCGACACACCCTGCTCGGCGGCCATCTCGAGGGTCAGGTCGATCGGGAATCCATAGGTGTCGTGCAGCGAGAACGCAGAGGCACCGGAAATAACGGGGGCCCCCTTCGACTCCTTCGCGTGTGCAACCGCTGCGTCCAGAATCGTCGTACCGGCGCTCAACGTGCGACGGAACGCGTCTTCCTCCGCGTAGGCGACCTCAGAGATCGTCTTCCAGTTGGTCTCGAGCTCGGGGTACGAGGCCTTCATCGCGTCCTTCGAAGCGGTGAGCAGGGTCGGCATGGTCGCCTCGTCGACGCCCAGCAGGCGCATGGAGCGAACCGCGCGACGAATCAGACGACGCAGCACGTAGCCGCGGCCATCGTTACCGGGACGCACGCCATCACCGATCAGCATGAGAGAGGAACGCACGTGGTCGGCCACGACACGCATGCGCACGTCATCGTCATAGGCGGCACCGGCCTCGGGGCCCGCAGCGCCCAGACCGTAGCGCTTGCCACTCATCTGCATGGCAGCTTCAATGACGGGGAATACCTCGTCGATCTCGTACATGTTGGGCTTGTCCTGCATGACGAAGGCCAGACGTTCGAGGCCTGCGCCCGTATCAATCGCCTTCTTGTCGAGCTCGCCCAGCAGCGGGTAGTCCTTGCCGGAACCCTCGCCGCGCATGTACTGGTCGAAGACCAGGTTCCAGACCTCAAGGTAGCGGTCGCCACCCGGGTCGACGGTGCCACCCACGGCCTCGGGGCCATACTCGGGGCCGCGATCATAGTGCCACTCCGCACAGGGGCCGGCGGGACCCGGCTGGCCGGTGTCCCAGAAGTTTTCCTCACGAGGCAGGCGCACGATGTGCTTGGGATCCATGCCAATCTGCTTGGTGAGTACGTTGAATGCTTCCTCGTCCTGGTCCCACAGCGTCACCCAGAAACGATCACCGTCAAGGCCATACATTCCCTCGTCACGCGAACCCGTCAGCAGCTCCCAGGCGTAGTTGATCGCGCCTTCCTTGAAGTAGTCACCGAACGAGAAGTTGCCGTTCATCTGGAAGAACGTGCCGTGACGTGTCGTCTTACCGACGTTATCGATGTCATTCGTGCGAATACACTTCTGTACCGACGCAGCACGAGGCCACGGCGCGGGCTCAACACCCGTGATATAGGGGATGAACGGAACCATGCCCGCGATCGTGAACAGAATCGAGGGCTCCGGGGAGACAAGAGAAACGGAAGGACGAATCTCATGTCCCTGCTCCTTGAAGTATTCGAGCCAGCGGGTGCGGATTTCAGACGTACGCATAGTCCCCCATGTTAGACGCTCAGCGCCGGTCGCGGCACGTCGGCACGCGCAAGCGGACAGTTGGATAAAAGAAAAACCGCGCCCCCGAGTATGGCTCGAGGGCGCGGAAATGACTAGTGTCAGCGCGAGTAGTGCTCGACGACCATCTGAACGTCGACGGTCACGGGGACCTCAGCGCGCTTCGGGCGACGCACCAGGGTCGCCTTCAGGCGGGCAAGGTCAACGTCCAGGTACTCCGGGACGGCGGGCAGCACGTCGCGGTGGATACCCTCGGCAGCGATCTCGAAGGGAACCGTGGTCTGCGACTTGGGCTTGACCTGCAGGGTCTGGCCGGGCTTCACGCGGAACGAAGGGCGATCAACGATCTTGCCGTCAACGAGGATGTGACGGTGAACGACGAACTGACGAGCCTGCTGGATGGTACGAGCGAAGCCGGCGCGCAGGACGAGGGCGTCCAGACGCATCTCGAGCAGCTCAACCAGGTTCTCACCGGTCAGACCAGCGGTACGACGGGCCTCTTCGAAGGCGCGGCGCAGCTGCGACTCACGGATGCCGTACTGGGCGCGCAGACGCTGCTTTTCCTTCAGACGAACGGCGTAGTCGGAGTCCTGGCGGCGGCGGGTACGGCCGTGCTCACCGGGGCCGTAGGGACGCTTCTCGAAGTAGCGAACAGCCTTGGGGGTCAGAGCCAGACCGAGGGCGCGGGACTCGCGCACCTGCTTGCGGGAACGATTCGTTGCCATGTTTCTTCTTCCTGTTTCTCATGTCATGCCGGAAATCCCGGCATGGGGCCAACTCCAGGATCGCATCGATCCGTCGGCTAAGGCCCCAGGTGCCCGCTGATGCGGACAACTGTTCCATCCTAGCGTCTTTTCAACAAATTGCGAATCACACCGAGCCGCTTCGTGAGCATCGCCTCATGCCCATTCTCGGTCGGCTCGTAATACTGTGTGCCTTCCAGGTCGTCCGGCAGGTACTGCTGCGCAGCAACATGGTGCGGATGATCGTGCGCGTACAGGTACCCGTCGCCATGGCCGAGTGACGTCGCTCCAGCGTAGTGCGCGTCGCGCAGATGCTCGGGCACCGCACTCCCACGTCCGGCGCGCACATCGGCGATCGCACGGTCGATCGCCAGGTACGTCGCATTCGACTTCGGGGCTGTCGCCACGGCGACGACTGCCTGGGCGAGGAGCAGACGCGCCTCGGGCATACCGATCAGCGCAACCCCCTGGGCAACGCTCACGCAGGTCGTTAGCACCTCGGGAGCAGCCATTCCTACTTCCTCCGAAGCGGCGATCATGATGCGGCGCGCGATAAAACGCGGGTCCTCACCCGCCTCGATCATACGGGCGAGGTAGTGAAGAGCTGCGTCCACATCAGAACCGCGCATCGACTTAATAAACGCGCTCGCGACGTCGTAGTGCTGATCCTTACTCCAGCGAACGAGAGCCTGATTGGCCGCCGCTTCGACGCTCACGACCGTAATCTCACCGGATCCGTCATCGCTGGCAACACCCGCAGCTGCTTCGAGGAGCGTCAGAGACTTTCGGGCGTCCGAGCCCGCCAACCGTACAAGGCCGGCCACAGCCTCGTCCGTTATAGAAAAACGCGCACCAAGGCCGCGCTCATCCGCCAGTGCACGACGAATGAGCCCCTCGATTGCATTCGCATCAAGAGGACGCAGGGTCAACAGTAACGAGCGCGACAGGAGCGGAGAAATCACCGAAAACGATGGATTTTCAGTCGTCGCCGCAACAAGGACAACCCACCGATTCTCGACCGCAGGAAGGAGCGAGTCCTGCTGCGATTTCGAGAAGCGGTGCACCTCATCGACGAACAGAATGGTTTCTTCTCCCCCGCTGGCGAGAGTTCGACGCGCATCATCGACAACACGCCGCACGTCACTAACGCCCGAAGAAACGGCAGAAAGCTCAATAAATCGCCGCCCAGATGCGCGCGCAATCAAATACGCGAGCGTCGTCTTACCAGTACCCGGAGGACCCCAGAGCACAACGGAGGACACTGCGACACCATCGCTGGCTCCAGGCGAGAGAAGGCGCCGCAACGGTGCCCCCTCACCGAGCAGGTGCGACTGACCAACCACCTGCGCAAGCGTCGTAGGGCGCATACGAACGGCGAGGGGCGCACCCGGATGAAAAGCAGGCACGCCCGACTCGTCGACAGATTCAGAATCAAACAGATCCATGAGCCCTAGCTTAGGACAATGTGACTCCATTCGAAGAAGAGCCAATCTTGGGACCGGAGAGAACCTGGACGACCACGAGGCCACCGAGGATCAGCATGCAGGCACCGGCACCCAGGAGATAGCCATTCAGTCCTTCAGACTCGTCGCCAGCCAGGGAGGAGGACAGCATTTCAGCGTGCAGCTTCACGCCGCCCGAGGCGTCAACAGAAGACCCCGCACCGGCTGCAGCAACCGTTGAAGCGACCTTGAACTCAGCCCAACCAACCAGTTCATGCTGGCGGTTCGCGACGACGACCTTGTAGTCGCCCATCGGAAGGCCCGTCACATCCATCGACACCTGATTGGAGTCTTCGACCCGAAGCCAGCGGGCTTCAGCGGTCTGCATGATATTCGCGCTCACCCAGTCGCCAGCAACGGCCTTATCTGACGGAACGTTAATCGTCAACTGTCCGCCGGTGAAAGCTGCGCTCACGCCGCCCTTATTCGCATCCGTCAGCTGCGACACGTCCGAAATAGGTGACACCGGGGTGTCGGACGGCTGCGCGGATCCAGCAGAAGCACTCGCAGAAGGTGTCGAACTCGGCGTTGCGGAAGGCGTCGGGGTCGGACGGACGGCGGGGAGCTGCGGATCATCGGGCTGAGCCGCGGGCTGTTCAGTGGTGGGCGCGGGCACAGGATCGGCGCTGGGCTCGCTCGTCGGTGCGGGCGCGGGTTCGGTCGTGGGCTGAGGCGCAGGATCGGTCCTAGGCTCAGCCGTGGGCTGAGGCGCTGGATCGGTCGTCGGGTCCGCCGTCGGTTCAGGTGTACGCGTGTCGTCGTTATCAACAGGCTGATACACGCTCACGGTGTAGCTGACAGGGTCACCCTCAACGAGGTCTCGCCCTTCCTTGAACATGAGCACCGTGACTGTGTGCTTCGTTCCAGGCTCCCACGTGATGCCCTCGACATTGTTCTGTCCATTGGGCACAGGGACCTTCAGGGTGTAGTTATGCGGACTGGTAGCAACCCACACATCATCAGCGGTCACGGGCACCGTTTCGCCATTACGCTCATACGTCGGCTGTTCAACGGGTGTCACGCGACCCGAGTCGAGCATCACGCCCCAGTAGCCCTTATCCCCGTACTGCTTCTCAAAAGAAGAGCCCTGTTCGATTCGAACAGTGAATGCCGTGGTCGGGACGGGGATAGCCCAGTCGTTGCCGTCCGCGCGAGCAGCAAATCCAGGGATCGCAAGCGCGATGGCAGCGAACAGGCACAGAGCCATCAGGAGGCTCATCAATCGACTGCGCCCCCCGAGGCCGCGCGCGGCAAGGGCAGAAGCGGCCCGTGCGTGCTGCATACCGTTCTCCTTAGTGACTTAATCCTCAGAAGCATTTGTTCTGAAACTAGAGTAACAGGCGTGGCGCGCGAATGCTAAATTCCAACGCACACCAATCGGTTAATGTACATTTTCTCAGAGCGCTAGCCCAGATGAAAGGTGATTAGCGCGGCAATCCGTGGGAGCGGCGAACAATACTGACCGTCACGACGGCACCGAGCAACGCAAGAGCACCGCCACCAGCGAGAATCCAGCCATTCAGCCGCGACTCCTCCTCGCGGGCAGCCTGATTCGAGGCCTGCTGCTCCGAGTGAGCTTTGGGACCAATCTGCGATGCGGACACGCTTTGCTGAGTGGATGAGGTTGAAGGCTCCGGAGTAGGATCCGCGCTGTTACCTGATCCACCAGACGACGTAGACGACGACTGCGTTGACGATCCCCCACTAGCAGACGTCGAGCTGGGAGAAGGAGTCGACGCAGAAGATGTCGCATCATCAGCCCGTGTTCGTTCGGACGTCCGATTCTCTCCAGACGCACTCGTCGACGACCCGCTTAGCACAGAGGGGGCGTCGGTCGGGCTCGCGGAGGTATTCTCAGAGCCCGGATCGTGAGTCGGGACGACACTGTCATCCGTCACAGGATCAGTACCATCGGTCACTGACGGCTCGGTCGGCGCCAGCGAACAGGAGCGGGCCTCGGCTGCTGATTCCACGACCGTCACCTCAACCTGAACATAGTTACCCGTCACCCCATCACCGATCATGACCTGGTGCTTCGTTCCAACCGTCCACGTAGCTGACAGGTCAATATCAGCCACGAAAGTGCCGTCCGCACCAACTTTCGCAACCGCCCATGCAGACCTATTACGTGAGACCGAGGACGGAACCCACGCTGGCAGGACCATGTCACCAGAGCGCTTTTCCTGACCATCATCGAGCGTCACAATCACGAAACCGAGGGCCCCCTCGGAAGACGGCCCCCACCCAGAGCCTTCCACATGCAGCGGCACACCGGTCGCAACAACCGACGACGCTATGATCGACGCCCCTTCTTCAGAAGCGGTCAAACACTGTCCTGCATGATCGCCAACGCCATCCGCGCTGTAGGCGGGAGCGACCGACACGAACATTCCACCGACGACGGAGACAGACGCAGTCAGTGCAAGCAGGGACATGCGAAGGCCCCGGCTCTGCGAGCGCACCTGTGTCGTCATGCGTATTCGTTTCCTTCTGTCTGGGATAGTCTCAACCAATCGACACTGTCACGCTCAGAATAAGTATGTCAGTGCCTGAGTAACCACTCGATACGAGCACCATACTATTGCCTGCCTTGCGAGATGTAATTGCGAGCAACAAGCAAATTCATGACACACCCGCTCAAAAGCTTATTTTACCTGGATTTACGCGATTTTGTCACGACAACTGTGAGCAATATTATCGAGCAATCATGTCTGCTGGTGACCTGCTGGTCAGCATTTGAGATGCTGAGAAACACAACGGTGGTCAACGACGCGGGATGACGAGAGGCGCCCCCGTCTCCGGATCCTCGATGATGCGGCAGGGCACTGCGAAGACACGTTCCACAAGCTCAGGCGTGACTACCTGGGCAGGCTCACCGTGTGCGAGGATCTACCCGTCCTTCATAAAGACAAGGTGGGTGGCATACCGGAACGCAAGATGCAGATCGTGCAGCACAGCAACGACAGTTGTACCCGCGCGCTGCAAACGCTCGGCAAGACGAAGTACCTCCAGCTGATGATTGAGATCGAGATACGTCGTCGGTTCATCGAGCAGCAAGATCTCCGTCGACTGCGCCAAAGCCATCGCAATCCAAACGGGCGTGTTTAATTGTTTGTGTATCGGTCTTTTTGTTTGAAAGGATTGATGCGTGATGAATGATGATGATGTTGTTGTTGTGTCTGGCGCTAGTGGGCGTGAGGCTGTGGAGGAGCTGCGTCGCTCGGGGGCGTTGGATGCGTTGTTTGAGCGTCTTGATGCTGGCGAGGTCGAGATGACGGGCAGTCAGGGGTTGTTGCCCGCGTTGCTTCAGGAGGCCCTTGGAGCGCGGCCTTGCCGCTGAGCTTTCCGAGCACTTGGGGTATGAGAAGGGCCAGACCAGCGCGCAGGCGCGCTCGAACACGAGGAGGGGCACGACGAAGAAGACCGTGATATCGGAGGTGAGAGCCTTCGAGATCGAGGTTCCCCGGGATCGGGCAGGCTCTTTCACCCCACGCCTGGTACGCACAGGACAGGGGCGCCTCGATGGCTTGGATGCGATGATTATCAGCTTGTATGCCGGGGGGATGACGGTAGGCGATATCCGCCATCACCTGGCTTCCACTATCGGCGTGGAGGTCAGTGCGGGGGGCGATTTCCACGATCACTGACGCGGTGTGCGAGGCCGTCTTGGAGTGGCAGCACCGCCCCCTAGAAGCGTTCTACCCGGTGATCTACCTGGACGCGATCCGCATCACAATCCGACGCGATCACAGGGTGGAGAACCGGGCCGCTCACCTGGCGGTCGGAGTGGACATGGACGGGGTCAAGCATGTGCTGGGCATCTGGGTCCAAGCCGATGAAGGCGCCTCCTTTTGGGCCCACGTATGTGCCGAGCTGGCCAACCGGGGCATCCGCGATGTCCTGATCGTGTGCTGCGACGGACTTGCTGGCCTGCCCGAAGCCATCGAAGCGACCTGGCCCCAGTCCATGGTCCACACCTGCGTCGTTCACGTAATCCGCGCGTCCATGCGTTTCGTGTCCTACAAGGACCGCAAGAGCGTCGCAGCCGCTCTCAAGGCCGTGTACAGCGCGCCCAACGAAGAAACCGCCCGAGAGGCGCTCGAAGAGTTTGCGGCCAGCGAGCTGGGAGCACGCTACCCCCAAACCGCCCTGACCTGGCAGCGCGCCTGGCAGCGCTTCACGCCGTTCCTGGCGTTCCCGCCCATGGCACGCCGCGTCGTGTACACCACCAACGCTATCGAATCGTTGAACTACCAGCTACGTACAATCACCAAGAACCGCGGGCATTTCCCCAGCGAAGAAGCCGCCGTCAAACTCCTATGGCTCGCCATCTGCAACATCGAAGACAAACGAGCCACCCAGCGCCTCACAGACGCAGGCAAACCCCCCAACAAACGAACAGGACACACCCGCCTCATCCAAGGACACACCACCACCAACTGGAAACAAGCCCTCGCGGGGCTCACCACCACCTACCCCGACCGAATCACCCCCTACCTCTAACCCCCACACACAGAAAAATTGACAGGCTCGAGAGCACGCCACTCGTCGAGTGCACGAATCAGCCCTTCCCGCCACCAGGCGACATCATGCCCGCTGCGGTAATGATCCAATTCCACATGGGCTCCCAGGCTCCACAGAAGCTCCGCACAGTCATCAACAACCGGGCGCATCGTCTGCTCCAGAGTCCCGACCTGCAGGCGTAGCGTCACTCCGGGGCGGGGCGTTGCCGCCCCAGAGCGCAGGTCGCGCATCAACGCCCCCTCGCCCACGCCTCGCGCAGCCCCGCCCCACCACAGGGACGGCGATTGGGCGACGATCTCGCCGACGGGCAGATCCTGTCGCAAGCCAACCTGCAGCGCGGCGAGGCCACCATAGGATTGGCCGGCGACCATCACGGGCCCGGCCCCGGCCTCGTCACACACTGCCTGAAGCAGAGCACCAACACGAACCGCATCCGTCAGCTCCGCCTCGCGCTCGTACAGATCTCCCGCGTCGATCGTCACGACGCGCAGGCCGGGATAACGTCGAGTCAACCAGCCGACGCCGTTGCCTCGCCAGATCTCGCCGTCGAAAAGGATGAGCGTGCACGTTGGATCCGACTCGCCGTCGTACATCACGACCCGGCGCTGGCGCGTGTGAGCGAGCCGGGCACTGGCACGCGTGCCAATCTCATGCTCCCGCGGCGCACGCATCTGAGCCGCCGCTAGATCCTCCGACGGCCACACCACCCGCGCGTCGGGTCCTACGAAGAGTGAGGCTGCGGCACCTCGCCCATTCACAACTCGCAAGGGATTCGATTCATCAGGGCCCGCGTTCTCGAGAAAGCGTATCCACTCCCCCATATCCGTACAAACGCCGGGCTCGATGCCCCACGGCCCCACGATCACCGTTTGATAGCTGATGATCGCGTCGGCGGGAAGTGCACACACGAGCGCGTGAGCATTGCCGTCGTCCGCGCCCGCACCCATGCGAAACTCGTCAAGGTGCTCGCGCGCACGATCCGTGATCGTATTCAAGATGACGTAGCAGTCAGCAGCGGCCTCGTCTGCGGATTGGAAGGTCACGCGAACGGCGTCAACCCCATCAACGACAAGGCGCTGGCCAACAATCGGGAGCGCATCGGTATCGCGATAGATCCCATCTCTTGTCTCCCGGTGCAACGGGCAAAACCCATGCGCGAAAAAGACAAGGCGTCGAATGCCACGCGATCAGTCGAACAGCGAAATATCGCCGGCACCGACACGAGCGACGACGGCATCCCCACCAGCAAAGTCAATGACCGTGGTCGGTTCCCCCACACCCACGGGACCCACGACAACGAGGTCGACCTGGTGTCCGATGCGCTCATCCACATCGAAACCATCCGTCAGCGGCTCATCCTCACCCGGCATAATAAGCGTCGAGCAGGCCAGGGGCTCACCCAGCGCCTCGACGATCGCCTGCGTGATGACATGATCCGGAATACGCACACCCACCGTGTGCTTCTTTTTATTCAGCATGATGCGCGGAACCTCCTTGGTCCCACGCAGGATAAACGTGTAGGGCCCGGGCGTGAGCGCCTTCATGGTGCGGAACTCGTGGTTGTCGATGATCACGAGCTCTCCCAGCTGCGCAAACGAGTGACACAGCAACGAGAAGTTGTGTTTGTCATCGAGCTTACGGATTAATCGGATCGTATCCATGCCCGCCTTGTTGCCGACCTTTGTTGCGATCGCATAACCGGAGTCAGTGGGCAGCGCAATCGTGCCGCCGCGCTCCAGCAGATCAACGACCGTGTTGACCAAACGTGCCTGCGGATTAACCGGGTGCATCTCGACGTACGACATACCCCTATTGTGCACGAAACCCCCACCGGTCGGTGACCAATGGGGGTTCCGTGGACAAGGTCACGGCGAGAGAATCACTTCTCGGAGTCCTCGGATGCTTCCTCGCCGCGCTTTTTCGGCTTCGCATCGACGCCGGCTTCCTTACGCTGCGCGGGCGTAATCGGCGCCGGAGCCTCAGTCAGCGGGTCGAAGCCGCCTCCGGACTTCGGGAAAGCGATGACGTCGCGGATCGACTCGGACCTCGTGAGCAGCGAGACGATGCGGTCCCAACCGAAGGCGACGCCGCCGTGCGGCGGGGCGCCGAACTTGAAGGCGTCCAGCAGGAAGCCGAACTGCGCCTGCGCTTCCTCCTCACCGATACCCATGACGTTAAAGACACGGTTCTGGATGTCGCGGCGGTGGATACGGATCGATCCGCCACCGATCTCGTTGCCATTGCAGACGATGTCGTAAGCGTAGGCCAGCGCGTTACCCGGATCCTTGTCGAAGGAGTCGATCCACTCGGGCTTGGGCGAGGTGAACGCGTGGTGGACGGCCGTCCAGGCGCTGTGGCCCAGTGCCACGTCGCCCTCGGCCTCGGCATCACCGGTGGGCTTGAAGAGCGGCGCGTCGACAACCCAGGTGAACGCCCAGGCATCGGGGTCGATGAGGTTGCAGCGCTTGCCGATCTCAAGGCGAGCAGCGCCGAGCAGCTCACGCGACGAGGTCGGTTTGCCAGCGGCGAAGAAGATGCAGTCGCCAGGCTTGGCACCGGTGGCGGCAGCAAGGCCCTCACGCTCAGACTCGGTGATGTTCTTCGCAACGGGGCCGCCCAGTGTGCCATCCTCGGCGATCGTGACGTAGGCCAGGCCCTTGGCGCCGCGCGCCTTGGCCCATTCCTGCCACTTGTCGAACGTTCGGCGCGGCTGCGAGCCACCACCGGGCATGACGACAGCACCGACGTAGGGGGCCTGGAACACGCGGAAAGTCGTGTCCTTGAAGTACTCGGTAAGCTCAGTCAGCTCGAAGCCGAAGCGCAGGTCGGGCTTGTCCGAACCGTAGCGCTCCATCGCATCCTTGTAGGTCATGCGTGGAATCGGCGTGGACAGGTCGTAGCCGATGAGCGCCCACACGTTCTTCAGGACGTCCTCGGCGACCTCAATAACGTCGTCCTGGTCGACGAAGCTCATCTCGATGTCGAGCTGGGTGAACTCAGGCTGACGGTCCGCACGGAAGTCCTCGTCGCGGTAGCAGCGAGCAATCTGGAAGTAGCGTTCCATGCCGGCCACCATGAGCAGCTGCTTGAAGAGCTGGGGCGACTGGGGCAGTGCGTACCAAGAGCCGGGCGACAGACGTGCGGGAACGATGAAGTCACGGGCGCCTTCGGGGGTCGAACGGGTCAGAGTCGGGGTCTCGATCTCGACGAAGTCGCGGGCGTAGAGCGCCTCGCGGGCGGCTCGGGAGACCTTCGAGCGCAGACGGATCGCGTACTGCTCAGGCTCACGACGCAGATCGAGGTAGCGGTACTTCAGGCGGGTTTCCTCACCCACGTTGCCGGAATCTTCAGCATTGGAGGACACCTGGAACGGCAGAGGTGCGCTGGTGTTCAGGATTTCAATATCGTCGCCCATCACCTCGATGGCGCCGGTGGCCAGGTGCGGGTTTTCGTTGCCCTCGGGGCGAGCGCAGACCTCGCCGGTGACCTTGAGGACGAACTCAGAGCGCAGCTCGTGGGCGACACGCTCGTCACGGACGACAACCTGGGCGATGCCGGACGCATCGCGCAGATCGATGAACGCAACGCCACCGTGGTCACGACGACGATCCACCCAGCCGGTGAGCGTCACGGTCTGACCGACCAGGTCGGTGCCGAGGGTTCCAATGTTGTGAGTGCGAAGCACTGTGATTCCTTTCGTTGTTACCATCCGCGAGACAGGCGGCGGCACTGTTATTGTACGCCTGCGTTCCGAAGAGTCGCGCGTGCCGCGAGTAGGATAGTCACCATGCCTGCCGACGGTTCTTCCTCTTCCACTACCCACGTCACCTGGACTCCAGCTGAAATCGGGCTGGCAATTGGCTCGGTTCTTCTCATCACACTCGTTGCTTTCGAGGAACTCGCAGCCACGACGATTATGCCCACGGTCGTCACCTCTTTGGACGCCGCTGCGTGGTATCCGATCGCTTCAGGCGCGGCCTTGGCGACGCAGCTCAGCGCTACCGTGGTCGCAGGGGCCCTCGCTGACTGGAAGGGGCCGCGTCCGGTGTTGCTCGCGGGCCTCGTCCTCTTTGCCGTTGGTCTTGTGGTGTGCGCATTCAGCTCACACGTCACGGTTTTCGTCATTGGACGCGCCCTCCAAGGACTAGGAGGCGGCCTCCTTATCGTCCCGCTCTATGTCCTTGTTGGAGCGGTTGCATCTGCCCGTCACCGCCCTTCGTTCTTCGCGTCGTTCTCCTTGGCATGGGTCCTGCCGTCTCTGGTTGGCCCCGTGATCGCTGGCCACGTCACCGAAGTATGGGGATGGCGTTACGTGTTCGGCGTCGTTCCGCTGTTTGTTGTGATCGCTGCTGTGCCCATCGCCTACGTTCTACGTTCCCTGCCGACTGCCCAAGGACAGCGCTCCCCTGTCCTTGCGGTGCTCTCGCGTGACGCCGGTTTGGTTGGAGTCGGTGTCATGGCGCTCCAGCTCGCGGGCGCGCTTGCCTCGCGACTCGCGCAGTTCGCGGTCTTCGCCCTCGGCGCGTGCATCACGGTCTGGGCACTGCCTCGACTCCTCCCGGACGGCACGTTCCGATCGCACCGGGGTATGCCGTCGGCAATCCTCGCGCGGCTGGGCGCAATGGCTTCCCAGGTGGGTCTCGCAGTTATGATTCCACTGATTCTGCAGCGGGTACACGGGTGGTCCGAGGCCTCTTCTGCCTGGTGGGTCACCCTCGGCTCGATCACATGGGCCATCGGTGCGGTCGGCCAGGCGCGCGTGCACGATCCGCAGCTGCGACGCCGACTCCCGGTCGTCGGCGGCGCAATGATGGCGGTCGGAGCGATCCCCGTGGGTGCTCTGCTTCTTCCGTCAATTCCGGTGTGGGTGGCCCTCGTCGGCTGGCTTCTCGTCGGTCTGGGCGTCGGTCTCGTCCACGCGCCCCTGTCGGTCATGGCACTCGAGGTGACGCCCGAGGCCAAGCACGGGCGCGTCTCATCGTGGCTACAGGTCGCGGATTCAGCAGGACCCGCACTCGAACTTGCCCTCGTCTCAGTAGCCATGAGCGCGTGGGCCGCCACCGCCACGGTGGGCGGGGCGGCCTACGCTCCCTACTGGGTGATTGCTACTGTGCTCGCTATCCTCACCGTGGTCGCCGTGACTCGGCTGCGTCCCGCGCCGGGATGCTCCACAGATGAGGCAGCTAGCACTCAGTCGTCGTAACGACGCTTGCCGAAGTGGCGGCGTCCGCCGTCGCGGCCACCGTCGCGCTCCCAGCCGCCGTCACGGCCGCCCTCGCGTTCGAGGCGGGCACGCTTGATGTCTTTCTCCCAGCGCTCGGTGCGAACGCTGCGACGAGGACGCGACCCGTCGCCCTTTTCGAAGCGGTGCGGACGTTTCTCGTCGCGGTCCCCAAAACGCCCCTCGCGGTCGCCGTAGCCACCGCGGCCACGGTTATCGCGATCATAGTCGCGACGTTCGCGGCGCTCGAAACCGTCACGGTTACCATGGGAGCGCCCGCCGGGGCCCTCGTCCACGCGGATGCGCAGCTGGCGGCCCGACACGTATCCCTTGGAAATACGAGAGAGCTGCTCGCCGGAGAGGTCTGCCGTGATGTCGACCAGCGAGAAGGTTGGGTAGATCTCGATATTACCGATATCGCGGCCATCGATGCCGCCCTCGCCTGCAATCGCGCCGACAATGGAACCGGGCTTCACACGGTCCTTCTTGCCGACCTCGATGCGGTAACGCGTACCGGAGCCGGGCGCGGGACGACCGCCCGCGCGACGACGAGCGCCATTGGCGCCGCCCTTGATCGGACGGTCCTTATCGCGGCCGGCCTCGAAAGTGGCGCCGACGAATTCACCGGACTCATCGAGCTGTTCCTCGCGACGGATCTTGCCGTTGCCACGGCGATCCTTCGCGACACGCGGAGCCGGGCCCTCGTCGCCGACAGCCGTGGCCATCAGTGCCGCAGCGATATCCTCGACGGACATCTCATCGCCGAGATCGGCAAGCAGGCGCTTGTACATGTCAAGGCGACCGCGCTCGATGCGCGCTGAGAGGCCCTCAAGGAGGCGGCTGGCGCGGAATTCGGAGACGGCTGCGGGCGAGGGAATCTCGACCTCTTCCATCTCGGTGCCCGTCAGCTTCTCAATGCGGCGCAGACGGCCGTGCTCACGCGGGGTGAAGAATGTCAGCGCTCGGCCCTCACGGCCCGCACGGCCGGTGCGACCGATGCGGTGGACGTAGGCCTCGGGCTCACGCGGAACGTCGAAGTTGACGACGAGGGAGATACGTTCGACGTCGAGGCCTCGGGCGGCCACGTCGGTCGCGACCAGCACGTCGAGCGAGCCATTCTTGAGGCGCTCAACCATGCGCTCACGCTCGGTCTGGGCAACGTCGCCGGAGATGCCGGCGGCGCGGAAGCCTCGGCCCGAGAGCTCCAGCGACACCTCTTCAACGTCTGCGCGCGTGCGCACGAAGACGATGGCGGCATCGGCCTCTTCCTGGCCTTCCTTGATGTGCTGGGCTCGGGTGGCCAGCACGCGCGAGAGAGCACCGATCTTGTGCTTGTAGGGCACGACCGCGTAGGTCTGGTGGATGGTGTCGACCGTCGAAGACTCGGTGGAAACCGCAACCTTGACCGGATCCTTCAGGTGCTCGCGGGCGACCTTCTCAATGGCCGCGGGCATCGTTGCACTGAAGAGAGCCGTCAGTCGATCATCCGGGGCGCTCGACGCGATCGTCTCGACATCCTCGGCAAAGCCCATACGCAGCATTTCGTCGGCCTCGTCGAGGACCAGCATGCGCACGTTCGACAGGTCGAGGGCGCCCTTCTCGATAAGGTCGATGACGCGACCCGGGGTGCCGACGACGACCTGAGCGCCGCGCTTGAGCGCGCCGATCTGCGGGCCGTAGGGCGAACCACCGTAGACGGGGACGACGTCGAGGCGGGCCGTACGCGCGGCAAAATCCTCGATCGCCTGGGCACTCTGGATCGCGAGCTCACGGGTGGGGGCCAGGACGAGAGCCTGCACGTCGCGCTCGTCCGCGTCAACAATCGCTAGGAGCGGCAGACCGAATGCAGCGGTCTTACCCGTACCGGTCTGGGCGATGCCGACAACGTCGCGCAGCTCCAGCAGCGGCGGGATAGCAGCGGCCTGAATCGGCGTGGGGACGCGGAAGCCCATGTCGGTGACGGCCGCGAGGATCTCCTCGGGCAGTCCGAGGCTCGCGAAGGTCACGGTATCCGTGTCCTCCTCGTCCGCGCGATCATCGTCGAGGTCGTCAATATCGTCGGCAATCGCCGTCATCTCGCGCTCGTCGTCAGCGCGTTCCATGAAATCGTCAGAGGGCATAATTCATCCTTGCGTGGTGCAATCGGTGTCAGCAAAACCATTGGGGCGGGCCTACTCGGCTCCTCGGCACGGCCTCACCCATAACAACAAATCCCGCATCCCGCGGGCACCATAACAAGGGGCAGCGCCTCATCGCTATCACCAGCATACCCTCGCAGGCAGCTGACAGAGTCGCGTGGTTGGCGAACTCACTGTCTGCGAATCGTCCGCCCTCTACGACGGGACAATACTCAGAGGGGCAGGCGAGCGAGGAACGAGGCGATCGTCACCTGTCGGTTGTCCTCGGACCGCAGGGGCGCAACGACGAGTCGATCGACCGCATCGCGACACAGTCCCCGCAGGTCGCGCATCACGATGCGTCGACGGCGCGATGCGGCCCAGCGGGCGAATGCTCGGCTCGCGCACGCGCACAGCACCGTGATCAACAGGCACAGTGCAACCAGGGCCGTCGGAAGCGGAATCGGCCCAAGCGCGGGGACCCGAACATCGATGAGGACAGCCCTGCCCAGGTGCACGAGAACGATCCACGCAACACCCGCGACAACGCCGAGCCACGCGAGCAGCTGCGCACCACCCAGCACACGACACAGCGCCGGGGCTCCGGTCGAGACGCGAATATGCTCCGCAACCTCACGGTGCGCTGCGTCCGGGACCTCTCGCGCCCCACTGAGCGCACGCTCGACCAGCGCCGCACGCCACCGGGCAGGACGCGCCTGCGCGCGCACCCCAACGGCCCCACGAACGGCGTTAACAAAAGCAGCTTCATCGGAGGCGGACCGAGTCGGCAACGTCGGAGTCGTCGCCCCCTCGGAGCGCGACTCATCGTCCAGATGCAGGCGGCGTAGCGGGTCCGCACCCGCAGTGGCCAGCCAGCGCAACGGTAGCCAGCCGCCCGCTCGGCGTCCGGCACGCAGCGTCGAGTCAGCCACGGCCTCGGCGATGATGGGGGCACCCGCGAGGTCTGCGGCCGTGCCAGCCAATTCGGCAGCCAGACCGTCGGTCTCGAGGCCGCGGACCGTGCCGGTCAGCTCCAAGGACTCACGCAGCAGCCGGGAGGCCTCACGCAGCGCAGCACGCGCGTGCGCCGCCTGGCGCGAGACCCGCTCAGCCTCGCGCGTCAGGTGTTTGATGAGCGTACGCATGCCTTCACCCGTCGTCGCCGACGCGGCGAAGACCTGGGCGTCAGCCATGCCGCGCTCGCTGAGCAGACGACGCAGGTCATGTTTGATCGCATCTCGCTCGGGCACGGAAATGGTATCGACGTGCGTCAGGACAACCGTCACCGATGCATGCGACGAGCGCAGGCGCACCAGCCACTCGTCGTGCAGACGGGCGTCAGCGTACTTCTGCGGATTAACGACAACGACAAGCGCATCAACACGCGACGCCAGACGATCAGCAATGTCCGCATGACGAGCATCAACCGAATCAATGTCCGGCAAATCAACGACGACGGTGTCGCCAGGCAGCGCTTGCGGTGCCTCCACCCGACGACCGATATCCAGCCACCCCAGCAAATCCTGCGGTTCTCGGCCTCGCGGCAGCACAGCGCACGCCTCATTCGTCGTGGGACGTCGAACACCCGCGGTGACGACCTCTCCCCCACTCAGCACATTGACGAGGGAGGACTTGCCGACACCCGTACCTCCCAGCATGCCGATGACGCACCAGGACGGGTCGACCTCGCTGCGTTCAGCAGTCACGTCAATGAGATCGCGAATGTGCGCCAGAGTCTGCTGATCGAGATCCGGTGCTGCCAGGGTGCACATCTCGTCGAGCTGCTGGGCGGCAGACGCCACGGGGTTCGTCGCTCGCCTCATGCCAGCACCTCCCAGGCGCTCTCCGCTGCCGCCCCCAGCTTGTCGATGAGAACCTTGTCGGAAACCTGATCGAGGCTCGCGCTCACCGGGGCAACGACATCCGACAGAGACTCTCCGGCGAGGCGCTCGAGCGCCGCACGGGCCTGCTCCGCCAGCGAGCGAACCGTGCGTTCGCCGAAATAGGCTTCCAGGATTGTCTGGGACAGGGCGGCCGATGCCCCGGCGATACCGACTTCAACACCGGTGAGACCACCGGTCATCGTAAACGCGGTCACCATCAGCGACACCGTCACGACGTTGATGCCGCCCGCAAGCATGCGCCCGCTGACGCGCGAGGACTCGGCCTGGCCACGAATGATCTGTGTGACTTCACGTGTCCACTCCTGCGCGACCGTGCGGGCGCGCTGCGCCGCCGCATCGACGTCGAGCAGCTCATCGAACGAAGACGTATCGACGACCATACGCGCCCTGCGCAGGGATTCGCCCCACGCCCGGTGGTACTGGTCCGCCAAACGCTGTGCAAGGCCTCCGGTCAGATCGCGCTGTACATGAACGTCCGGCGCTGCATGTCCACGAAGAGCACCCATCACGCGCGAGCTCAAACCAGAAAACACACGCGAGACGGTCTTGGACATATCCCACGAGCCCAGCACCTCGGCGATGCGTGCGCTTACTTCGCCACGCAGTACGTCATCACTCGACGAGGAGGACACTTCCCGCGCATAGGAAGCAACGAGCTGCTCGATATCGCCGGCCGCTGCCTCGAACTCGCGGTTGCTTTGCCTCGCAGCCTCCAGTGCGCGCGTCGTCTCCTCCAACGACGAGGCAACGGCCCCGGACAGCGATCGACGCACGATAGCGGCGCGTTCCTCGGTATCGCGTCCGATTCCCTCCAGGTAGGAGCCGATCGGCGCGATTGCTTCCGCGGGTAGGCGACCGTCGCTGAGCGGCTGCTCCTCGACCGTATGAATCGCGACCTCACCCAGGCCACGCCGGCGAGCCAACGCGGCCAGATCCTCACGAATTTCCTGCGTCGCCCCAGCGGGGACGCGGTTGAGCACGATGGCGACACGCAATCCGCGGCTCGCGGCTTCCTCCAGGTGCTTCCACGCCACCGCATCCGCGTAGCGGGCCGCGGTCGTGACAAACACCCACAGATCTGCACCGTCGAGCAGCTCCGCAGCCAGGCGACGGTTTCCGTCCTCGACGGAATCGATGTCTGGGGCGTCGACAATGCCCACGGCGGGCCACAGCGTCTCCTCGACAGCGATTGTGATCGCGTCGAGGCTCTCCCCGCCCGTGCCCACGCTCTTCGCCAGTCGCGGCAGCACTCGGTCCGACATGAACCACTCGCGCGCCTTGGGCGAGCACACCAACACGGGGCGACGAGTCGTCGGACGAACGGCGCCCGCCCGACTCACGTTTCGGCCAAGCAACGAATTGACGAGCGTCGACTTACCCGACCCCGTCGAGCCGCCGACGACCACCAGTACGGGTGCATCCGCGTCCTCGAGGCGCGGCAACACGACGTCCTGCAGGCGTCGCAGCGCGCGCTCCGCGTCGCCACGACTCCCGTCCGGAATGGCATGGAGCGTTTCCTCGAGGGCTTGTGCCAGCGAGCGAGCTGCTTCAACCGCCGTGAGGGACACTCAGTCGGTCACCTTCTCGATAGCGGGGACCGCGTCGGCCTCGGGCAGGACCCACGTGTGCGGGTCGGCGTCCACCTGCTCACCGCTGCGAATGTCCTTCACCGTGTCAGCGCTGCCCTCCTCGCCCGGGAACCAGACGAAGGGGATGCCGCGCTTATCGGCGAACTTGATCTGCTTGCCAAACTTCGCGGCGCTGGGAGCGACGTCCGTGGAGATGCCGCGCGAACGCAGGAGCGCCGCGATCTGCTCGGAGCGCTCACGCTGTTCCTCCGCGATGACCGCGACGACGACCGCCGTGGGCACCTTGCGAGAGGCCGTCACCATCGGCGCCGAGATCATGCGCGACACGAGGCGCGAGACACCGATCGACAGGCCGACGCCCGGGTAGGTGCGCTTGCCGTCCTTCGCCAGGGAGTCGTAGCGTCCACCCGAGCAGATCGAGCCGAGGTCCTCGTGACCTTCGATCTCCGACTCGTACACGCTGCCCGTGTAGTAGTCGAGGCCGCGGGCGATCTTGAGGTCCGCGACGACCGCACCCGGCATCCGCTTGTTCGCGGTATCGAGGAGCTCGGTCAGCTCCTTCAGGCCCTCGTCCAGCAGTTCGCCGCCCACACCCAGCTCGGCCAGACGCGCGCGCACCTCGGAAGAGTCGGACGTGCGGATCTGCGCCATCTGGAGCAGAACGGATGCCTGGTCGCCGTCAATACCGGACTGAGCCAGCTCGGCGGCCACACCTTCCGGGCCGATCTTGTCAATCTTGTCGAGGCCACGCAGGCCAGCCTCAACGTCCGTGACCCCGAGGGACTCACACACGCCCTGAACGACCTTGCGATTGTTCACGAGCACGCGCACGGGCGGGATCGGCAGGTTGTTGAGCGCTTCGGCCATGACGAGGGGCAGGTCTACCTCGAAGTGAAACGGCAGCTCGCCGTTACCCACGACATCGATATCCGCCTGCGTGAACTCGCGGAAGCGACCATCCTGGGGGCGCTCGCCGCGCCACACCTTCTGGATCTGATAGCGCTTGAACGGGAAGTCCAGTTCGTTCGCGTTCTCCACCACGTAGCGGGCGAATGGAACGGTCAGATCGAAGTGCAGACCCATGCCCTTGTCCTTGGGAGCGCGTGCGCCCGCCGCCGCGGCCTTCAGGGCCTGCAGGCGGTCGAGCACGTAGATCTCTTTGGAGGTCTCGCCCTTTGCTTCCAACTGCTCGAGGGTCTCGACCGCCCGGGTTTCAATGCCCGCAAACCCATGCAATTCGAACACGCGCCGCAGCTCGTCGAGGACATGCATCTCAATGATGCGGCCCTCCGGGAGCCATTCGGGGAAACCTGACAGGGACGTGCGAGCCATTGAGCGTTCTTTCTATGAGGAATGTGGTTAGCCGATGCGACGAGCGCGAATCAGATACTGGTTTGAGCGTATCTCATCCGCGAGCGTCGTCGCCGGGCCGTGGCCGGGAACGAGGACGGTGCGAGGATCGAGAGCGTTGGAAATCGTGCGCAAAGAATGCCGCATTTGAGTTTCGTCGCCCCCGGGCAGGTCGGTGCGCCCGACGCTGTCCTTAAACAGCACGTCTGCGCTCATCGCCCACGGAACCGCTTCGTCGGAAGAGTAAAAGGACTGGTTGTTCACCCGAATGTCGAGCGGACTCTCCCCCAGGAAGACAGCCGACCCCTCGGTATGGCCGGGTGCGGGAACCATGCGCAGCCACACGCCGGGGCACACCTCGAACGAATCTGAGGGCACCTCACGCAGAGCGGCGGGCTTGACCCACTCCCCCACGAAGTCGGGCAGCGGCATCGGCAGGAACGAGGCCGGGTCATCCATGCGGTACATGTCGGGTCCCGGCACGTACACGGGAACGGTGCCTCCATCCGCTCCCCAGGTCGATACCGCGGCCGCGTCCCAGACGTGGTCGGGGTGTCCGTGCGTCAGAAGCACCGCGCCCACGCTGACGCCCTCACGCTCGAGGACCTCGCGGATCAGGTGTTGGATTCCCGCAGAAGGATCGACGACAAGGGCAGTGCCCGCCCCGGAAGGGACGAGCACAAGCCCATTCGCCGCGTAGAAAGGCGACGGAATGACGTGAAGACGCATGTCACTCCATGGAGGAGGAGATCTGCGCGAGCCAGGCGCGCTTGGTCTCGAGAGCCTCGCGCACGTTCCTGGCGGCCTTCTCGTCGCCCTTGGCCTCGGCCTCGGACAGAGAACGCTCAAGCTGAGCGATCTGCTCCTCAAGCTGACCGACCATGCCGGCCGCGCGGGCGCGCGTCTCGGGGTTGGTGCGACGCCATTCCTTCTCTTCGGCCTCGCGGACGGCAGCCTCGACGGCGCGCAGACGCCCCTCAATGCGGTGCAGGTCGGCAGAAGGCACGCGCCCCACCTCTTCCCAGCGGTCCTGGATCTGGCGCAGCTGTGCCTTGGCTCGTTCAATGTCGCTCACCGGCAGGATCGCCTCTGCGTCCACGAGGATGGCTTCCTTGGCCACGAGGTTCTCGCGGTACTCAGCATCCGTGGCCTCATCCTTGGCGCGACGGGCGTCGAAGAAAACCTGCTGGGCGGCGCGGAAGCGCGCCCACAGCGCATCGTCTTCCTTGCGGGAGGCACGCGGGGCAGCCTTCCAACGGTTCATCAGCTCGCGGTAGGCGCCGGAGGTACGCGACCAATCCTCGGAGGAAGACAGGGCCTCGGCCTCAGCGATCAGAGCCTCCTTCACGCGCTTTGCTTCCGACTGAGCCTGGTCAAGCTGGGAGAAGAACTGACGGCGGTGACGGTCAAACTGGGTACGCGCAGAGGAGAAGCGCTTCCAGAGCTCATCCTCCACGGCCTTCTCTAGGCGAGGGCCGCGGCGCTGAAGGGTCTTCCACTCGTCAAGCAGGTCACGCAGCGTCTGGCCCGAATGCTTCCAGTGCGTCTTCGCGGGATCCTGCGCAACAATCGCCTCGGCACGCTCAACCACCGCGGTGCGTTCGGCAAGAGCCTGAGCCTTGGCGGCCTTACGTTCCTCGCGGGCCACCTCCTTGCGCTCCTCGGCAGCCTTCTCGACGGCCGCAACGCGCTCGCGCAGCGCCGGAATATCACCGATGACATTGGGAGAGGCGACCTGCTCGCGCAGCGTCGCGAGGGTCTGGTCAATGTCGCGCGGGCTCAGGCTCGCCAGCCGATCCTCAAAGAGCTTGATCGTCGCCGCAAGGTCGGCGTAACGGCGCTCGTAGAGAGCGTAGGGAGCAGCGGGAATGCCCTCGGGGAAGCCGCCAATGACGCGCTCCTCGTCTCCATCCTTGACATAGACGGTCCCATCCTCGCCAATGCGGGCGAAGGGATGATCGGGCACCTCAGACGCTGCGATCGTCGTCGAGGAGGCAACATCCTCAGGAGTCGAGGGAGCAGCTTCGGGAGCAGTTTCGTTATTCGGAATCGGCGTCGTGGTCACGATATTCCTTCTGAGACGAGGGCTTACGCCCGGCGCGGGTGTGTGCCGATGTGACACACAATTCTAGTGTGTCACATCTAACGAGGAGGGGAAAGTGAATCACCCGAAAAGGGGACGGATGTAACACCCTTTTCCCGCTGATCGGCGCAGGCCACCCCCGCCTCGTCTATGAGTCAGCGCCGATGCGCAGCGCCTCGAAGACGCCGTCAACCCGACGCAGGGCGGATAGAACCGCGTTGAGATGACCGAGATCGGCCAGCTCGAAGGAGAAGTTTCCCGAGGCAACCTGATCCCCGTCGGTCTTGAGTGCGGCCGCGAGGATATTGACACGGTAGTCGGACAGGACGCGCGTCAGATCGGACAGCAGGCCGCCGCGATCGAGCGCACGTACCTCGATCTGAACGCGGAAAGGAGCCCCGAGTCCCTTCTCATTCCACGACACGTCAACGAAACGCTCAGGCTGCAGCTGGCCCAAACGCACCGCGTTCGCGCACGTGGAGCGGTGCACCGAAACTCCCTGGCCGCGGGTGATGAAGCCGACGATGTCATCCCCGGGAACAGGAGTACAGCACTTGGCGAGCTTCACCCAGATGTCGTTAGGACTCAGTCCGGCAACCGTAATCGCCGCATCACCGCTATGCTCCGAGCGAGGCTTCTGCGAGCCCGGCGTCACTCCCTCGGCAAGCGTCTCCTCCGTACCGTCTCCCCCACCCAGGTTATCGACGAGGCGGGTCACGACGTTTTGCGCGGAAATATGTCCTTCCCCGACAGCCGCGTACACTCCGGATACGTCCGGATATCCGAACGACGTCGCTACCGACAGAATCGAGTCGTGATTCATCAGGCGCTGGAGAGGCAGGTTCTGCTTGCGCATCGTGCGAGCCAACGCTTCCTTGCCCGCCTCGATGGCTTCCTCGCGGCGCTCCTTCGAGAACCACGCCTTGATCTTGGAACGCGCACGCGGGGATGCAACGAAAGCAAGCCAATCGCGAGACGGGCCCGACTTGTCCGACTTCGATGTCACGACCTCGACCGTCTCACCCGACTCCAGGCGTGTATCGAGCGAGACAAGACGCCCGTTCACCTTCGCACCCACGGTGCGGTGTCCGACCTCCGTGTGCACGGCATAGGCAAAATCAACGGGAGTCGCGCGCGCGGGCAGGACGATGACCTGTCCCTTCGGCGTAAATACGTACACCTCGTCGCCGGCGATCTCATAGCGCAGCGAATCTAGGAACTCTTCGGGGTCCCCCGTCTCGCGTTCCATCTCGACCAGAGCACGTAACCAGTTCGCCTGCTCGTCCGAGCTCATCCGATCGGAATCGCCGCCCGTGGCATTCGGGTTCTGCTTGTATTTCCAGTGCGCCGCCACGCCATGCTCGGCGCGCTCGTGCATGTCGAACGTGCGGATCTGGATCTCGACAGGCTTGCCACCCGGACCGATCACCGTCGTATGCAGGGACTGGTACAGGTTGAACTTCGGCATCGCGATGTAGTCTTTAAAGCGACCCGGGATCGGATTCCAACGCCCATGCAACGACCCCAGGACTCCGTAGCAGTCCTTGATCGACTCCACGAGGACCCGGACCGCAACCAGGTCAAAGACCTCGTCGAATGCTTTCCCACGCACGATCATCTTCTGGTAGATCGAGTAGTGGCTCTTTGGGCGACCACTGACCGTCCCCTTCGTGCCCGAGCGCCGCAGATCCTCCTCGATCTGGTCGATGACGTCGCGCAGGTACTCCTCACGCTGCGGAGCGCGCTCGGTGACAAGGCGGTCGATCTCCTCGTAAATCTCCGGATACAGTGTCTTAAAGGACAGCTCCTCGAGCTCCCACTTCACCATATTCATGCCGAGGCGGTGAGCGAGCGGCGCGTAAATTTCGAGGGTCTCCTGGGCCTTCTTCGCCGCCGACTTCGCCGGTACGAAGCGCCACGTACGGGCGTTGTGCAGGCGGTCCGCCAACTTGATGAGGAGGACACGGATATCGCGACTCATCGCGACAAGCATCTTGCGCAGGGTCTCGGACTGTGCAGCAGCTCCGTAGTGCACCTTGTCGAGCTTGGTAACACCGTCCACGAGGTTGGCAATGGCTTCTCCGTACTCAGCAGCCAACTGTTCGAGGGTGTAGTCCGTATCCTCGACCGTGTCGTGCAGCAGTGCGGCGACGAGCGTCGGAGTCGTCATACCCATCTCTGCGAGGATGGTCGCGACAGCAACCGGATGGGTGATATAAGGTTCGCCAGACTTGCGCATCTGTCCGCGATGATGTTCCTCAGCGGTGCGGTACGCACGCTCAACGACGCTGATATCCGCCTTCGGATGATTAGCGCGCAGCGCACGCACAAGCGGCTCAATCTCAGGGATCGTGGCGCGCCCTCGCGAGCCAAACCACACGAGGCCGGAGCGCACCCGGGAACCAGCCGCCGGAAGCGCGGAGCCTGTTGTCATGTCGTCGCTGCTCATGGCCCCATGATAGCGACGAACGAGCGGGTCCGGGGATCAGACGATCCCCGGACCCGCTAACTGTCAAGAAGCAGTGCTCACAGATGCAGTGCGGTCTCCACCGTCACATCCGAAAGCACCGAGCGCCCGCCCAGCGCATCAAGCTCGAGCAGAACGGCCACGGCCTCGACGGACGCACCACACTGACGCAGCAGCCTAACCGCTGCGTTTGCGGTACCACCAGTGGCGAGCACGTCGTCAATGATGAGGACACGCTGGCCCTCACGGACGGACTCCGGATGTATTTCCATGCGCGCTGTACCGTACTCGAGCTCATAATCCACGCCGATCACGTGGCCGGGCAGCTTGCCGGCCTTACGGATCGTCAGCATGCCGAGTCCGAGTTCGGCTGCCACGGGGGCGCCGAGAATGAAACCGCGCGATTCCAGGCCCGCGACGGCGTCGATGCGGCCCTCGTAGCGCGCACCGATCAGCTCGACCAGTTCCTTGAATGCCGGACCGTTCGCGAACAGCTCGGTAATGTCACGGAACAGGACGCCGGGCTCCGGGAAATCCGGAATCTCCAACAGGTTGCTACGCACCAGGGCGGCAACGCGGTCGCCAAGCTCACCGATCATCGATGATTCTTCTTCCTATGGGGCTGGTTCTCATTACCCAGACGCTGTCCGGGCTTGATAGGAGCCACCTTGACGGACTTCGACGTGGAAGCCTCGCCGGTGGCGGTGCGGTGGTCGCGCTGGTGTGCGACCGCTGCGTTGTGCTCGCGGGTCTTGCTCGAGAGCTCCTGGAAAGTCACCAGGAGCGGCGACGCGATGAAGATCGACGAGTAGGTACCGGCGATCATGCCGACGAACAGAGCCAGCGAGATATCCACTAGGGTACCGGGGCCCAGGGCCACGGAACCGATAATGAGGATCGCGCCGACGGGGAGAAGCGCCACAACCGAGGTGTTGATCGAGCGAACCATCGTCTGGTTGACCGCAAGGTTCACGTACTCGCCGAAGGTGTAGTGCTTCTGGTCGTAAACGTCCGCGGTCAGCTCGCGCACCTTGTCGAAGACGACGACGGTGTCATAGAGCGAGTAGCCCAGAATCGTCAGGAAGCCGATGACGGTCGCGGGCGAAACCTCAACCTGGAGGATCGCGAAGACACCCACGGTGACAGCGATATCGTGCAGCAGCGCCAGGAGCGCGGAGGCAGCCATGCGCCACGAGCGGAAGTAGACGGTCATCAGCAGGGCAACGAGGGCCATGAAGATCGCGAGCGACTGCGCGGCCTTGGTGGTGACCGACGAGCCCCAGGAGGGACCGATCGAGGAGGACTGAACCTCGGAGGCATCGACGCCGTAGGCGCCGGCCAGCGCCTCGCGCATCTGCGCGGTATGCGCGGAGTCGAGAGACGTGGTCTGAATGCGCACGGAGTCAGAACCCACGCGCGTAACCTTCGGGCTGCCCTCAACAAGGCCGCTTGAGCTGACCGCACGCGACGCGAAGGACTCGCTCTGATCACTCACGTGAGCGACGTCAAACTGGGAGCCACCGGTGAACTCAATCGAACGGTTGAGGCCAAGGATCGCGACGAGCGCGAAACCTACGACGATCACGCCCGCGGCCAGACCAACGAAGATCTTGCGCTTGGGAACGACGGCGTAGGACTTGTCGCCCGAGTACAGGGCGTTGCCCCACTGAGCAAAACTCATCATGTCAGTTCTCCTCTTCCTCGGTCGCGACCGTCGCGTCATCTGTCGACTCACCCGACGAGGCCACCTCTGCCTCTTCCTGCGCCTTCGCGGCAGCAAGGCGCGCCGCACGGCGACGCTCGGCGATGGACAGCCCGTCCCCGGCCTCGTCATCCTTGTTCTTGGAGGCGGAATCGCCACGAGCGACGACGCGCCCACGGCCCGCGTACACGAGGGAGCTCTTCGCACCCAGGTGCTCGGGGTCGAGGCCAGAGAACTTGTGTCCTTCGCCGAAGAAGCGAGTACGGATCAGCAGCTCCATCATCGGGTGGGTGAACAGGAAGATCACCGCAATATCGATGATCGTCGTGACGCCGAGCGTGAAAGCGAAGCCCTGAACGCCACCAACAGCAAGCAGGTAGAGGACCACGGCAGCGACCAGATTGACAGCGTCGGAGACGAGGATGGTGCGCTTGGCGCGATCCCAGCCCTCTTCGACAGCCGCCTGCAGCGGTCGACCGTCACGCACTTCATCGCGAACACGTTCGAAGTACACAATGAAGGAGTCAGTCGTCACGCCGATTGCCATGATGAGACCCGCGACACCCGCCAGCGACAGGCGATAGCCCATCGCCCACGAGAGCAGCGTAATCACCAGGTAGGTGATAACCGAGGCCACCACCAGCGAGCCCGCCGAAATGATTGCCAAACCGCGGTACTGCCAAATCAGGTAGAGGATGACGAGAAGGAAGCCGATGAGGGCTGCCCACAGGCCAACCGTCAGGTGATCGGTACCGATTGTCGCCGAGATCTGCTGTTCGGACTCGACCTCGAAGTTCAGCGGCAGCGAACCGAAGCTCAACTGATTCGCGAGGGTGGACGCGGACTGAGCGGTGAAGTTACCGGTGATCTCAGCCTGTCCGTTGGGAATGATCGCGTTCATCGAGGGGGCCGTGATGACCGTACCGTCCAGGACGACCGCGAAGGAGTTACGGTCGGGACGGCCCTGGTAGAACGAGGAACCCGAGGGATCAGAATCGTGGAATCCGTAGAGGACCGTGGAGGTGTCTTTGAACTTCTCCGTGCCCGCGTCGTTGAACTGTAAGGAGACCGCCCACTGGCCGGTGGTCTGCCCGTTGCTGTTGCGCGCGAGACCAGCCGTCGCAGTCTTCAGATCCGAACCCGGCACCGCCACGGGGCCGAGAATGTACTTGATCTGACCGGAATCGTCACAGGCAGCGTAGGGCTTGTCGGACGCTCCTTCGACGTGCTTCACGTCGGCCGCAGCCGAGCAGTCAAGCGTCAGGAAGTCGTACGTGACCTGTTCGGTGATCCACGCCAGATCGGACGCGTTCTCCGGGGTCGTCGCAGGAGTATCGGACAGGACACCGTCCTGGTTGGTGTCAGCAATGCCCATCGCGGTCGACGCATCAAGAGCGGTGGACTGCACGCCAGACTGGGCCGCTTCGGTCGCCGGGGAACCGGACTGAGCACCTGCTTGCTCGCCGGACTGAGCACCAGACTGGGGTGTGCTTGCCTGCGACGGCTGCTGGTTCTGGATGACGCCCTGGGCTGCGCCGATGCGCAGGACAGGGCGGAAGTTCATCTGCGAGGACGAACGAATCAGGTCCAACTGCTCCTGAGAGGGCGTGCCGGGGATCGACACCATAATGTTCGAGTTACCCATCGAGGTAATCTCGGACTCGGACACGCCGGAGGCGTCGATACGGTTACGAATAATCGAGATCGCCTGAGTAATGTCCTCTTCGGTAATCTCGCGCTGTCCGTCGCCCGTCACGGTCGGGGTCAGGATGAGCTGAGTCCCACCCTTCAGATCGAGGGCGAGATAGGGATACGGAGACACGCCCTCGGTAAAGTGCCCGATCGCAAGTGCCGCACACGCCGCCACGATGGAGACGGTGAGGGTCACGAGCGCGCGCACGGGGCGTCGCTTATGTGATGCCACGGTTCTACTTTCCGTTCAGCCTTGACTTACTTCTGCTGCTCGTCGGGCTCGTTGTTGAAGAAATCATCGTTGGTCGGCTCGTCGAGGCCAAGGACCGTCTCGTCCTCGTCCGTCGTCTCGTCCGTGCCAGCGGTCTCGAGCGCGTCCTTCTGCTCTGTGTCGGCGAGGGGCGGCTGACCGCCAATTTCGGCGATCATTTCACGCTCCCAGTACATCTCGTGCCCGTCGGTGGTCTCCAGGACGATGATGTCGCCGTCGAGGTCAACGAAACGACCCCAGAAGCCGACGCGGGTACGAACCCATTCGCCAGGCTTGACGGCAGCGAGCTGGTCACGCTTTTCCTGCTCCATCTTCGCCATCTGCTTCTTGCGGGAGGTCGAGCTCCACCACATAAAAGCGACCATGGCGAGGATCAGGATCACGAGGATGTAGTTGTTCATAAAGGCTGATTCACTTTCGATGACGGTCAGGCGCGTGAAGCGCACCTGGCCAGTCTAATGCCCGAGGAGGGTTTTAGCCTAAGTGATCAAGGAGTGGCGCGGCACGCGTATCACCCGAGCCTCTTTGACACCGCCAGGTGCGGCTGTGGCCAGCGTCGATAGGTACGAGGCCCACTCCCCTAGTCGAAGAGAGCACCGTCCGGCGCGGGCGGAGTGAGGCCGAGGTGAGCCCACGCCTTGGGGGTTGCCATGCGTCCTCGGTTGGTACGGACGAGGAATCCTTCGCGCACGAGGTAGGGTTCTGCGACCGTTTCGACCGTTTCTGCTTCCTCGCCGATCGTCACGGACAGGGTCGTCAGACCGACAGGACCTCCTGCAAAACGGCGGCAGATGGCGTCAAGGACGGCTCGGTCTAGGCGATCGAGGCCCGAAGGGTCGACCTCGAAAAGCTCGAGAGCACCGCGCGCGGCCTCGAGGGTCAGCTGCCCGTCACCGTGCACCTGGGCGTAGTCAACGACGCGACGCAGGAGGCGGTTGGCGATACGAGGCGTGCCGCGCGAGCGCGAGGCAATCTCGTGGGCGGCCTGCGCGTCGATGGGTGATCCCAGCAGCGAGGCGGAACGGGTGACAACGGACTGCAGTTCGTCGGTCTCGTAGAATTCGAGATGAGCGGTGAAACCGAAGCGGTCGCGCAGCGGCGCGGGAAGCAGGCCGGATCGCGTCGTCGCTCCGACAACGGTGAAAGGCGGGAGGGTCAGCGGAATCGACGTCGCGCCGGGGCCCTTACCAACGACGACATCGACGCGGAAATCTTCCATCGCGAGGTAGAGCATTTCCTCGGCTGTGCGCGCGAGACGGTGGATCTCGTCGATGAACAGAATGTCGCCCTCTTGGAGGCCGGACAGGATCGCCGCCAAGTCGCCCGCATGCTGGATCGCCGGGCCGGAGGTCAGTCGCAGGGACGTTCCCATCTCGGCGGCGATGATCATTGCCAACGTCGTCTTGCCGAGTCCCGGAGGGCCCGCAAGCAGGACGTGGTCGGGGCTGGCCGAGCGCATGCGCGCAGCGTCAAGCACGAGCTGCAGCTGGCCTCGTACGACGCGCTGGCCGACGAACTCCGAGAGCTTCTTCGGGCGCAGCGCGGCCTCGGCCGCACGCTCGAGCTCCCCGGCATCGGGGGCGACGATGCGCATCGCATCGACGTCGAAACCCGAATCCATCTGATCAGCCACGTCCGCCTCCCAAGCTCACGAGAGCGGCGCGCAGCATGTCGGAGGCGCCGAGCCCGCTACCCGCCAGCGTCTCGATGGCCTTAGCCGCCTGGGCCTCGGACCAGCCCAAGCCGACCAGTGCGGCGCTGACCTCAGAGGCCACCGCATCCTCAGTGGGCGCGGGAGCAGCGGCGATTTCTCCACCCGGCAGGGCCGCTGGGGTTCCAAGCTTATCGCCGATCTCGAGCGCCATGCGCTGAGCCGATTTCTTGCCCACACCGGGAATACGCTGAAGGGCCGTGAGGTCCTGATCACGCACGGCGCGGCGCAGGTCGTCGGGGCGCAGGACTGCCAGGGCTGCCAGCGCGATCTTCGGGCCAATGCCCGACACAGACAGGAGCTTCGTGAACACATCGCGCTCGTCCGCGGACTCAAAGCCGTAGAGTGTCATCGAGTCCTCGCGCACGATCATCGACGTGAACACTGTCATCTCCTGATCACGCGATGCGCCCTGCGCAAAGGCGGGCGTCACGTGCACGCGGAAGCCGATGCCTCCCACCACGATGTCGATGTGGTCGAGGCCGACGCTCGCGACAGTGCCGCGCAGAATGGAGATCACTGCGTTCCTTTCGTTCATGGATCGCCCACACATGGGCGAACATATGTACGATTCTAGCTGCGCCTACGCCTCGGATCGACGGCACCCGTTCGGCGTTGCGCGGCCTGAGCCTCGGCCCACGCCCGTTGAGCGGGCGTCATGGATCCGCGCGCGGTGAGGCGACCCGAGATCGAGATGGCCACCGAAGAGTCCTCGGGAGCACCAAGGAGCCCTGTCCCCCGCCACGCGTGCGTGATCGCAATCGCCAACGCGTCGGCGGCGTCCGCGGGCTTGGGGGCCTTGGCGAGGCCGAGGATGCGCGCGACCATCGCCTGCACCTGCGCTTTATCCGCGTTGCCGTTACCGGACACGGCGGACTTCACCTCGGAGGGCGTGTGAACGGCCATCGGTAGGCCGGCGCGACCGACGCATGTCATCGCCGCACCCATGACCTGCATCGTGGTGGTTACCGACTGGAGGTTGTCCTGCGCGAAGACGCGCTCAATAGCAACGACCTCGGGTTCGTAGCGTTCGATGACACTATCGATCGCATCCGCGATCGTTCGCAGCCGGAAGTGCGTCGCCAGGTCCTTGTCGGTGCGGGCAACCCCGACGTACACGAGCGAGGCGCGCCGCGACGCATCGACGTCGACGACGCCGAGGCCGCACCGCGTCAGGCCCGGGTCGATGCCCATGACGCGCATCAGGCGCGCTTCACCATATCGACGAACATCGCGTGAATACGGTCGTCTCCACCCACCTCGGGATGGAAAGACGTCGCCATGACAGTGCCGCGTCGCACCGCGACGATCGGGCCGTCGGCGCTGTTACCGGCACGCGCGATCACCTCGACGCCCTCACCCACCGACTCGACCCACGGAGCGCGGATGAACACGGCATGGAACGGACCGCCCTCAAGACCCACGACATCCAGGTCTTCCTCGTAGGAGTCGACCTGGCGACCGAAGGCATTGCGGCGCACAACCATGTCGAGCGCACCGAAAGAACGCTGGTCCTCACGACCGTCCAGAATCGACGAGGCGAGCATGATCATGCCCGCGCACGTCCCATACACGGGCATGCCGGACGCAATGCGTTCCTTCAACGTGTCAAACAGCCCAAAAAACAGGAGGAGATTCGACATGGTCGTCGACTCACCGCCCGGGATGACCAGGCCATCAACCTGCTTCAGTTCAGAAACCCTTCGCACAAGCAGCGCGCGGGCGCCGGAGTTTTCCAGCGCCCGCACATGCTCTGCGACGTCGCCCTGGAGGGCGAGAACGCCGATGGTCACCATCCGCGCTC